>ENA-OWPI01003401-OWPI01003401.1-marine-metagenome-genome-assembly--contig:-NODE-3401-length-13626-cov-18.205329_pt1 | contig 13626 bp, 10 predicted proteins | sample MGYA00238138_ERZ651775 | MGnify/ENA primary metagenome ERZ651775 (study PRJEB26906, sample SAMN06265043) | marine metagenome | isolation source: Helgoland LTER site | place: Germany:Helgoland, sampling...
TTGATAGGTCAGGTGTGGAAGTGCAGTAATGCATGAAGCTAACTGATACTAATTGCTCGTGAGGCTTGATCCTATAACCTTAAAACTTATTAAGGTTATGTTGACACTAAAGCAAAACGCAATCAAAACACATTAATTTACTTCTTAACATATTGAAAAAGACATGAGTTATTTATAACTCAAAAAAGTTTGCTTGGCGGACATAGCGAATTGGCCCCACTCCTTTCCATTCCGAACAGGACAGTGAAACGATTCTGCGCCGATGATAGTGTAGTTTTTTCTACGCGAGAGTAGGACACTGCCAAGCTTCTAATATTAAAAAACCTCACCTTATGGTGGGGTTTTTTTTTGCAACGCTGATTTAGGAAAATTTCCTGAAAAATTAAATTTCCATAAATTTTGTAGAGCAATTCTTTATAATGTTGTGCTCTGAGAAAATTATTAAAAATGATAAAAAGTAACAATTTTTTTAACGAATTAAATTTAACGCATGCGATTATCCTATCGTTAATCATTCATGCACTTTTTGTTATGAAATTAGAGATTTCGAATTCAAATTTAACTCCAAAACCTGTTGTTGATATTATTTTTAATACAGAAATAGTTAAACAAGTAGCACCTAAAGTGATACCTATAGTAAAACCAAAACCAATTATTAAACCCAAACCAATACCAAAGCCAAAACCAATTATTAAACCCAAACCAATACCAAAACCGATACCTCAACCTATTGTAGAACCAATATCAGAACCCATTGAAGAGCCAATAACAGAGCCTATTGTAGAGCCAATATCAGAATCAGTAGAAGTTACCGAATCAGCACAGATAAACGAGCAAATACCAACATCACCGAATCCGCAAGTAGTGAGTAATTATAGTAATTTACTAAGAGCACATATTGCTAAACATAAAAAATATCCTAGAATTGCTCAGAGAAGAAAAATGCAAGGCGAGGTGGTTATTGAGATTCAAATAAAAGGTGATGGCTCACTAATCTCTAAAAATATTCAAAAAAGCAGTGGTCACAAAGTGTTAGATAAAGAGGGAATGAATATGATGGAAAAAAGTAAACCCTTTCCAGTACCACCAGAAGCAATGAAAGATAGTGTTACAACTGTCCTAGTTCCGATTGCCTTTAATTTAATTTAAATTATTGCCAATTATCACGCAGTGTCGTTGTTCGGTTTAAGATTATATTTTGAGGTGCTGATAAGTTATCAGCAATAAAATAACCGTGTCTTTCAAATTGATATTGATCACCCGGTTTAATATCTTTTAAATTTTCTTCAATTTTAATTTCTTTAGTCGTTAGAGAATCGGGATTAAGATCGTCTAAATAATTATTATTTTCACCTGGGTGAGCTTCTTTAAATAATCTATCATACAAATTAACCTTTGCGGTCACTGCATATTTGCATGATAACCAATGAATATTGCCTTTTACTTTTATTGCATCCGCACCCGGTGTTCCTGATTTTGTGTCAGGCAAATAATCACAAAATATTTTTAATATTTTTCCATCGGAATCTTTTTCAAAGCCAGTGCATTCAATAATAAATCCATATCTTAATCTGACTTGTGCGCCAGGCGATAATCTAAAATATTTATCAACGGGCACTTCCATAAAATCTTCTCTATCAATCCATAATTCTTTAGTGAGCTTAATGGTACGTTTGCCTAAGTCTTTATTTTTGGGGTGATTTGGAGCAAAGCAATCCTCTTCTTTATCATCGGGAAAATTGTTAATAATTAATTTAACAGGATCTAAAACTGCTACTCGACGATGGGCAGATTCATTTAATACCTCACGCATGCAATCTTCTAAAATAGTGTAATCAATCCATGAATCTGCTTTAGAAACACCAATCCTATCAGTAAATAATTTAAATCCACTGGGGGTATATCCTCTTCTTTTTGACCCCACAATAGTCGGCATTCTTGGGTCATCCCAACCTGATACATGTTGATTCTCGACTAACTCAATTAATCTTCTTTTTGATAAGACAACGTAAGTTAAATTGAGCCTTGCAAATTCATATTGTTTTGGAAGTGGGTCTGAAAAGAAATTATTTTCTCTTAAGCGCTTTAATAACCAATCATAAAAGGGTCTTTGATCTTCAAATTCAAGCGTACATATCGAATGTGTTATCCCTTCAAGAGCATCTTCTATGGGGTGAGCAAATGTGTACATTGGGTAAATAGACCACTTATCACCCGTTCTGTGATGTGGGACATTTTTAATTCGATAGATGGCTGGGTCACGAAGGTTAATGTTGGGTGAGGCCATATTGATTTTTGCCCTCAGTATCATAGAGCCATCTGCATGTTTACCTTCCCGCATTTCTTTAAACCACTTTAAATGCTCTTCAATTGGATGATCACGCCAAGGTGAATCTTTTCCTGGCGCCGTCAATGTTCCTCTATTTTCTCTAATTTCCTCAGCACTTTGTTGGTCAACATATGCAAATCCTGACTTTATCAAAAGAGTCGCTGCGTCATACATATAGTCAAAATAATTACTTGCATAAAAAAGATTTTCTTCGTTATTAAAATCCCAATCAAATCCTAGCCACTTAACATTTTCAATTATGCTATCAACATATTCTTGATCCTCTTTCTCAGGGTTTGTATCATCAAATCTAAGATGACAGGCACCAGAGAAATCTCTCGCTAGTCCAAAATTTAAAAAGATACTTTTGGCGTGACCGATATGAAGATAGCCATTAGGCTCTGGGGGAAAACGAGTTCTAATTTTAGCCTCGTCTAATTTTCCATTGGATTGATGTTTACTATTTCCAGGTGTTTTATTCCATAATTTATCTTTATAAAGATTATTTGAAATATCTTTTTCAATCTTTGCTCTTATAAAGTTTGACGAGCTTGCTATTTTATTTTCTGAGTTTGATGCCATTGCAGTATTTTAACTGAATGCGATTAACTTTAGTTGAATTATGGCTTATAAAGGCGTGTTATGATTTTAAAATTATTTAATTAGGGTATCTTTTGGCAAATTTTTTATTTGAAATTATTGAATACCTTGGAGACGGAAAATTCCACTCTGGTGAAATGATGGCAAAGCATTTTAATGTCTCACGTGTCTCAATTTGGAATGCAATTGCTAAAGCAGAAGGCATAGGCGTTAAAATTTTTTCTGTTAGAGGTAAGGGTTACAAGTTGCAACAACCCGTGAGTTTGTTAAATGAAAAAATTATATTAAATGCCATGGGAGAGGAGGGTAGTTGGTTTAATATTAAGGTACTAGATTCTATTGATTCAACTAATAATTATTTATCAAAAGCTGTCCCCTCAGGCTACCCTCATGCTTCAGTGGTTGCAGCAAATATTCAAACTCAAGGTAAGGGAAGAAGAGGTAGACAATGGCAATCTGCCCTAGGAGAGAGTCTAACTTTTTCTTTTTTATGGAGGTTTACTCAAGGTGCTGCAGGATTATCAGGTTTAAGTTTAGCTGTAGGGGTTGCTTTAATAAGAGCATTAAAAAAAATTAACATCACAAACGCGCTTTTGAAGTGGCCAAATGATATTTTAATTTTCAATGATGGTATTTATAAAAAACTTGCTGGCATTTTAATAGAATTACAAGGAGATACGGATGGGCAAAGTGCAGCAATCATTGGTATCGGTATAAACTTGAATATCTCAAAAGGGCAGTTAGAAAAAATTGACCAACCTGCCATTGATATTAAAAAATTAACCTCAGAGTCTGTAGATAGTAATTATTTTATGGCTATCATAATTAAAGAGCTTGCTCATGTGCTTTCTTCTTTTGAATCCGATCAATTTAAACCATTTAAAGGTGAGTGGTTGAGTCACCATGCATTTCAAGATAAATTAATTAATATTATGCTGGGAAATTCTCAAACTATCTCAGGAAAAGCAATTGATATTAGTGATACCGGAGCACTAATTGTAAGCACAGATGAGGGTATAAAATCCTTTGCATCGGGAGAAGTATCAATTCGGAGTGCAAACTAATGCATCTTTTAATCGATATCGGTAATACAAGAATTAAGTGGCAATATCGTGATGAAAAAAACATAATTTTATCTAATTCTGTATTGGTTGAAAATTTTATGGATATTGATTTAACCGAAATTAAAAGCTTAAAAAAAGTTCTAGTTTCAAATGTAAATCATTCTGTAGTATTGGATAAGTTAAAGCAAAATTTATCACATTTTGATTGTCCTGTTATTGAGGTTACCTCTGAATCCAATAAAGATTTAATCAATGACTATACAGATAGTACAACTCTGGGAGTCGATCGTTGGTTAACTGCCTTAGGAGCCTGGAAAGTCTACGGTGAGGATTTAATAGTAATAAATGCTGGAACAGCTATAACTATTGATCTGATACAAAAAGATAAAAAGAATTGTGCACACTTTAGGGGGGGCATGATTTTACCGGGCATTGCAATTAGCTTAGGTATTTTAAATAACAGCACAAACTTAATAGATACCGAAATAGGTAAGAGTGTTTATCCAAGTTTGAATACCAAAGATGCTGTGACAACAGGGATATTGACAAGCATTCAAGGAGCAGTAAATCTTGTTTGTAAAAAATTACCTTCAAATTTACCTATCTTATTAACTGGGGGTGATGCTGATTTAATTTATGGGCAATCAGAAGAAGACTGGAAATCTAAGATTAAGGTGGAGAGTAATCTAATTTTTGATGGATTAATGTATTACGTTTAAAAGATTATTTCTTTTTAATATATAAGTCAGTGATTGTACCTTCTTTAATTTCAGCTGCCATTGCGACTGATTCAGAAAGTGTCGGGTGAGGGTGGATTGACAGACCAATATCGTGCGCATCAGCTCCCATCTCTATGGATAATACTGCTTCTGCAATGAGTTCTCCCGCATTTGTACCGACAATACTTGCACCAATAATTCTGTTAGTTTGTTTATTGAATATAAGTTTTGTCATACCTTCTGTTCTATTGGTTGAAATAGCTCTTCCACTTGCAGCCCATGGGAAAACAGCTTTTTCAATTTCAATATTCTGTAATTTTGCCTCATCCTCAGTTATACCTGCCCAAGCTATTTCAGGATCTGTATAAGCCACCGAGGGTATTGTCATCGCCTGAAATTCAACTTTTTCTCCAGCAATTACCTCTGCTGCAACCTTACCTTCATGAGTTGCTTTATGAGCAAGCATAGGTTGCCCAACAATATCACCTATGGCATAAATATGACCAGCATTGGTTTTCATTTGTTTATCAACATTAATGAAACCGTGTTCAGTAACATTAACCCCAGCTTTTTCAGCATCAATTTTATGACCGTTAGGTTTTCTTCCAACCGCAACGAGTACTCGATCAAAAGTCATTTCTGCAGGAACATCTTCACCTTCAAAATGTACAACGACCCCTTCTTTTTTAGAGTCAATGCCAGTGACTTTTGTATTTAACCAAATATTTTCAAAACGTTTTTCCATTCTTTTATGAAGTGGTCTAACAATATCCCTGTCACAGCCTTGAATTAAACCGTCACTTAACTCTACTACCGATACGTCACTTCCTAGTGCGTCATATACAGTCCCCATCTCAAGCCCAATAATTCCACCACCAATAATAAGTAATTTTTTAGGAATATCTTTAAGTTCTAATGCGCCAGTTGAATCCATAATTCTTTCATCCTCTGGTGTATTAGGAATCTTAGATGATTGAGATCCAGCAGCGATAATAGCCGATTTAAACCCTATAATTTTTTTTGTGCCATCATTGAGCTCAACGTTTATTTGATGTGGAGATATAAATTTACCTTCTCCTTCAATAATTTTTACATCTCTTTGCTTTGCCATTTGTGCTAAACCCATAGTTAGTTTTTTAACTACTTTGTTAGACTTCCAATTCCTGAGTTGGTCAAGATCAATCGACGGTTGATTAAACGAAACACCGTGACTAGATGTATCCTCCGCATCTGTTATGACCTTTGCTGTATGAAGAAGCGCTTTAGAGGGAATGCAGCCTACATTGAGGCAAACACCCCCAATTGTTGAGTATCGCTCGATTAAAATAACTTTTTTGCCTAAATCAGCTGCTCTAAATGCTGCAGTGTAACCACCCGGTCCAGATCCGAGAACAGCCACATCATATTCATCATCATTTTTCTCACTCTCAGATGCAGGCTCAACCTGTGTTTTTTTAGTATCTTGTTTGGGTGGTTCTTTTTTTGATTCGTTGGGGGTATCTGATGCTAGAGGTTCAATTGATAAAATTAAAGAACCTTCCTTGACAACATCACCTACTTTTATATCTATAGATTTTACCAAACCAGATTCAGGTGAGGGAATATCCATTGAAGCTTTGTCAGACTCTACTGTAATTAAAGAATCCTCTTCCTTAATTTCATCACCAACTTTTACCATGACTTCGATAACTTCAACGCTATCAAAGTCTCCGATATTTGGGATATTTATTTTTTTTAATTGTGTCATTCGGTTTAAAGGAGGAGGCGCCTTACATCAGATAACATCATACATAAATGACTGGTAAACCTCGCACCATCAGCACCATCAACAACTCTGTGGTCATATGAGAGAGATAGTGGGAGCATAAGTCTAGCTTCAAAATCCTCACTTGTTTTATTATAAACAGGCTGCATTGATGCACGAGATACACCTAATATTGCAACCTCTGGACAATTGATGATGGGTGTAAATTTTGTACCTCCAATACCACCTAAGCTTGAAATCGTAAAGCAACCACCTTGCATTTCATCCATCTTTAATTTTCTTGCCCTTGCTTTTTCAGAAAGATTTCCGAGATCCTCAGCAATATCAATCACATCCTTTTTTTGAACATCCTTCACAACAGGAACGACTAGCCCATCCGGCGTGTCACATGCAAAACCAATATTGTAATAACTTTTCAAAATTAAATTATCTCCATCAGGAGATAATGAACTGTTAAACATTGGGTATGCTTTTAAAGCATTGACACACGCCTTCATGAGAAAGGCAAGCAAGGTTAATTTAGCACCACGTTTTTCAGCTTCTTTTTGCATTGATTTTCTGAAAATTTCCAAATCAGTGATATCGGCATCATCAAACTGAGTTACATGGGGTGCAGTTACCCAATTTCTATGAAGATTTGCACCTGATATTTTCTTAATTTTTGAAAGAGGTTTTGTTTCAATTTTACCGAAATCTGTAAAATCAATATTAGGCATTGGAATGGGAGCAAAACTCGCACCCATATTTTCAGTTCTCGGTTTTGTTAATTCACCTTTAACATAGCTTTCCACATCTTCGATAAGTATTCTATTTTTATTGCCACTTCCCTCTACAAAGGAAAGATTGACTCCTAAGTTTCTCGCAAACTTTCGAACCGATGGACCTGCATGCGATTTTCTAGTATCACCGTTAAGAACACTTTCACCAATAGGAATAGGAATTTCTTTCGCTGCTTTTTTCTCTGGTGGTTCAGGAGCAGGTCTCGATGGAGTGTGTGTTATTTTTTCTATATCTTCTTTTTTTTCAACTTCAGGTGCGGATTTTATTTCAGTTTTAACTTCTTTTTTTGTTTCTGTCACCTCAATTAAACCGATTAAACTCCCTTCTTTAACTTTATCACCCACTTTAATTTTTAAGTCTTTGATAACACCATCCTTGGGTGCAGGAATATCCATTGAAGCTTTATCAGACTCGACGGTAATCAGTGGCATGTCATACTCAATAGTGTCTCCAATATTCACCAACACCTCGATGACATCTACACTGTCGAAATCACCAATATCTGGTATAAGAATTTTTTCTGAACTCATATTTATAAAGATACCGGGTTAGGTTTATCGTTCACTATTTTATATTTTTTGATGGCCTGAAGTAAAACTGATTTATCTATTTCTTTTCTTTCAGTTAATGCTTTCAAAGCAGCTATTACAATATGATAGCGATCGACTTCAAAAAAATCTCTCAAAGCTTCACGACTATCAGAACGTCCAAAACCGTCGGTTCCGAGTGAAATAAATTTATTAGGTAAAAATGTTGCTATTTGTTCAGCAAAAGATTTCATATAATCTGTCGCCGTAATTATAGGTGACTCTAAATCTACAATTATTTTGTCGAGCACTGATTGCTTCTCAACCTTCTCTGGATTACGCATATTCCATCTTTCAACATCGAGCGAATCTCTTCTGACTTCAGTAAAGCTTGTCACGCTGAAAACGGTTGAACTCACTTTAAAATCTTTTTCTAGAATATTGGCAGCTTCAATAACTTCTCTCAATATAACTCCACTCCCCATGAGTTGAACTTTAGGTCCTTTGGTCTTGCTCTCAGAGAACTTATAAATGCCTTTAATAATATCTTCATTGATATTTTTTGGCATTTCTGGATGTTGATAATTTTCATTCATGAGGGTGATGTAATAGAAAACATCTTCTTGGTTTTTTATCATTCGCTCTAGACCATTTTGCATAATCACTGCTAACTCGTAGGAAAAACAAGGATCATAAGACACACAATTAGGGATGGTCGCTGACAATAAATGGCTATGTCCATCCTCATGTTGCAATCCTTCTCCATTGAGCGTAGTTCTGCCCGCTGTCGCCCCTAATAAAAAACCTCTCGAGCGAGAATCACCTGCAGCCCAGGCTAGATCACCAATTCTTTGAAATCCAAACATCGAATAGAAAATATAAAAGGGGATGGTTTGAATACCTGAATTACTATAAGAAGTTGCAGCAGCAATCCATGATGAAAAAGAGCCTGCTTCATTAATTCCCTCCTCTAATATTTGACCATCTTTTTTCTCTTTATAAAACATGACTTGATCAGAGTCTTGGGGTTCATAAAGCTGACCAACCGATGAGTAAATACCTAATTGTCTAAACATACCCTCCATACCAAAAGTTCTCGCCTCATCCGGAACAATGGGTACGATAAATTTACCTATATCTTTATCTTTAACGAGGGTAGTAAGTATTCTTACAAAGGCCATGGTGGTTGAAATTTCTCTGTCACCAGAGCTTTTTAATTGATTTGAAAAGGCCTCAATCGACGGCACATTAAGTTTATTTCCTTGTTTTTTCCTTTTGGGTAAAAAGCCACCAAGTGCCTCTCTTCTCTCCATCATATACTTTATTTCAGGTGAGTCTTTTGCTGGTTTGTAGTAAGAAAGACTTTCAACTTCCTCATCGCTAATTGGTAAGTCAAATCTTGACCTGAAAGTTTTAAGTGATTCAATATCCATACTCTTTTGTTGGTGAGTAATATTTTGTCCTTCACCAGCATCCCCCATACCGTAACCCTTCACAGTTTTAGCAAGAACAATAGATGGCTGATCTTTATGAGCAGCTGCAGCTGCGTAAGCCGCATAAACTTTATGAGGATCATGACCCCCTCTATTTAATCGCCATATATCCTGATCAGACATTGCTGCTACTCTCTCTTTAAGCTCAGGGTATTTACCAAAAAATTCTTCTCGGGTGAACGCACCACCTTTAGCTTTGAAATTTTGGAACTCACCATCAACGCATTCTTCCATTCTTTTTTTCATTAAGCCATCTTTATCCATTGCAAATAATGGGTCCCAATACGAACCCCAGATGACCTTAAGTACATTCCAACCTGAACCTCTAAAATTTGATTCTAATTCTTGAATTATCTTGCCATTACCTCTTACTGGACCATCTAATCTTTGCAAATTACAATTAACCACAAAAATTAAATTATCTAATTTCTCTCTTGCAGCGAGTGAAATTGCTCCTTGCGATTCTGGTTCATCCATTTCACCATCACCACAAAATACCCATACTTTTCTATCAGAAGTATCAGCAATACCTCTGTCATGTAAATATTTTAGGTAGCGCGCTTGATAAATCCCCATTAAAGGTCCCAAGCCCATTGAAACTGTTGGAAACTGCCAGAAATCGGGCATTAACCAAGGGTGAGGGTAGCTGGACAAGCCATTACCTTTTGTTTCCATTCTAAAATTATCTAATTGCTCCTCTGTCATTCTCCCTTCGAGATAAGCACGAGCGTATATACCAGGTGATGAATGTCCTTGGAAATAAACTAAATCTCCGCCAAAAGAATCATTTTCTGCCCTAAAGAAATGGTTAAATCCAACATCATAAAGCGTTGCTGCAGATTGAAAACTTGCAATATGACCGCCTATTCCAGGGGATTTTGTATTGGCTCTTAATACAGCCATGATCGCATTCCATCTGATCAAAGCTCTAATTCTTCTCTCCATATCAGGGTTGCCTGGATGCCTTTGTTGAAGATGCGTAGGAATTGTGTTCACATAAGCTGTTGTTGCATTGTATGGGAGGTTAGAACCTGAACGGCGAGCTTGATCAATCATCATTTCAATCAAGAAATGTGCGCGTTCTGACCCTTCAGCATCTATAACGGAGTTAAGTGCTTCAATCCATTCTTGGGTTTCTAGTTCATCATTATCAAGACTTAGGTCCATATTAATTTGCTTATCCTGTGAAATATTCGTAATTTAAAAATTGACCTTAATAAAATATTTATTAAGATAGAATTTACTGTATTTATTTGTGTCTAGGCAGTAGAGTTAATTGTAATTTTCAAGGTTTTGCCCTGATTGGTCAAGCTTTTTTAGTTTAGCAACGTTACTTTTATGCATCTAAGTTATTGTTTTTTAATAAAATTAAGGATTTAAAAATGAATATTAAGATTGGTCAAAATAGTAAAATACCTTCTGAATTAGCTTTAAAGAAAAATCCTCACACTATAGTGTTATTTAATGAAAAGCAGTCAAGTCCATTATTAAGTAGATCTCTTCTTCCCATTATTAAAAGACAAGGTGGAAAAATTTCAGATTTAAAAAAATCTGCCATTTCTGCAGAACTTGATAATGGAAATTTGGTTACATGGTTAATGGTGTCAGATAATAAAAGTACATTTCAAATACAAACCTTGCTGAGAAAATCATTTGAAAAAATTCTTTCAGAAAACCCCAAGTCAATTGTAATAGTCAATGAATCTAAAAAGCATGAGGAATGGACTAAGCAAGCGGTTTATGTGGCTTCAATTAACTCTCAAAATCTGCCTGATTTAAAATCAGATGCTAAAAGAAAAAATCTGAAATCGATTGATGTTTTCGGAATTACAAAAACCAACTTTAAAGATATTGAAGCGTTAGTGGCTGGCAATACACTCACAAGAGAACTGACCATAACGCCACCAAACCAGTTAACGCCAACTATTTACCGTCAGAAAATTAAAAAGCTATCTAAGGATAATGGCTGGAAAGTAGAAGAATTCACAATGCCTAAACTAAAAAAAATGGGTGCAGGTGCTTTTTATGCTGTTGCACAAGGCTCTGAGCCGCAAGATGCTGCAATTGTTCATCTGACATATTCACCTAAAGGCGCAAAAGAAACCATAAGCTTAGTAGGAAAGGGGATTTGTTTTGACACCGGGGGACATAATTTAAAACCCGCAAAGTTTATGAGTGGTATGCATGAGGATATGAATGGTTCAGCTGTTGTGTTAGGTATTTTAAAGGCTATTTCTGATGCCAAGGTAAAAGTGAAGCTTGATTGTTGGTTAGCAATAGCACAAAACCATATAGGCCCCAAAGCTTACAAGCAAGATGATGTTGTAAAAGCCCTTAATGGTATGACCATCGAAATTATTCATACCGATGCCGAAGGAAGAATGGTTTTAGCCGACACCTTAACCATGGCATCCAGAAAAAAACCAAAAGCGATTATTGATTTTGCAACACTAACAGGTTGTATGCATGTCGCTATGGGAGATAGATACAGTGGTGTATTAAGCAACCATGCTGCACTGGGTTGTATGGCAGTGGGTGCGGGTTCTGAAGTAGGTGAGAGGGTAACGGCTTTTCCATCCGATGAGGATTATGAGGAAGATTTAAAGAGTCAAATTGCCGATATTAAGCAATGTACATTGGAAGGTGGACCTGATCATATTCATGCAACTCGATTTTTGAGTCGTTTTATTGATAACAATGTTCCATGGCTCCACATGGATCTTTCATCAAGTAATCGTAAAGGCGGATTAGGTGCTGTAGCGAGTGCTGTGAATGGATTTGGGGTAAGTTTTGGTGTCAATATGATTGAAAAATTAATGAAAAAAAATACGTTATCCAGCTAACATTTTTAAGAATTTCGTTCAAAAGCTTCTAAATCATTTTTAATTTCTTGTGCATGATTTGATGGAGATACATTTCTATATACTCGCCTAATTGTTCCCTCGGGATCAATGATAAAGCTTTGACGTTTAGCAAGTTTAAAAATAAAAAAATTATTGAGGGCACCGTATTTTTTTGCAGTTTTTCCATCCGGATCTGACAGAAGCATGAAGGGTAAATTATATTTTTCTTTAAAATCTTTATGTGAATCACTTGAGTCAATACTAATTCCTATTACGTTAGCATTTAATTTTTTTATATCATTATAATTATCTCTTAAGGAGCACGCTTCTTTCGTGCATCCGGGGGTGTCATCTTTTGGGTAGAAGAAAACTAATAACCATTCCCCTTTGAATTGATCAAGTGATATTAACTCTCCATATGAGTTTTTTAGTTTAAATTCTGGAGCACTCTTTCCGAGTAAAACATCTTCTGAGCCAAAAGCTGATTTTTTAAAAATAAAAACGAGAGTTAAAATTACGGCTAAAGCTAGAAAAACTTTTATCATTATGTAAATCCTTTATATTTAATAAGATTTTAATATAGTTTAAAAGTTCATCAATAAATTTTAAACTCTAAACAATACTTAAGATTTAAAAAAACTTTTAAAGTAATAAAATTTTCTGTAAGAACCTTCAAAGATTTTAAAATAAAATCTGGAGAAAGGAAGAATAAGTTTTTGCCAACCTTTTAATTGTCTTTTTTTGAATCTTTTGTCTCCAATTGCCGATTCAAACGATTGATCCCATGTTGCAACTGCTGGCAATATAGTAAGTATTTCAATATCAGTTCTCCATGGTTGACCCATAACTAAATCGACTGGGCACCATATTTCATTCATAGCACTAAGAAGTTTCTTTGCGCCCTTAAGACTAACTAGGTATGCATAAGCACCTCCTGGCGCCGTTGACAGTCTAATTAAATTAAATTTTTCATTTAAATTAGCTACAGACTTTTTCATTCGATTTTTAAGTTTTGGTTTCGAAAGCAATCTAACTAATTCCCACTTATAATTGCATTTAAGTAAAGCATTAATACTTTCCTTAAACCCATCTAAAAAAATAAAATCGTCTTCTAAAACAAGCGCTACCTCTAGTTCATTATTTACAATCTTTTTTAAGACTGATTTATGAGACTGAAAACAACCGAATTCCCCGAGAGTAAGATCTCTTCCAAAATAGAATCTTCTTTTCCATTTATTGTAATTAGAGGGTATTTTTTCTGGCTTACCTGGGGCAAAGAAAAATTCAAAATTATCACTTATATCTTTAAGTTGGTACTTAGCTTTTTTTTGTCTATTAATTTCGTTAGGCATTGTAATAACAAAAGTATGTATTTTTTTTAATGAATGCTGCATCTCTTTTATTATTATTTCTATTTATATTGATTGAATATTACTATAACTTACATTAGAAAAGAGTTTAAGATAATAAAATATTTGCCTTCGTAGCTCAGGGGATAGAGCATCC
>ENA-OWPI01003406-OWPI01003406.1-marine-metagenome-genome-assembly--contig:-NODE-3406-length-13615-cov-5.475993_pt1 | contig 13615 bp, 9 predicted proteins | sample MGYA00238138_ERZ651775 | MGnify/ENA primary metagenome ERZ651775 (study PRJEB26906, sample SAMN06265043) | marine metagenome | isolation source: Helgoland LTER site | place: Germany:Helgoland, sampling...
ATCAGATTGTGTTACTACTGAACTGTCTGCTATGACTGGTGCATCGTTGGCACCGACTAAGTTCACAGTAATGACTTCTGTTGTGGTGGCTGTGCCGTCAAACACCTTGACCGTCACGCTATCGGTAGCAGATTCATCGGTATCTAATCCTTGAGCGTCAGCATTCAGGGTATAGGTCCAAGCACCGGTCACACTATTAATACTAAAGGTACCGTAAGTTTCATCTTTGCCTTCACTATCGATACTGTACGTTAAGTTCTCTACGTCCACATCGGTGGCCGTGATTTGACCGGACACGGAGGTTACATCTTCGCTGACATCAGATTGTGTTACTACTGAACTGTCTGCTATGACTGGTGCATCGTTGGCACCGACTAAGTTCACAGTAATGACTTGTGTTGTGGTGGCTGTGCCGTCAAACACATTGACCGTCACGCGATCAGTAGCGGTTTCATCGGTATCTAATGTTTGAGCGTCAGCATTCAGGGTATAGGTCCAAGCACCGGTCACACTATCAATGCTAAAGGTACCGTAAGTTTCATCTTTGCCGTCACTATCGATACTGTACGTTAAGCTCTCTACGTCCACATCGGTGGCCGTGATTTGACCGGACACGGAGGTTTCATCTTCGCTGACATCAGATTGTGTTACTACTGAACTGTCTGCTATGACTGGTGCATCGTTGGCACCGTTTATCTGAACAGTGATGGAGGCATCGTCAGTTCCACCCTTGCCATCGGTTGCTCGAACCGACAATGTCTCGGTTTCAACATCACCATCATCCAAAGCTTGCAATGCATCCCATTGGGTTGAGTCCGCATCATCGACTGGTTCCGTGGCTAGATTGTATGTCCATGTGCCATTTGGGTTAAGCACGAAGTTACCGTAGGTTCCGGCTAACGAATCACCTGGCGTCACACTGTAGGTGAGCTCATCACCATCAGGGTCTGACCCAATAATTGTTCCGCCTACCTGGGTAACTGTGTCTTCCGTCGTTTCATCATCATCATCGGTGGATGGAGTACTATTTGTTGCGTAGGTGGTCGGCGTAGCTTCATCGATCACGGGGGGGGTGTTGATATTTTCAGACAGTGTCAAAGTTATGGGATTGATGCTATCAGAAACATTTTCCCAGAAATCACTGAAATTGAAGCCGGCTTCGGCATCAATACTCGTGATAGCCAAGGAAGCCTCAGCACCATCGCCATTAATTGAGAGTTGTGGAGATTCTCCTGCCACACCACCCCAATAAGCAGTAACGTCAGCGGATGTTGCTGGACCAGTTAAAGCAAAGCTTAACGTCTCACCGTTAGCTAAGGTAGCCGTAAAGGGTACGGTTGTGCCGTCCGGTGGTGCGACATCCACGGTAAAGGTATACGTTATCGATCCTGCGATTTCAGAACCGCTACCGGTAGCACTACCAGTCACAACGACTGAGTCTTCAGCCTCAGTAACTATTTTAATAACATCTTCTTCTGGTAAAGGTGCTGGAAGGCCTGTCTCATCATCAAAAATCAGCTCGTATGGTACGCCAATTTCAAAGCCGGTATCACCCTCAGGAATTCTTTCTGCGTAGTTCGCTACCTCTACCCTTTCTACCCCGCCCTGATATTGCGATAGTGGGATTCGCACCTCAGTGCCGTCCTCATAATAGGCATTGACAGTAAAGTGGGTTGCTTCAGCTTCTGGAACCACGTTTCCGTTTTCATCGGTGTAGTCGGCCTGCAGTACAATGTTGACATCATCGACAATGGTCACATTGGTGTCACCCTCCACCTCAACTTGATCTAAAATTGAGACTCCGCCTTGCAAAATGTCAACGATCGTAAAAGTCAAAAATTCGGTTTCTTCCGGTACGTTGTCATCAGGACGTGATAAGAGGTAAACCACGCCTTCTACACCATTAGCAAATGAGGTGGGTGCGGGTGCGCCTTCCTTCCCAGCTAAGAAGTCAGCATAAGTAAAGGACTCCCCATTATAGAAAATATTGGCTACGGGATTATTCTGCGAATCACGAAAGTCGGAGTTTTCATTGGCGTTGTAGTAGATATCATACGGTATACCTAATGGACCTAATGGGTCACCTTGCCCTTCGAGCGGCATAATTATGTTGCCAATACTACCATTACTCAACACAATGGTGAGGTCTTCCTGATAAGGATTTGAATAAAGCTGCGGACTGCTTCTATCAAGGACCTGCAAATTAATCTTATACCAATTATCTTCGCTGACGACGATACTCGTTTGCCCATCAAAATATTCGGTGGTCAGGACAAACCTCGGTCCGTTCGGGTAAGCGTTCAAAAAGCTGAATTGAGAATTATTAGGCTCGTATTGGCCTGGTGCATTACCTGTATCGTATGCCCGAGATCCTATACTATTGTCAGGAGAGTTAAATCCGTTGCTGGTCTGACTATTGAGCTGCCCCATGTCGACGCCGTCAGCCGGTCCCGCTGCGGTAGCTTCCTCACCAGCCAGTAAATCCCCTTCCAATAATGCCGTAAGAAGCTCTTTCATCTCTAGCTCTGCCGCATCGAAATCTTGCGCATCGGAGAAAAAATCAAGGGCCGTTTGTTCGTCTACCGTTAAGGCATCACCTTCGGCTCCGCCGCAGGACGCCTCCCCTTCGGCTAACATCATTACTGCACGAGCTCCAGGCTGGGTGATAACGGTATCGCCAAACTGTAGATTAAACCCTAAGGATGCTGGAGTCTGGGAGCCATCAGCATGCTGCACCATGGCAATTCCGTTTAATTGAGTGATTTGAGCCGGTATACCTGCAGGTAATGTGGTTGATGCCATAGTCTTCGTGCCTTATAAAGAAATTAACTAAAAATTACTCATAGTTAAGACTTTAGGCGGTTAGGAAGGTATTTTCTATTGTACTGAAGTACCTATGCACTTTGGTACAACAAAGGCTAGTCCCCCGGTTTATGCTGCGCAGCCGCTCGCCTCGGGGGCTAAATTCTTAGGAGGGTTGAAGGCGGGCATCCCCGGATCTTTATCTAGCGCCTTAGGTTTCCCTTTGCTTTCAAACTTTCCAGGAGCGGTGATCGTAGTCTCGACCTTAGCAAACTGACCTGCACCAATCACCACCTCGCCAGCTCCATTATCCACCGCGATTTGCCCTGTTTTTGTGGAAAAGTATTCGCCATTAGCGAGCCCAATGTCACTGCAATCGTTATTACACGTCAGTACTTCGAACACGGTACCCCGAATACCTACCGTAGCGGTCGGTGTTTTTGTTTTATCGGCTTCCAGGTTCCCTCGCTTGCCTACCAGTCCGGTCAGTCGTCGTAAACCTCCTTTTACCAATTCAATCTCTACGTTATCTTTTTTTGCATCCAGCTTATCAAAGCTGTAGGCATTAATCTTAATTTCCGTATTAGGTCGAATGATCATCTCACCCTTATCGATAAATTTAATTTGGCCGTAAGCACCTGCTTCGGATACGACGATACTCCCCACGTCCACCTTATCGCCTTTTTTTAATGGGGTGAGCACACCCGACGCATCTTTGAGGTGAATCTTTCCCAATAAATTGGCTATGGTGCCCACTTCCGCAAATAACCCGTGGGGAAGTAATGCCATGCAAGCAATAAAAAATAGGTGCATAAATTTATTCATATGGTTTCCATTTTATCCAGCAATAATAAAAAAACATACTACCCTTTGGTACTACATTATTGGGTTAATAATAGTGCTAGGTGTAATCGGTCTTTCACGGCTTTCTTCTTAAATATTGAGCCAATATGCGCTTTCACCGTACGTTCGGTAATGTCCAGTTCGCGAGCTATGAGCTTGTTATTAAGTCCCTGTGCCAGTAGCCTAGCGACCGCAATTTCTCGCACGGTTAAGCCCTCTTGCCAAACAGGGGTTGCCGTACTCGAACTTTTCTTCGGCTTCAAGCCCATCATCATTTGTCGCATCATATCTGATCCCACCCAAATCGAGTCACCCATCACTACTTCAACCACTTGCTGGTAAGTCTTAGGGCCTGCATAGGCATTAAGATAGGCCCGAGCCCCCTTAGAAAATGCCAGTACCGCCTCTTTGGCAGAAGGGATATTACTTAGTACCACAAAATATCCACCTGGATGCTTGCTTAAAAATTGATCAAGCTGAGGCTCAAAATCTTTGTCAAAATCCGTTTTAAAGAACACCACATCCGCGGTGTCTTTTGGGCTATAGCGATCAATAGAAAGGTGAGTGGAGTCGGTAAAAGCTAATTGGCAGGGCTTCCATGGTTGACCGGTTCTATTGATAAGCAAAATGTTTAGCATATGGTGTATCTTACTTTCAAAAATTAAAAAACATACTGCCCTTAAGTACTACTTATCGCTCAGTAAAAGCTGAGCTCTTTGCTCTTAGTATCGGTTTCATGAGGTAAGTGAGTATGGATTTATGTCCCGTATTAATATCTACCTCAGCCTGCATGCCCGGGATGATCGGTAAATTTTCGCGTAAACTGACTTTGTTTGTTTTAACCTTCACCACAAAAAAGGTATTATTTTTTTCATCCGTAATGGAGTCCGCTCCAATCGAAATTAATTCGCCGTCCAACCCACCGTATACCGCAAAATCGTACGCCGTAAATTTCACCAGACACGGCTGCCCTAATCGCAAGAAAGCGATATCTCGCGGCGCAACTTTAGTCTCGAGATACAAGGCGTCATCCGACGGAATAACCTCTACGACATCATTACCGGGTGATACTACCCCGCCCACAGTATTAACTAACAGCCGTTTGACATAACCATTCATCGGTGCGCGGATGATGGTCTGGTTCACCTTGTCTTGCAAGGCAACCTTCCCTTCCCTCAAGGCATTGAGTTTACCGCTGGTCTCAGTCAGCTCGTCTCTAGCATTCCCCATCGCTTCTAATACGACGGTATTAATTGCGTCTTGTGCTTGCAACACTTCGCTCTCTAAACGGTTCACCTCCCGTTCCAGTCGCAATACTTCTACCTCCGATACGGCACCCGACTTTAGAAGCGGTTTATTCAGATCTAATTCGCGTTGATTGGAAGCCAGTAAGGCCATGGACTGATCTTTTTTCCCTTGTGCTTGGGCTTTTTTAGAGGCTAACTCATTGAGTTGATTTTTATGAAAACGCGATTCTTGTTGGTATATTTTTTGCGATAGCGCATCCAGTGCTTTCGAAATTACAAATGGTCGATTATTGATAAATGCTTCTAATCGCTCAATGCGAGCCTCCATGGAAATTCGCTGTACATCCTCTTTTTTCACAGCCGACATATATCGAACGTTATCAATTTCTATGAGTGCTTGTCCGGTAACCACACTGTCCCCTTCGCTCACCCTGATGCGCTTCACGATCCCCCCATCAATACTCTGCAGAATTTGCAGTTGACTAGATGGAACCACCTTGGCCTCACCTTTAACTAGTTCGTTAACATTCGTCAGGTACGCCCAAAGAAAAAAGATACCGACAAAGAGCGTGGCTGCCCATAAGATGAGTTTGCCTCGCATCGGGGTTTGATGCAGGATAAAGTAATCGGCATCGGTCACGTAATCGCGAAGTATCTCCGTATTAGGCGTCGCTTGCTTATCTTGATCTTCTTCGCCAAACGCATTAAAGGTATCGATCTTAGCCTTAATATTTTCGTATTGACTCAACCCGGCTTTACCAAAGCTCTGTAAAAAATTGTCGGATGTTATCGGTGCCTTAGGCTTTATTGGCGGGGAATTTTTTTTGCTCATACACCTTTTTTCCTGTTCACTCTGGGTTTGTCTTTAGCGGCTGGTGCATTGCTTGATGGTGCTGCCGTGCTTGGGTTTGTCCTCTGCTTAGCTGGGGCCTGTTCTTTTCCCCTTCCTTGTCCTGCCAAGGCCTGGAGCACTTTATCTTTCGGCCCGTCGGCAACTATCTTACCCTTATCAATGACGATAACGCGAGTGGCCATGGACAACAGACTCATACGGTGCGTGACCACAATCATCGTTTTTCCCTTCGCAAATTTACCCATCTTTTCGATAAACTGTTTCTCGGTCGACAGATCCATTGCACTGGTGGGCTCATCTAGCATTATAATCGGAGGGGATAACAACACGGCTCGGGCAATCCCTACACACTGTCTTTGGCCTCCGGATAACAGTTCTCCACGTTCACCCACCAGCAGATCAAATCCGCGTGGATGCTGATTCACAAATTCGGATAACATAGCGGTGTCTGCCGCCTCAATAATTTGCTGGTCTTCGGCGTACGGTGCGGCCATGGTAATATTTTCTCGCAGGCTACCAAAATACAGGTAGGTATGTTGTTCCACTGCCCCGATGTGGGTTCGAAGCTCTGCAGGATCAATCTGCCTCAAATCAATACCATCCAAGTGAACCGAACCGGCACTCGGTTCGTACATGGCCATAATCAGTCGGGTTAAGGTGGTTTTACCTGAGCCGGTTTTACCAATGATAGCGACATGTTCTCCCTCTTTCACCTTGAAGGATATTTCATTAATCGCCGGGGTCTCTGCCTCAGGGTAAGAGAAGGAGACCTTACGGAACTCAATATCGCCATTAAAGTGCTGCCTTTGCACATAATTAATGTCACTTGACCGTTCTTGAGGCTTCTCCATTTGCTCTTCAATCATTTTCAACGAGAGTTTCGCATTTTCGTATTGCATCATCAGGGCAACCAACTGGCCTAGAGGGGCGATGAATCGACTAATCAACATCGATGAGGCGATCAAGCCACCCATCGTTAACATTTTTTCATTAATTAGGTATACCCCAAGTACGACATTGAGGACGGTACACACCTGCGCTCCGGTCGCTACCATGCTATTCATGGTGGACGTTTTAAGCCGGGTACTCGAGTTTAATTTTGCTAATTGACTGGCAATGGTTTCCCATTTTTTTTGAATATACCCTTCACCGCTGAAGGACTTAAGGGTTTCAATTGAAGACAAGGTTTCAATTAAGATCGAATTACGCAGCGCAGTCGCGCGGGTAATTTCTTCTGTGGACCCTTCTATTTGCTTACGTACCGACAGGCTTTTTAAGACAATCAATAGAAAAATGATCGCGGGAACAATCACTAACGGCCAAGCAATCCACGACAAAATAAAGAGGAATATGAGAGCGAATGGCAAATCAATAAGGCTGGCTACGGTTGCTGACGAGGCAAAATCTCTAATGGACTCAAAGGATCGAAGGGTATGGGCAAACGATCCTACGGAAGACGGTCGATCAGCCATTTTCATTCCTAATACTCTTTCCATAATAATTCCTGACAGCTTGACATCAATCCTTGAGCCTGCCAAGTCAATAAAATACGAACGTATTTTTTTAATCACAAAATCAAAGACCACCACGATAATTACCCCAATAGCCAACATCCATAAAGTCTCCATGGCTCTACCCGGGATGACACGGTCGTAAACATTCATGGTGAAAAAGGGTGTAGCAATAGCAAAGGCATTGATCAACACCGCACCAATTAGTACATCTTTATACAGGAGTTTCTGCTCAAAAAAAGCTGACCAAAACCAGTGCCGGCCTTTGCGGGCAATGTCTGAGGCCTGAGCCGTTTTATGATCAATTCGAAAGCGAGGCCGTGAAAAAATGATGCGTCCAGTGTATAGCTTCTCCAATTTTTCTAAGGGATAAATGACTTCACCTTGACCGGATTCAGGAAGCATCAATTTGGCTGTGTTTTTCTTGCGATCAACGGAGATAAGTACACAGGCCTTGCTCTCTTGCAAGATTAAAATGGCTGGAAGCAGATCGATATTAATGTCTGCCATAGGTAACTTAACGACTCTGCTAGCAAAGCCTGCCCTTGCCGCTGCTCGATGAAAAAGGCTGGGCGTCAGTCCAATGGCTGGATCAATCGGTAGGCCTGCAGACAATGCTGAATGCGACATGGACCGAGAATATAAGCGTGTTAGCTCAACCAAGCAATCTAATAATGGATCTACCGAAGAAGTTTGCATAAGTTACTCCTTCACCGCCGGTCCTGTCATGGCGTCAAACTGTAAGCCTTTTAGTGCATCTACTTCTTCAGGAGTGAGAACCCCTTCAGCAATGGCCAGCATATCAATGCCGTGTGCCATCTGAACTAAACCCTTCAAGAACGACTGGTTGCCTTGATTTTTTTCGATGCCTCTGATAAAAATCGCATCGACCTTCAGGTAGTCAGCCCCCATGTCATGCAAGTGATGAATTTGATCAAACTGGCGGCCAAAATGTTTAATGCCCACTTTCACACCTAAGGGTTTTAAGGTTTGAATTAACAGCCTAAATTGTTTGATATTTTTAAATGCGCCCGCTTCCGGGACCTCTAACCACATTCGATTAGCTTCATTCGGATGTTGGGATAATAACTTTTTTAGCTCACCAACAAAGCTCCTTGATCCTAAGGACACCGAGGAGATATTAACCGCAAAACCGGGCATGGCGCTATAAGTCTTCTTCGTACCGTCTGGGCGAGTAATCACTGGATTGGTACGAATATGATCCAGACCCAGACGGACAGCGACCAAATCAATCTTTGGGGTCAATTTTAATCGGTCAGCAATAGGGAAAAACTTACCAGCCATAATCCACGCATTTTCCACAAGTGATCGCATTCTTAATGGCCCTTCGCGGTGAATAATTTTCTTTTTAAAGTCACCAACGGGGTAGGAAAGCTGCTTAAATCCCCTTTCTTTTATGGCTTTTGTTATGTGCGCACTCCATCCTTGGCTAGTTTTAGGAATGTTTTGTTCTGCCTCTTCTTTCACTACAACAATAGCATTATTGGTTTTAGCTTTTGCCTCAGCTAATGCCTTATCAATGCCTCCTAATAACTCACCCAACACCACATTTTTTTTATAGCGTCCAAGGCCCATGATGGCACAATCACCTTTTTTTGAGTAGCCACCTAAATGATCTACCACGACCTTCATGATCGATTTTGCGGTATCTAGCGGTTTGTCATTAGTAATCAACAAAGCAAAGTCTGAACCATTGAGTCGTCCAGATAAGCTATCTTGCATTTTATCGGAATGCATTAAAATGCTTTTACCAATAGCCTCGATGGCCGCATCTAACAATTTTCTTCCGGCTTTCTTGTTAACCCCGTCAAGATTATTAATTCGCAGTATCATGCAGTAACCGAATATGGTTTCTTCAGTATGCAACGACTCTTGTAATTGGGTGATGAAGGACTGGCGAATGGGTAGGTTAGACACCCCATCAAAGTTGGCTTCTTTCCTAAAAATTTCTAGCCGCTTGCCTTCCTCGGCAAACATCTCACGCAAGCGCTTAACAGTCAAGTTCATGGCATTAGCCAAACGCCTTAATTCAGGAACCTTGGGTTCCGGTATGGTGATGAAACGTTTGAGAGTGATCGCTTGTGCTTGATTCACTACTTGATTGAGAGGTTTTTTTAGGCGCAAGATAATAAAGTAACCGAGCATCATGCCTAATAGGGCCGTTAACGTCATGGTTAACGTCATTCTCATCGTACTTTTCCATAACGACTCATAGGCATAGGAACTCTGGCTTTCTAGAGTCACGGTACCAATTTGAGTCCAGCCGTTCGCTACCTTTGCATTCCCTTGGGGGATTTCCATGGGCAACAATGCAGAAAACCATAACGGACTGCCCGTGGACTGATCCGGTGCTTTTTTTTCTAAAATGATCTTGTCATTGGGGTCTGTGAAGCGAACCAATTTGTAATTACCACTATCAAACTGAGCAGCCATTGCTAACTCAACTTTCAGGGCATCCTGGGCAGCCATACTTAAACTTAACGCTAATGAAGATGCATTGTCCTGATTCTTCACCCGCAATTGCTCTAAAATATAATCCCTTGTGCTCAAGGTTGAGGAAGTAATACTTCCAATTAAAGCCATCAAGGAACTTAAAAAGATAGCGATCAATAGTTGGCGATAAAGTGACATAAACATTTCTCCTGCATGATTTGGTTAGCATTTAACATCTAATTAGATCCTTCTATTTGTGCACGCTTCATTAGGTCTTGCCATTTTGACAGACGTTCCGTGCCACCTTGAGACTCATTCGCTGTGCCTTTAAACACTCCTTCCCCATTAAAGCTAAACACCGGGGTTAAGTCAGGGCGTCGGCCTGCTGGTCGCATGGATGTGATGATATTGTCCAATATGAGTGGCTCAGCATTGGGTTCAGGGTAATAAGCAAGCACCATATGTGCCTGTTGTCGGTCACTCATTTGAGCTTTTACGTAAACTAAGCGTAATTTTTTCATCGGCACATTCGATGCGAGGAGCGAATAGTATTTGGCAATCGAAAAGTCTTCGCAATCTCCTGCAGACCTTCCAATGGTTTCTACGGGTGTTGCCCAATAGTCTTTTTCTTTCCAAATGATTTTGTCGTCACCCCAAGTCACCTTGCGGTTGACAAAATCATTGACCCGCTTCACCTTATCCCCTTCGTCAGCAGCTTTTATATTCTCCATAAGCACTTTCCAATCTGACAAATTTTTCATGCCCACCTCACCATACTTAGAGGACATTGCAAGCTCCATCTTACTAATCTCATAGGCAATGGCTACGGAAAATAGGAGGGTTAACGCTAAAAGCAGACTGGTAGGTTTACACTTCAATAATATCGGCCTTAATGGTTATTCGTACTAAAAAAATATAGCCTAATAGTAGAGCCGTGAAATCTCTAATAGAAATTAATTCGTTAGCTCTAGAAAATCGCTATCTAGACTTTCTTCTGATACTTCTGTAGAGAGCTTGGTTGTTCCCAGCACCTCTTTAATCCTTTCATTAAGTAGCTTACGATTCGGCTCATAAGACGGGGGAGCGATAGTTCCACACACATCATAATTTAAGTCATTCTGTTTTTCAGGTAGCGGATATTTCGCTGCTTGATAACGTTGTACACCGACAGCCGCAAGGATGTTACCTAGGCGTTGTTGCGCCTCTGCATTGTTGATTGCAATGTCATGGATCACTTGCGTGTAAAGTCGTTTTGATTCGTATAGCTCATTTTCAGAATTCAATAAATCTATCAGAGAACGTTGGCCGATCTCGTATTGCTTACGGTAAGCATCGCGAGCTTTTTCAATAGCTATTTGACGGACATCCAAATAATTAGCCTGTTCTTTGAGTTTTTTAATGTTGTTATAAAACACTACAAATTCCTCTCTAAGTCCAAAACAGGCATTATCCCTTGCCTCCTCTGCTCCGGATAAGAGCTCTACATTTTTCATCAAAGTGTTATAACTCCTTCCACCATTAAAGAGATTCCATGAGAAGATAACCCCCGCCGTTTCTTTATTGTATCTTCCATCTCGTCGAGCACCACTGTCGGCGCCCACTCCGCCATCAAAAACACCGTTCAGATTTTTATCTCGGTTTTTCGTAAATGCAAGATCAATGCGGGGTATAAAAGTGGATGGAGTTGTGCGCAGCGCCGCTTTTTGTGACTCAATATCAATCATCGTTGCTTGCAGGGTGGGGTTGTTGATCTGGGCTTTTCTTAATGCGTCAGTCACGTTGTCTGGGATATCTTTATCGACAGTGATCTGAGTATCTAATTTTTCCTGAGGAAGCACTCCAACATAATGTTGGAATTTCGCTTCCGCATCATGGATTAACGAACCTTCCAACGTCATATTGTAGTCGGCTAAGGATAATCTTGCCTTTACTTGCTCCACATCGCTCCGCTTACCGGTTCCGGCATCCGCTTTTAATACACTTTGTTCATAGATTACTGAATGATTGATAAAGTTCTGCTCAGCGAGATCGGTAAGCTCCCTGGTCCTGCTCAACTCAATGAATGACTTGATCGCTTCAAGCGCTACATTTTGAGTTATTGCTTCTAGGTTAAACAATTGGGAGCGAGTGGTAGCGTCGTATTGTTCGACCAAAAATTTCGTCGCAAATCCATCAAATACCATTTGATTGAGCGTTAAACTATTCACAGTTGTGGCATAGTTTGCCGCAATAGGGTTAGCTGCACTAGGTCCTACTGCTCCCGTGCCAGGACCGGCTAACGGGTCATCCCTCACCTCATTGGTTCGGGCAATCGATAGATCTAAGGTTGGAAGGTAGCCAGCAAAAGCAATGTATTTGTCTCGCACACTAGCAAGGTAATCGAAGAATGCCACTTTAATTTCTGGATTATTCAAGACCGCCATTTGGACTGCTTCTTTAAGTGTAAGTTTATCCGATGAAATAACGGTGAGGCTGGCATCATCCGCATTTTTCGTAGAACCCGACAGGCCTTTTACGGCGTCCAGCACATTCGATAAAAGGTTTCGATCATCATCCATCACAATAACCGGGGCAGAAGTAATTACTTGATCGGTGATTACATCAGGATTTGCTGTTTCAGCCTTTACCATCGCGCCGGTGAAAAGCATTGCGAGGAGGGCAATAAAAACGTTTGGTAATAATTTAAAAACGTTGCTATTTAGCATAAAATAAAATGGTCTCAACTAATCCGAGCAGAGTGCTCCAATGTGTTGAATTTTATATGATTCTTGGACTACGTGATGAACTATAAGGTACCAAAATGACATGTAAAAAAGAGGAGCAAAGCCTATCAAAAAAACAGGAAAAAAATAATAATGGAAATCGCCTACGCAGGGGGTGGTCTTTCGATCTCAAACGGCGTGGAGAATCATTTTTTTTTGCCTATCTTATTATCGCGCAACACTAATTGACAATGAGGTAATCGAGCAAAACGGTAGTGGGCAAACACCTTGTACGACATGCCTAATGCATGATAAATGCCGGGAATGGAGGCAACTATACCAAGCCATTTAAACCACGGTAAATGACGCCACAGTAAAATAAAGGCATCCACACCCTTGTGTATCCTGCCTTTTGAGTCTATTGCATGAAGCAACATCAGCGCATCTACGGTCGCAATCTGGTAAAAAGCCAATTTTTTTGCCGACGACGAAATGCCTGCCCAGACCAATACATCAGGAGAGCTTAATTTTTGGTAAAAAGCAATTTCTCTGGTACAAAGCCGGCATCGATCATCATAAAATACCGTAATCATGGTGACGCCGTTAGGATGTAAATACCCCTAATCTATCCAGCTCGCATTGTCCTGTGAATCGATACGGTCTTCCCCAGCCTCGGATAATTTCTATGAGCCCCGTTTTTCTATCGATATTCAATGAAAAACCAATGTTACCGTCCTCATCCAACTCCTGCATACGGACTGTGTGGGAATTCACGTTAAGGAAATGATTGCCAAGAGCTTTGTGAACCAAGGTATTGCCATCAATTTTAATCTTTTCCATAGCCGGTTCCGTTCCACACGGCATCATATCCTCACAATAAATTTCCGCATCACCTCGGCAAATTAGCTCAACACTGAGTAATTCAGCAAAAGCGAATGATGGAAATAATAAAATAATCAGTAGCCCTTTTTTCATCTTCAGTAACCCTTGATATTGAGTAAAATAAACACTAAACCTTTTACTTTACGACTGCCTACTAACTTTTTAGTTCAGCCGATGCGATCCGACAAAAGGTTTAAATTTTTCCAAATAAAGCCGGTCCTCATCAGTGATAGTGATAGGCTCAAAAAATGTCGCAAAGATTGACTGGGGTCGATCAAAGATTTGTAACTCGCCATAAGTGATACGGGGTTGCTTTTGGTT
>ENA-OWPI01003412-OWPI01003412.1-marine-metagenome-genome-assembly--contig:-NODE-3412-length-13591-cov-2.452198_pt1 | contig 13591 bp, 10 predicted proteins | sample MGYA00238138_ERZ651775 | MGnify/ENA primary metagenome ERZ651775 (study PRJEB26906, sample SAMN06265043) | marine metagenome | isolation source: Helgoland LTER site | place: Germany:Helgoland, sampling...
GGCGGCGGTGTCAGAAGCCGAGGTTGTGGAGGTGGCGGCGCTGCTCGTGCTGCTGAAGGAACTGGACCGAGGTGAGGGTCGGGGCGGGAAAGACTCGACGGACACGAGTGAGGAACGGGCGAGGGCGAAGGCGAGGGTCGTCGGCGCTGTGCACAACGTGAGCGGCGACGACGACGCCATCCGACTGATTCGCGTAGGTGACGGCGTACCGCACCTGATCCGCGCGTTGAACTCCGAGGACGATTGCGTGGCGTGCAGTGCGGCGGGTGCGACGCAGAACGTGTCACGTGAACGGGCGAGTCGGGTTTTGTTCCGCAGGGGCGGCGCGGTTGAGTCGCTGGCGCGGTTGTTGGGACGCGGCGGCGACTCGGCTACGCAGGCGCGGGCGGCGGGTGCGTTGCTGAACATCCTCGGGCCCGAGCTGGACGACGGACACGGCGGAGCGGTTAGTAAGGAAGGTGAGGTAAACGAGGACGAGAAGGAGAACGACACCGGGTCAGAAGGGACAGGGACAGGGAGTAGTGCTAGAAGAAGTGGCAGGTCGTCGGGGTCGGGCCGGCCGCCCGCTGATGGGTCGGAGCGTCGGGCGTTGGGTAAGCTGCTCTCGTCGGCCATAGCGCTCACCGCCGTGTGGGACGGGCTGTTCGAGACGGAACCGGCGTTCGACTTTACGTAGTTGAGTGGACGAGTTTAGTCGGTTCGAAAGATACGCGTGAGGGTGTCGCGACGTGCGAGTACCTGTAAATTATTCCAGACCGAGTCAGACGGGAGCCACCGCCGACGCACGTAAAATCCCCAAATCGCCCCGCCGCCGACACTGAGTGACGCGCGGGACACTCGCCATGGTCAAGGCACGCATGCGCAAAAAGGTGGCGGCCGCCAACCAGGCCGCCACGGAGATGGATGGGGAGGATGACCCGGGCTCGAAGGAGGAGGCTGACGCGGAGCTGGACGCGACGATGTCATCGCTGGCGGGGCACCAGAAGAGGAAGGTCACGAAGCGGGCGAAGTTCCTGGAGAAGATACGCGTCGCCACCGCAAATAAGATGAAGAAGAGCGGGAAGAAGAAAGGGGTGAGCGCCGCGTTCTCGGACTTCGCCACGCTGGAGTCCACGCTCGGGGAGATCGCGAGGAAAGGCATGAGCCCCGGGCGGAAGGACAAGCCCGTGGTTCTCAGGGCCAAGGCTAGGACCAAGCTGGCGGCGACTGAATCGCGGCGGATGCAGCAGGTGTTGGCGCACCCGACGTTCCAGACGAACCCGATCGCCGCCATCAGCAACCACATCGCCGCGTCTCTCAAGGCCAAGCCCCCGGAGACGAAGAAGCTCGCGCCGTCGCTGGAGGCCAAGGCGGAGGCGCTGGCGGGTCGCAAAAAAGGAAAGAAGTCTCAGAGGACGCACACGCAGGTCGTGGACGACGCGAGCGACGCGGTGGCCATCGCGACCCAGGCGCGTGCGAGCGATGCGGCAGATCGGGGGATCAATTTCAGGGGCGGGGATGCTCACCTCGGGGTGCGCAGGTCTCACCAAAAGAAGGGTCAGGGTGGGAAGAAAGGTAGCAAGCGCGGGGAGAAACGGAAAAAGGAGACGTGGTGAAACCTCTGCGTTGGTCAATACGAGTTACACGAGCCGGGTACACACGCACGCACACGCACGCACACGTGATACCTATTAACACATCTAATGCGGCGGATGCGCCACGCCCCAGGTGGTGGCCAGGAGGAACACCTGCAGCATCGCACGCGCGCAGTGACCGTACCAGGGCAGCGTCTGCATCGACTCATCCGCGTCCTCGGGCAGTGGACCCGGCGCGTTGTGCGTGAACATGTACGTGTTGGCGGGTGTCACCGCCAGGGTCAGGAGGAAGAGGCCGTACGCTGACGTGGGCGCGAGCCAGTCGGGCGTGTCCAGGAACCACAGCGCCCCCGACGCCATCCCTAAACCTCCCACGATCTCCGCCACTCCGCTCCACGCCACGTGAAACTCTGGTGACCCCGGGAGGTTCCACCAGCCCCACGCCCCTTTGTGCGGGAACATGTCCTTAAATCCCCCCGGCAGGGCGAAGTGCGCCGCACCGGCCGCGACGTACGTCAGCCCGATGACCGGCCACGTGGCCCTGGACCACGACATGACCGTGGGAAGGGCGTGCTCCACTTCGGGGCCGAGGTTGGAGCACCAGCCGACCGTCAAAGCCCCGATACCCGCCCACACCGCGAGCAAGACGGCGGTCTGGGCGGGCTCGTCCAGGGCCGATACCACCGCGCCCCTGTACCCGGGCTGGGTCCACGGGGGATCGGACACGGACGGAGGGTTCGCCTCGACCTCCTCCCCGACGGCTCTGGTCGCAGTGGCTCTTTGGTCGCGGCGGAATGACGTCACGGTCGGCCTCAACACGAGTGGTCCCGTGGGTGCCGAACGGGGGTTCGACGCCTTACGCGAGGACGAGGCGGGACGGGCCCGACGCGCGGAGACCGCGGCGATCGAGCCCGGTGTGAAGCTGACGACGCGAGACATCGTTCACTCAGTGTGGCGGGGGTTCGGTGCCGCCGCGTGTGGCGGTGCGCCCTGGCCATCTTCCTTAACTTGTCTGGTACCGGCGCAGCGACTCCTCAACCACACCTCGAGAAACGCCATCGTCGTCTGATGAAAAGAATTCAGCCCGGCAAGCTGCTGAGCAACCAACCTGCGAAAATTGTTTGCTGACGTCAGACTCGGCGGCCAGTCGCTCCCAAATGCCTTTTTTGGGCCCAAAAGAGGGTCGTTCTCGGGTACGCGGCGATATTAATTCGAGATTGAGGGTGTGATGCACTGAAAAATCTTTCTTCGCGCCACGAAAAATAAAATCGTGGCCGATACCAGGGCGTAACTGCTCCGGCTCCGGAGTTCACTACACAACGCAGGAGAAGACGCGCGGCGTCGCTCCTCGAGTGAGTCGATCGGCGAACCGAACTGCGACAGGTGAGACTTATGGCCCATTTCGCCGTTAAGTGCGGCGTTCGCGCGTTTCCGTCCCTCGCGTGCGCCTCGCTCGAGATCGACCGGGAAGGAAACTCTTCGCGGCACCTCCCGCTATCAGCGTCATTTTCTACGCTTTTCGGGGTTCCGGACGCGACGCGCGCGCGCCATCGCGACCGTTTGGAACGCGAATACTCGGCGTATTCGAGTTCCTGTCACCGCCACGTCGGGATCTCGGTCGTATCGCCCGGTTTCACCCGCCCGTTCGGACCGCATTACGCCCAACGCTGACCTCTTCCCCTCTCGCCATCTCGTCCGCTTCGCAGAAGTTTTCTCGGGAGACCCCTCATCGTCCCCGTCGTCCGCATCGGTATTTGAACGCACGGACGCTTCGTATCAGAGTCTCAGGTGAGTCTCCAGTACCCGTACGCCCGTTCGATACGGGCTAACCCGGCGCGTCGGGGGTCGCGCGCGGCACCACGGCGCGTTTCCGGGCCCGGTGTCACCCCTGGCCAACTCTCCCGCCCCCCGGCTTTTTTGGCAACCAAATCGTATGAGCATCGTTGCTGGTTCGATGCCAAAACTTTCCTCGGCGGGGAAAAAATAAACATTTTCCTCACTGCTCCCCTGCGGTTCGCCCGTCCCGTCACGGGCACGTCCGAGAGGTCGTTCCGTGCGTTTCACGACCTTTATCGACACTTTTCCCGGTCACGGCGACGCGCGTAAACCGCGGTGTGGCGGGTTGTGCGACCGTCGATACGCGATGAGCTCCACGCTGACGATACGAACCCCATTCGATTATCCGTCGCAGATTGCGAACATGGCCAACTCCGACGCCCCCGCGCCGAGGCACTCGTCGCGCAACGTCAACTCCGCGTACGCATCCAACAACATGAAGACAAAGGGCTCCGATCACAAAGGGGGCGCAGTGCCGGGCGGCGACGCGTGGGTTAATCCCCCCGGCGCGAAGCGTGCGCGCACCGATGCCAAGGCGGACCCCGAGGATGGCACGCACACCCCCGGGGGCCCCAACACCCCCGCCACCACCAACTCTGGCGGAACCCCCGCCAAACTCGCCAGGCCCGGCGACTCGAGCGGCAGCGAAGGCGGAGTGAACAACGCGCTGCGGGGGGTGGACAAGAAGGCTCGCGCTTTGTGGTGCGCCGAGGCGACCGCGCTCGGGTACGAGGCTGGCACCATCAAGAACAGCGCCTACGTTCTGCTCGCGGCGTCCGGGGCGACGGGCATGACCGTCGCCGCCATCGTCGACGCGGCGACCAAGCAAGGGTGAGTCAGTCCCCTGATCGGCTCGCGACGCCATCAAGTCACAAACTTTTCCAGTCTTTCCCCTCTGTGGCAATTTTTTCTCTCATCCACGATCGATCGTCGACCCGAACTTACCTCGTATCATACCCCGAATTACTTCGCAGGCTGTACAGCTGGGGCACGTGCAAGACCCCGAACAACTCCGTCACCGCCGCGCTCTCCCAGGACACCACCTTTGTGCGCATCGCGCCCTCCACCTACGCCCTTCGCAGCACCCTGAAGGGTGGCGCCGGCCCGGTGCCCCAGGCGAGGACGTCCTCCGGGAGCATCAACAGCGGCGCGCCCACGCGAAGCGGCAGCGGCCTGAGCGGCGGGGCTGTCGCCGGGCGCAACGCCTCGGGCCAGAACGCGAGCTCCAAGGCTCGGAAGAGGGAGCGGGATGCCGCCGCGAAGAGGGAGGCGAGCGCCCACATGGGCGGCTACCAAAAAATGGGCGGCTTTAAAGACGCGGGCCTGGACGTGGACGCGGTGGCTGAGATGCTGGGAGACGAGTACGACGATGCCGTGCCCGGAATGATGATGGGCCAGAGCATGCGGGTGTCCTACGTGGTTCCGAAGAACACCTACGGACAAAGTTTGCCCGGCGGCGAGACGTACGAGCACATGGCGCGTTCGCTGGCGATGGAGTCGTACCGCCGGCGGATGGACGTGTGCGGCGGCGTGAGCTCCGCGGATGCCGAGACGTTCGTGCCCTTGCCGATGACCAAGCCCGAGTACGACATGGAGGAGGCGACCGCGGGTAGCTGTTTGCTCTGGTACCCCACCGCCAACCCGGCGCCCGAGTTTGTGGACAGGCCGAGCCCCCTCAAGGAGCCGACGGAGGCGTTGATGCGCGCGTCGTCGTGGAAGGATGAGGCCAAGGCGGCGATGGCGGGATCGCCCGGCGTGTCGACGGACAGCGAGATGTCCCGGCTGGGCAGCGGCCACCTCCCCAAGTGGGTGCTGGAGTCCTTCAGTGAAGGGTTCGAGTCCTCCAGCCCCATCGCCGCCGCCTGATGGGACTAGGTGTACAGGGCACCGCCGAGAGGCGTGTGCCGGGCGGGTGCCGAAATTAACGACATCACCGACAAGTTCACGCGCGAACGAATCAGGTTTTGTTTTTTCTTTCCCGACGCACTTTTGTGTTTTGTGTATTGCCGCAGTGTCTGTGATGAGATGTAGAGGAAAGACCCTACGGACATTTTCAATACCCTGTATAAGATGATGACGGAGCCGAAATGACCCGTGAAGACTGTTTATAAATTCCATTTTCGGCGCCGAGAGCGAGAGGAGGACGGAGACGAGGAAGGACCAGGTGTGTCATCGAGCAGGGTGCGATGACAAGGTGGTGGAGAGGGAGCTACGAGCGAAGACTTAGATAACTTATGAAGTGACCCGCGTTGATAATAAAAACGAAGGAGTGAACTGCGTTCGTCGTCTATGTACATCTCGTCTGTGATTAAGATCCCGGGGTAATGAGATCTTCCCGCTGCCCGTCAAATTAATCAAATTAGGCGTTCCTCGCCTCCTCGAGCCCCTGCGCAAAGTCGGCGACGATGTCGTCTATGTGCTCGATACCGACGGAGACGCGGATCATGTCCTGGCTCACGCCGGAGGCTTTCTGCTCCGCCTCGGTGAGCTGCTCGTGGGTGGTGGACGCGGGGTGGATCACCAGGGTCTTGGCGTCGCCCACGTTGGCGAGCTGCGACGCCAGGCGGAGGGAGTCGATGAACTTGGTGCCGGGGCCGAGGCCGCCCTTGACGCCGAAGGTGAGCACCGCGCCGTAGCAGTCCTTGCGGAAGTATTCGTTCGCCTTGCGGTGGAAGGGATGGTCGCTGAGGCCGGGGTAGTTGACCCAGGACACCATGGGGTGCGACTGGAGGTACCTGGCGAGCGCCATCGTGTTCCCGCAGTGGCGCTCCATGCGGAGGGAAAGGGTCTCGAGGCCGAGGAGGAAGTTGAAGGAACCGAAGGGGTTCTGGCACATGCCGATGTCGCGGAGTCCCTCGACGCGGCAGCGCATGATGAACGCCACGTTGACGCCCAACACGCCGGTGGGCCCGAAGGTATCCCAGAACCGTAAGCCGTGGTACCCTGGGGAGGGCTCGGTGAAGATTGGGTGCTTGCCGTTGTTCCAGTTCATGGTTCCGCCGTCGACGATCACGCCTCCGACGGTGGTACCGTGGCCACCGATCCACTTGGTGGCGGACTCGACGAGGATGTCGGCGCCGTGCCTGAGGGGCTGGCACACGTACCCGCCGCCGCCGAAGGTGTTGTCGCAGATGAGCGGGATGCCGTGCTTGGACGCGATCGCCTTGAGCGCGCGGAAGTCGGGGACGGAGAAGCGCGGGTTACCGATGGTCTCCACGTAGAGGGCCTTGGTGTGGGAGTCGATGAGGGACTCGAAGGACGCGGGCTCGTCGTCCTTGGCGAACTTGACGTCGATGCCGAGCCGCGGGAGGGTCACCTTGAACTGGTTGTAGGTGCCGCCGTACAGGGACGGGGTGGACACGATGTTGTCGCCCTGGCAGCAGATGGTGGTGATGGCGAGGAACTGCGCGGACATACCGGAGGACACGACCACCGCGCCCACGCCGCCCTCGAGCGCGGAGATGCGCTTCTCGAACACGTCGTTGGTGGGGTTCTGTCGATTGAATTGGATTATATCGGGGAGGATCGTCGTCAGCATTCGTCGGCGGTTTGGGCGTCGGCGTGGGTGGAGACGGCGGGAGAGGAAAGGTCGGAGCGTGTACGTGGCCTCGCTCGGGGGACTTCGGGGATACTTCGGGGAAACGCACCATGATCCTTGAGTAGATGTTGCCGAACGCGCGGAGGCCGAACAGATCGGCGCCGTGCTTGCTGTCGTTGAAGGTGTACGAGGTGGTCGCGTAGATGGGCATCGCGCGGCTGTTGGTGGTGGGATCCGGCTGCTGGCCGGCGTGGACCTGCAGGGTCTCGAACTTGAGCTCAGCCATTGTGTTGTTATGGACGAGTCGGTCGGTGTGTTGTCTTCGGGGTAGCGGCGGTGCGCTGGGACGAGATGGATGGAATCGCGCGATCGGATCGGCGAAGAAGTCCCGGAACGCGTCTGATCGATGATCTCTGACTCAGCGTCAAAATCGTAGACTACGTATGAGCAAACAGTTGGAGATCTTATTTGCCGTTACAACCGCCTATTCGCCTATTCAAATCTTTTGCTTTATGTGCAGGTCTTCATCCGTCGTCGCCCCAACGCCGCAGAGAAGGCTGGTTCTGTGGGTCACGTCGTACTTGGAACCGCCGCCGTAGTCACCCCCACCGCTCGTCGCAGCCGCCGACGTGTGATGATGCCCGTACAGCAGCAACAAAGTGCAGACCGCGGCTGCCAAAAATATGGTGTCGTAGAAGTTTTGGTAAAAGGAAAACTCCAGGTTGTCCGCGCCCATGGCCTCGTCGATGAACCCCCTGTACCTGTCCGGCAGCGAGTTCCGTATGAGCAGCACCGACGACAGGAAGTACAGGCCCTGCATCTCAGCCACGAACAGCACCAAGAACGTGGAGGTTCCACCGCCGCCGCCGCCCACAGCGAAGAAGAGCCGGTTCAGCGCGTACACAAAGTTTCGCATCGAGTTGGCCACCAAAAACCCGATGAACAGCAGCGACAGGTACTGGCTCAACACCTTGGGATCGACGTAGTCCACCTTGGTCTTGCTCGTGATGAGCAACGAGAGCGCGGCGGTGATCGGGTCCGTCCGGAGCTGCCGTTTGAACACGAGGTGGTACAGTCCGGTCACCACCCGCCACGCGCACACAGCCGCCATCGACATCCCCGCCGCGTTTTTAACCTTGCCCCACGCGGTTCTCGACTCCACCGCCCGTTCCCGTGCCGTCCGGACCTCGTGCAGCTCGGAGAACAGCGACCTGCACACCTGCTCCATGGCCTGAATCTCCGACTCGAGCAGCGCCAGCCTCGACACTAAACCGCTCGTACGCCCCGGCCTTCGTCGCCAGATGGTGCCGAGGTATTTCCCCCACGTTTTACCCTTGTTGGCTCCGTCCACACCCGCCGTGGAGGCTCCGTCCACGTGGGTTCCCATCGCCTCCTTGAGCTCGATGCGCAGCAACACTTCCTTCTTCTTCCGTTGCACCACCGTCTCCGTCGCCTGCACCAGCCGTCGTTCCAGCGCAGCCGTCTCGGCGTCCCCGACGTGTCGCGCGAAGAGGCTCAGCGTGGTGTAAGGAAAGTTGACAGCTCCAAACCCGGAGAGCACCGCGAGGAGCACCACGCCGATGGTCCCTACCCGTTTGACCGCCTGCTCCGCCGTCAACATGTCCGAGAAGGTGGAGGATGCGCCGTCGCCCAGCCTGTAGAACGCGTACAGCGCCACGGCGTGCAGCACGACGGAGGCTAGGAACGAGGTGACTCTGGTCATCCCGACGGTCGCCCTCGCGAACTTGTGTATGTGCAGGAAGGGGAGGACCAGCACCAGCAACGCCACGACGCACCACAGGTTGAACCTCCAGTGCGCCCTGAGGAAGTTCTCATCGACGATGCCCAAGATCTCGTACAGCACCAGCAGCAACAGGCCCGAAGAGAGGCTGAAGGATGCGGAGAAGAGGGTGGTCACCAAGCCATCGATCTCGTGGTGGGTGCCCTTGCAAAGGTAGTGCTTCAGGAACTGGTGACCGCCCACGAACAGCCCGCACGCCGATATGACGGCGAATATCTGCCCCAGCATCTGCCAGAGACGCGACCCCGCTGGCGGCCCGTGCGCGTGGGGTGATCTCGGCTCTAATGTGCGCCGGTCTTTGCCAGCGCCCGAGCTCCGGTTCTTTCAAAATTGTTGAGTTGGAGCCGAGTCATCACGCATGAGAATAAAGGGCATTCTGTTGGATTGATTCTCACACTCCTACCGACGGCGCTGCAGGCAGGTACGCACGCCGTCTGAACCTACCACACCGATGATGATCCTCTCGGTGATACCGCACGTAGCCATCGCGGGGCCCGGCGCCGTCGCTCGGGGCGCCGATACCCGAGTTCGCGCGACCTCCCCGACCGCAATCATGTTCGGGCGGCGGCTGCGAGCGAAAGTTCCATCGTCGTCATCCAACGCTCCACGCATCCAACGCCGCCTCGTACAAGTCCGTGCATCCTACGAACGCGAGACCGCCTCGGATCCGCTAAAGTCCAGGCAGCCTCCCGCGTACCCGCCCGCGACGATGCGTCCTCCTCCCGGGGGACCTCCTCCCGGGGGACCGCCCCCGCCGCCCCGAGGCGGCGGTTCGCTGCTCCGGAAGCTCACAACCCCGGCGGCCATCATCGCCGCGGCGCTGGTGTTGGCGGTGGCTAACCCGGGGTACACCGACAAGGGGAGGGCGAACCTTCTGTTCGAGATTTACAACAGGGAGAGCGGGTACAACGCCGTGGTGAAGGACGACGTCGTGTACAAGTTCAATCCTCGGACCAAGAGCGTGACGGCGGATAACAAAAACGGGCTCCAGATCCAGGCGGACGGCGGGATGTTCGTCACCGTGCGGATGAAGGATAACCCGGGACGGGTCAAGGCGGCGTACTACCTCGGTAACATCAAGGACCTGCCCCCGGTGCCCAAGAACCCCACGCAAAAGGACGTCGAGAAGTGGGAGGCTCTGGTGGAGAAAAGGTACGGGCCGGTGTTTGACAGGCTGCCGGACCTCAAGAAGGTGTACGAAGCTCCCGAGCCCGGGGTTAAGGGCAACCCAGGGTTCGGAAGGAAACCAGGGTACCCCCAGCTGTTCAAGTGATTGTATGTGTAGTATCCGCCCGAACAGCCCTTGTTTGTAACATTATACATCACGAAGCCAACTAAGTTCTCTAAGTGTTTACCTCCTCGCCGCCGTCTCAATCGAACCTCCTCCCGGCGACGCGCACGGCGTCCCATACTTCGCGCATCTTCTCGTTCACGGCGAACTTGTAGTCGTCGAACTCGGCCCTCAGTCGTCTCGTGGCCTTGTCCACGTCCACCTGCCATTGTTTCTCCTCATCCTCGAGCGCCCGAGTCACGTGCTCCTTGTACGCCCCAACCGCGTCGCCCCTCTCCTCAGTCACCTCCGAGAAGAGGTGTTCAGCCTCGCCGCGGTTAGAGTCCACATCCTTTCGCAGCGACCGCATGTCGTCCTCACACCGAGTCTTGAAACGCTCGAAATCGTTCCGCAACTCGGACACGTCACCGAACATGTCGAGCAGCTGACCGCCGTACGTGCTCGACTGATCCGCCATGGCGCGCTTGAGAACGTCAACCTTGCTCGCGAGAACCTTGCGAGCTTGTGCGTCCTCTTCCTTGGCCGCCTCCACGTACCGACGGACCGATTCCTCCTTTTTCACCAGCGTCTGCATCGCATCCTGCCGTTTCTGTTCCAACTGAGTCGCGATATCTTCCCTGTGCGCGTCGATTTCCCGTCTGAACGACTCGCCCCTGCGTCTCGCGTCGAGCAGACCCCGTCTCAGCAACTCCAAGTGCTGCCCGGAGGCCCTGTGCGTGTGCGCGGCCATCTCTCCGCTCGACCCGGGCGGTACACCCCAGCGGCTTGAACGCGCAATCCTCCCGAACCTTAGCGCACGCCGCCTCGAGGTGCCGCGACACAGCCGTCCGCGAGAGCACCATCCCGCATCCCTCCGGGCACAGCGTCTCCGCGGCGGTGCATCGCGTGAGCTCGTGCGACTGAAGCGACCTCGCGGACACCAGCTTGTGACACTTGCGGCACTTGGTGGCGCGGGCGAACTCGCAGTGTTCCATCCTGTGTCTCTTCAGGTCGGCTCGACGAACGACGGCGGCGCACTTCTTGGCCAACGACGGGTGTTCCCCGACGGTGTTCACCGGCGCACCCGTGACGGATAACGCATTCTCGGCATCTTTCACGGGTACACACATCGACGCGAGGTCCGCCTCGGCGTCTGGAGCGTCGCACGCCACCTCACCCATGGGGCACATGTCGAGATGTTTCTTCATCATCGGCCCCACTGACACGTTCGCGCCGCAACCGTTTGGACACAGCCTCGGTCGTACCCTGCACTGAGACCCGTGCGATGCGAGTCTCCTGAACGACCCGCGCCACTCGCAACCGAAGTTGGCGTACGTGCAGTTCACGAGCCTATTCTCGCACGTCGTCCTGTGGTGCGGCATGTCTCGGGCCATGCAGTTGAAACCGCATACCGAAGTGCCCGCCGATGAAACGCCCCGAAGTGCCCCTCGCTTCGACACGGTCTCTTTCGGGTCCCCGTTCTCCTTTCCAACTCCATATAACTCCTCGTCCTTCTCCGTCTCCTCCATATCGCAAAGGTCGCACATCAGCGGCTTGTAATCGCACCGCTCATCGTGCTCATCCAGGTTGCGGAGCGGAAGCGACAACGAGCACGCGGTGACGTCAAAATCCTCGAATCGAACAAACACCTCCACCGCGCTGCGGTTCCGGCGTCGCTTCATCCTCGCAGCGGCGGCAGCCTCGTCCTCATCTTCGTCAATTTCCTCCTCGTCCTCTCGTAGCGCCTGCCTCAGCCCCAACGCGTGCCTGCACAGCACCTTCAGGTCCCCGAGCTTCACCTCGCTGAGCTCATCGGGGAGGTAGTCGTTGTGGTCCACGAACGCGCTGCAAGAGAAGCACTTGCCCGTCTGCTTCACCACCTTGCGCACGCATTCCTCGCACACCGGGTGACCGCACTGCGCGATTTTGGGCGCGATGAACACGTCCCTGCACACCGGGCACAGCAGACCGGGCGGCACCTCATCGACGAAGACCACGCGATCTCGCTTGGTGCTCTGGTAAAACACCGCGTCCGTGCCCTTGACGCCGAGCTCCTTGAGCACCATGGCGACGTTTGGTTACCGCCGATATGTATAAGAGATACCGACCGTCCGTCCTGAAGGGTCGGCTCGTGTCGCGATACTCCTGGGCGCCCGCCGTCGCGCCCAGAGCTGTGACGTGGAAATTTGAAAGTACAAGTATTTTGACTCGGAGTATTTTGACTCGTCCGAGCATCGTCGAGGGGCGCGCGGGCGCGTGCCGGGTCCATCGAGCGTCTTGGGTCCATCGTCAAACGCTCAAAGGAGGGGCGATGGAGAAGTCCGTGAGGGGCTGGGAGTCCGTCGACTTCTTCGAGGTGGACAACGTGGAGCGTCCCGACGAGCCCATCGCGCCGGGTGCTCACTGCCTGGTGTACGGCCCGAAGGAGTCAGGCAAGACGACGCTGTTGTTTCAGCATGCGCTCAGCGTCGCCAACAGGGATCCTAGCGCCAGGGTCATGTTTGTGTGCAAGAGGGACGCGATAGAGGCGAGACCTCCTCTGCTGCAGAGGGCCAGCACCCTGGGGGACGGCGCTGGCAGGATCCAGATGAAATACCTAAACAACGACGCCGAGCTTCGGAGGTTGGGGAGCGTCATCCACCTGCTGCCACCGGAGATGCTACCCACGCTCATCGTGATCGACGGCATGACCAGCTTCTTCGCGCCGGCGCAGGGTGGGGACAACAGGGAACGGGAGATGCGCCTGGCGAGGACACTCGCGTCGCTGCACGAGTGCGCCGACTCGTGCGGGAGGATGAGGAGCGAACACGTGGTGGAAGGGGAGCAGTGCCTACTGTTGGCGTCGTGCCCGGCGGATGGGAACCACGACGCGCCACCGGTGCAGTGGCTCTGGTACAAGTGGTTCCCCTGTGTGCTCGGTGTGAGGCAGGTTCACGACCAGGATCCCGGCGGGGGTCAACAAGTACTTGCAGGGGGAGCGCAGGGTCAACAAGTACTCCGGCAGTTCGAGGTCAAGCCGAGGCGGTGGGCGGTGGGGTGCATCTCGAACGACCCGATGGATGATAAGACGGGGATCACGTACTCGGTGGACAGGGTGGGAGGGAGTCTGGTGCCCACGGGCTTGACCTGAAACTAGTAGCTAAAAGGTAGCGCGAAGAACATAGCCACGACATCTAGCTAGAACACGTCGACGACAAACTACAAACTAGCTCTCCACCGCGACCGCGACGGGTGGCTTATCTCGTCTCCTACCCCCCGCCCTCGGCGGCTTCGACTTGACGTACGAGCTCGTCCAAGGTCCGCTGTCCTTGGCGTAGTAATCCATCGGGTACGGAGAGTTTTCTTCCCCCGGCGCCTTACCTTCCCGCTCCCACCACGGCTGGACGCCGCCCAGGCACACCTCCGCCTCGTACGGAGTCAGCACCGGTTTTGTAAAGTCCTCCCCCCAGTCGATCGATAACCGCGGACACGCAATCTGCACGAACGCATCCGCACCCTTCAGCAAGCTCATCTTGTGCGGGTTCATCTCAGAGATGAGAAACACCGTGTACGGTAAACCTTTGCCTTTCATG
>ENA-OWPI01003419-OWPI01003419.1-marine-metagenome-genome-assembly--contig:-NODE-3419-length-13579-cov-3.703599_pt1 | contig 13579 bp, 12 predicted proteins | sample MGYA00238138_ERZ651775 | MGnify/ENA primary metagenome ERZ651775 (study PRJEB26906, sample SAMN06265043) | marine metagenome | isolation source: Helgoland LTER site | place: Germany:Helgoland, sampling...
CCTGGTTGTGCGAGATTATCATGCAACAAACACGTATCGAGCAGGGCACGCGTTACTGGAATTCCTTCCTCTCCAAATGGCCAAATTTTGAAGCCTTGGCCGCTGCGAATTCAGAGGAAATCATGAAAGCTTGGCAAGGCCTTGGTTACTACAGCAGAGCGCGGAATTTGCATAAAGCCGCACAAGTGGTTGCCCATGAATGGAAGCTTGAATTCCCAAAAACCGCAAAAGACTGGCAGGCACTTCCGGGCGTTGGTCCGTACACCGCTGCGGCCATTGCTTCCATTTGTTTTGGAGATTCCACTGCAGCCGTGGATGGCAATGCGCTCCGCGTAATCAGCCGATGGGCCGGAATAGCGGAGCCAATCGATAAACCCGCGGGCAGAAAGCCGATCGAAGCGTTGGCGCAAGCTTTTCTGAACACCAAAGACCCCGGAATGCACAACCAGGCAGTCATGGAATTGGGAGCACTGGTTTGCACACCGAAATCGCCCTCGTGTGAGGCGTGTCCGATCCACGACACTTGCCGCAGCCGATGCACCATCCCTGGCCAAACGCCACCATTGCCCGTGAAGGCCGGAAAAACCAAAGTCAAGCAGGTTGCATTGACTTTCCATGTCGTCGTCAGCGGAGAATTGGTCCTCATGCGGCAGCGCCCCAGCGACGGAATTTGGGGCGAGCTCTGGGAATTCCCTTCAACTTGGGAGGAAACTTCCCAAACGGCAACTCTGAAACTTCAGCAACCGCCTATCTCATCTACCAAATCGCTTCGTCATTTAGGTCAAATGGGGGAGGCATTTGAGCACATTCTGAGTCATCGAAAACTAAACGTGTACTTTCACATTTGGCAAGCTGAAACAGCATTTTCTGAAGAGAACGGCCAATGGTTGACATGGTCAGAAGCCCAAAAACTGCCGATTCCTCGCGCCATCGAAAAAAATTGGGATGAGTTGGAGAAATCCATGCAGTCCACGAGGTTATCCTAAGCGTCGTTGGCTTACTTTTGAGACATGGCTGGAGTAAACAAAGCAATCCTCGTAGGGAACCTGGGAAAGGATCCTGAAATGCGCTACACCCCCAACGGAGTGGCAGTATGTTCGTTTCCAATGGCGACGTCCGAGACGTACAAAGACCGAAATTCCGGAGAGCGAATCACGCAGACAGAATGGCACAACATTGTCATCTGGCGTGGCATGGCAGAAACTGCTGAGAAATACTTGAAGAAGGGTTCGCAAGTATTCATTGAAGGGAAAATCAAAACCCGTTCTTGGGAAGACCCGCAAGGACAGAAACGTTACACCACAGAAGTGGTTGCGGATGTGATGCAACTATTGGATCGTCCCGGGACCAATGCCGGAGGAAACAGCGGTGCGGCATCACGCACAGCAACTTCTCCGACGCAATCTGCCGAGAACCCTTCGGTCGACGATCGAAACGAAGGCCAAGCGTCTGCGCCAGAGGCGGTTGCTGCAGCGGCACCAAGCGCGGACGATCTGCCATTTTAATGCGGACATTAGACGGCATTGTTGAACGGAAACTACGCCCTTGAATTCATCAATTCTTGCCTTATTGCTTGCTATTGAGCTCGGACAAAGTGGGGGCATAATCCCTTCCATTTGCATTGCATTGCTCTTAATCGCCAGCGCTCTCGTTTCCGGTTCAGAGGTTGCATTTTTCAGCCTGACACCCGCCGACATTGAGGAGTTGGAGAATCGAAAGAACAACAACAGTTCTGCTGCAGCTTCGCGGGCATTGGAATTATTGCAACGTCCTGACTCCGATCGAGCGCCGCGCCACCTGCTTGCCACGATTCTTGTGCTCAACAACCTGGTGAACATCATCATCATTCTCATCTCGACCTTGATTGTGGAACGGATGTTGCCCTCAGAATCCATCGAATCTTGGGTGTATTGGACGGTTCATGTGGGCGTCGTCACCTTTGTGATTCTGCTCTTTGGCGAGGTCATTCCGAAAGTTTACGCCACCAACAACCGACTTCAGTTTGCGCAATTGATGGCCGGTCCACTTCTCGTCGCCCGGCGACTCATCTCACCCATTTGGAAGCCGCTGGTTCGCCTTGGTGCTTGGATTGGAAAACGCGTTGAGGTGCCTGCTGCCGACCTCTCGGTCGAAGACTTGGAACAAGCCCTTCATTTGACCGCCGATCACGAACGGAGCGATGAAGAACAACGAATCCTCGAAGGCATCGTCGCTTTGGGATCGAAAGATGCGAAGCAAGTGATGACCGCTCGCACGGACATGGAATCCATTTCCTCCGAAGAAACGTGGGAACAGTTGAAGGCCCAAATCATTGAGTCGGGATTCTCGCGCATACCGGTGCACAATGGCTCACAAGATGAGATCAAAGGCGTTTTGCACACCAAGGATTTATTGCCTCATCTGCAGGACAAAGAAGTTACGTGGCTACCATTGATTCGGCCCGTGTATTTCGTTCCTGAAAACAAGAAAATCGACGACCTCATGCGTGAATTCCAAGAACGGAAAACACACATCGCAATTGTAGTGGATGAGTACGGCGGAACCAGTGGAATCATTACGCTCGAGGACATCATGGAAGAAATCGTCGGAGAAATTTCAGACGAGTTTGACGCCGAGGAAATTGCCTATTCCCGACTCGACGATCGCACCTTCATCATCGAAGCCAAAACTGCCTTGATCGATGTCTATCGCATCATGGGCTTGGAGGATGAGTCTTGGGAGTCGGCCAAGGGTGAGAGCGACACCCTTGGAGGCTTTGTAACCGAACAGGCCGGAAGAATCCTGCGCAGTGGTGAAAGCATTGCTTTCGATGGCGTCGAATTGAAAATTGACGCTGCGACACCGCGAAAATTGCTCCGGATCAAATTGACATTGCCAAATCAAGAAGGAGGCTATGTGGATTGAATCACGCTTTAAGCGCATCGTTACGGTGGCGTCATTGGCACTGATTTCTGTGTCTTCATGCCGCGATGCTCCCGTGCCCAAGCCACGAGGCTACCACCGCATTGCAATTCCAGAACCCGCCTACCAACCCTACAGCCATCCATGTGGGCCTGCGTTTGATGTTCCGCACTATGCGAAGATCGAATTGGTCGTTCAAGGACAATCGAAAGAGGACTGTTGGTTCAACGTTTCCATCCCACATCTCAGGGCAAAGGTTCACTGCAGTTACATCCCATTGCAGTCGGAAAGCCACTTGCAAGGAATGATGGAAGACGGACACAAGATGGTTTTTGCACATGAAGCCAAAGCCACGGGAATTGCCGCTCAACGTTTTGATTTCCCAGAAAACAACGTCAGCGGCCTGTTCTATGAACTTTCCGGTCCTGTGGCCACTCCGTTGCAATTCGTCGCAACCGATAGCACCAATCACTTTCTCAGAGGTTCACTTTACTTTCTTCATGTGCCCAATCCCGATAGCATTGCTCCGGCATTGGAACACGTAACCAAGGACGTTGTGCATTTGATTGAAACACTGAAATGGGAGGCTTCATGAGCAGCAACAGTGAACACTGGATTGTAGATGCGGGCAACACTCGAACGAAACTTGTGGTATTCGACGGTGACTCCCTCGTGGGAGTCATATCGGATGATGATGCAGAGCGACACGCAATACAATCAGCAAATGATGACCAATTGCCTGCCCATGCGCTGGTTGCTGCCTCCGGTGAATTGAATGCATTTTGGAGCGACTGGTGCACTCAAAACAGGCACGACAAATCCGGAACACAGCGGGTGTTTCATTTGGAAAATGCCGCGACACTGGCGCTTGAAACTGCTTACGAATCCATCGAAACCCTCGGGCTCGATCGTGCCGCAAACGCACGCGCAGTCACCGCGGAAGATGCCGATTCGAATTGGTTGATCATCGATGCGGGGACTTGCATCACGGCAGATTGGATTGAATCCGGTGAATTCATGGGCGGGTCGATTGCACCGGGGATTGATTTGCGACTCCGATCCATGTATGCAGGTACCGCGAACCTACCGTACCCTGAAAACTGGCGCGAGTTGGCAACGGAAGGCGTTGGCCTTCACCTTGGTCTTAACACCATTGAAGCCCTGCTCGCAGGCGCAATTGGAGGTGCCAATGCCGAATTGCAAGAAAGAGTTGAAGCCTTCCACAACGAATTCGGGACTTTTCGCGTTGCCTTGACCGGTGGAGACGCGGAATGCTTGGAACTCCGCACTCCATGCCCCATTTTTGCCGACCCAAACCTCACTTGGAAAGGATTTCACCTAATTCTCAATGACCTTGTCCAAAAGCACTAATCCCTGTAGCGTGACCAACATGTGGAGCACGCGCATTCTGCGCAAGGCCGCTTGGACTCCAAACATTGCGGGTCTCATGCTCCTGAGTTTGGCTCTCCTGATGCAACTGAATGCATTTTCACAGCAAAGCGAATTTTCTCCTTATTCGCGCTTTGGATTTGGTCTAATCAATCAAATGAACACGCCCGTTGCCACGGGGTTAGCAGGCATGGAAACGGCCATGGCCAATGCCTATCAATTCAATCCGGGCAATCCGGCTTCCGCTACTTTTCTCACGCAAACCACCCTCCAGGGGTCGGGAATGATGAGCAATTTATCCATGCGTCAAGGGGAAGACAATGAAGCCAGCGCGACTTTTGGATCTGCGGGGCCCATGGGCATCGTAGTAAAGCGGAAAAACGGAAAGAATGCTCTGATCCTGGGCGCATCGAGTTATAGCAATTCAGGATATGCCATCACCCGCAACAATGACATCGAAGGCATCGGGGTCGTTCAAGAGCGTTACAATGGCGAAGGCGGATTGAGCAACGCCAACGTGGGCTGGGCGCGCGTTTTTCGGGCGTCACGAATGGTCGCTGCCGGAGATTCGGACAGCATCCGAGTAAGCAATCGATCGTTGCACATGGGGATTCAAACGCAATACCTCTTTGGTCAAGTGCGGCGATCGTCGACGATGGACATTATCGACCCAACATTTCTTGATCACCGCGCCAACTTTACGGCACAGCACCGCAGCATCTCAACCGACATCGGCTTGATTCTTGACCAGTTGATTCGGGTTCGGTACAACAAAAACCGGGATTTTGAGAATAGCTTGGCGCTGCGAATCGGTGGTGTATTCACCCCTGAGGCCAAATTGAGCAGTGACATCAGTCGATTGGATGAAACCACACAGACCTTGGGCGGCATCGCTGTTAATTTGGACACCACGTATTTCTCCTCGTTAACCGCGTTCGCTGGACGGATGCCACGATCGTCGAATGCAGGCATCAGCCTGCATTACGACCGGGCAGACGGTATGCGTTGGTCCGCCGGCATCGAATATTCAACAACGGCCTGGAGCGAGGTGGCGGATGAAATGTCAGAAGAACTCCTTTCTGACGGCGTGAACTGGGACAATGCGGAAGCGTTACGGTTGGGATTCCAATTCAACCTTGGCCGTTCTGAGCAACGTCATCCCACGTGGGGAAAGGCCAGTTACCGCTTTGGCCTTGCGTCGGGCAACCAGCCCTTCTCAATTGACGCAGCACCCATTGCGTATCAAACCGCCTCGGCAGGCGCAACCATTCCACTCGTGGGAAGTCGTTCATTGAGCCGAATCCATTTCGGCATGGAATTTGGAACACGCTCAGCAGAGAACAGCAATTATGAAGAACGCATCTACCGCTTCAATCTGGGCGTGTCCTTGATGCCATTCTTCAAGAACAATTGGCTCGTTCCTCGATTATATGACTGAGATAGACAAGAAATACTATGAGACTCGTTACCATTATCCTCGCAGCACTGATGCTGCCATTGGCCTCATTTGGTCAAGACCGTTACGGCGAAACGGACGAACAACAATTGCTGTGCAAAGAGGCCATTAGCGTTTACCGCAGTTACAAAAAGCAGAAGAATTATGACGAAGCTTACATCCAATGGAAAAAAGCTTGCGACGTATGCCCGCTAACGGCTACCGAAAACATTCTTCGCGATGGAGTAACATTCCTCAATGACCAGTTGAAGAAGACGGAAGATGAGGCCCGAAGAGCTTCCATTGCAGACAGCATTTTCTTGTTGTATGATCAGCGGATGGAGCTTTTCCCTGCGACTAAAAAGTACCCAAAAAACGATTGCATGGTGCTGGCTCAAAAGGGAATGGACCAGTACAAAATCTTCAAAAAACCCGGGTCGGCGGAAGCTACAGCGCTCTTAAAAGAAAGCATTGAATGCCTGGGTTCTGATTCCGCTATCACCGCGGGAATCCCTGCCGCGCTCTGGTCGAAAGCATTGAGCACCTACTACGTCACCTCATTCTATGCCATGAAGGCCATGGAAGATGACCTCGCGGCACGGGAAAGATTGGGCGAGATGCTCACGGAATACCTCATGCTCATCGGTCACATCGAAACCGGGGTAGCTGCTGCCAAAGCGAAGGAAAATGCCGAGGATGCAGAGAAATACGAAAAGGCAAAGTCCAACATTGACAAGGTTTTTATCGCCATTGCACAATGCGAAGACATGGTGCCTGTTTTGAGTGAAAAAATCGCTGTGGATACGGCCAATTTTGAACTCAAGAAGAAGGTCCTGCGTTTGCTGAATCAGAAAGACTGCACTGACAATGACCTGTATCTGCCTGTGGCGGAAGCCGTGCATGCTCAAGAGCCCAGTCACCCCTCCGCATTTGCCATTGGTGGTGAGCAAGCAAATGTTGAAAATTTCGAAGAGGCGTTGCGCTATATGGAGCAGGCAGTAGAGCTCTGCGGGGATTGCGCCGAAAAGGAAATGTATCTCTTAAAAACAGGGAAGATTGCCTCCTTTTTGGGCAAAACGTCCACCGCACGAAATTACGCGCAACGAGTGCTCGCTATCAATAGCGAAAGTGCTGATGCCCTAATGTTGATCGGCGATGCCATCGCAGGTGCTGCTTCCAATTGCAACGACGGAGCATTGGGAAGCCGTCTGGCGTACCTACGTGCGTGTGACTACTACCAGCGAGCGGTGAACAAAGGCAATGAAGAAACGGCTGCGAAAGCACGGAAAAAGCTCAACAGCAATAGCAAGCAATTTCCCAGTGTAGAAGAGATCTTCACCGTTGGAAAAAGTGTTGGCGATGAAATCACCATCCCTTCCATTCCAGGGTGTCCTTGCAGCGGTGAAAAGACATCAATCCGTGTGCGCTAAACCAACAAGAAAATCTTGATGGTTCGGAACTGGATCACTCCTATTTCGCTCGCCTTTTTGGCCGTAGCGGGATGTTCCAACTCGGACCAAGAGGTATCCGAAATCCAAGCTGCCGAGCATCCTCCGATGCAGCGCGTCATCAATGGCACATTCACCTATTCGGAACGTGGCAACACGCTTCATGTGCTGAAGGCCGGTGAAATGACACGAATTGAAGGGGGGTCTGCGGAATCGCCCGAAGACCTGGTGGAAGTTCGGAACGGAATGGAACTTTTTATTGATGGAAACGAATCCAATCACGAGGCCCATTTGCAAGCGCAGTGGGCCTCACTTGATGAAAAAAACTTGCGCTTAGTCGCGGAACATGAGGTCATCTTAAGCAACCGAAAAGGTGACATTTTAGAAACCGAATACTTGGTTTGGGCTGAAGATTCGAACCGCGTTTGGACCAATCGTCCCGTCACCATCACCAGCGAGCAGGGAGTCCTGCACGGCGAGGGATTGGAGTCCGATGGTCGTTTTGAAAACTACCAAATCATCCGGCCAAAAGGAGAAATCATTTTGGAAGGAACCGAAAATTTCAACTGAATAGCACCCATGGCCATGGACCAAGAAACACTCCTGAAAATCAACAAAACAGCAGAAAAGTTCTGGTTGTTGGTCATCGCTGCATGCACGATTGCGACAACGTGGTTCATCCTTGAAGACGGCTGGGAAGAAAGGAAACAACTTGTCGTTTTGCCCCTGATCGCAGCGGCCTGGTATGCATTCCGACGGTATTTCCGAAAAAAAATGGAGCGGCATTGAGTTGACGCATTATCATTAGGTTTGCATTAGACACTACCCATGGACCCCGACCCCTCCAGTACGCTCCTCATTATTGCCCTCTCGCTCCTGGCATCTGCATTTTTCTCTGGAATGGAAATTGCGTATGTCTCAGCCAATCGATTGCAACTGGAGCTTGACTCCAAGAGTACCTGGCAAGGCAAAATTCTAGCGCATTTAGCCGCTCGCCCACAGTTGTTCATCGCAACGATGTTGGTGGGCAACAACCTCGCCTTGGTCTTCTGTGGCCTTGAGTCGGGAGCGTTGATCAGCAATGCCATTTTTCAAGTGGACGACTGGACCGTCGCAACCAATCCATTTGCTGTGTTAGCGACACAAACCGCCCTGACAACGGCCGTGATTCTGGTCTTGGCCGAATTCATCCCCAAAGCTCTGTTTCATGCAAACGCGAATTTCTGGTTGAAGTTTTTCGCTGCACCCCTCCTGTTCATTCACTATGCACTCATGGTGCCCGGATACATCGTTGTCGCTTTGAGTAAACTCTCAATCCAGTTGCTTGGAAGGTCCGCAAAATCCGATGAAGCACGCAACCAGCAAATGGGCGCCACCGATTTGGATCATTTCATCCGAGAAATGAGCGGTCGCATGGAGCCCGAGCAAGAGTTAGAGCACGAACTGCAAATCATGCAAAATGCACTTGAGTTCAATAAAGTACTGGCCCGCGACTGTCTGGTGCCGCGAAATGAAGTCGTTGCCGTGGATATAGAAACCCCGTTGGAAGAAGTAAAGTCTCTCTTCATCAGCACGGGCCTCTCCAAGATTGTCATTTACCGCGATGACATTGACCAAACCATTGGGTATGTCCACTCCAAAGATTTATTCAAGGACCCCGAATCGGTCAAAAGCATTATTCATCCCACCTTCGTGGTCCCTGAACCCATGCCTGCAGATGACGTGCTCAAACGGTTCATTCAACGCAAGCGACACTTGGCCATCGTTGTGGATGAATTCGGAGGAACATCCGGCATCTTGACCATGGAGGACATCATGGAGCAATTGATCGGAGACATTGAAGATGAGCACGATACCGAAGAACTGATCGAAGATGAACTCGAAGCAGGGCGCTGGCGGTTTTCCGCACGGCTCGACGTGGAGGAGCTCAACGAAAAATATGGACTTTCCATGCCTGAATTGGACGATTATGAAACCGTGGGCGGACTCGTTTTGCACCATGCAGAAGACATTCCAGACGCGGGATTTACCCTGCGATTCGAGCACTGCACCATTACCGTCGAACAAGTGGGTAGCAGCAAAATTAAAACGTATATAAGTACACCCTCCTCCTTCTCCTGCCAAAACCCCCTTCACTTATTCAACTCCGCCTTAAGGCCCTGCACATGTTCTGCGACAAGTCTCGCCATCGCATCGAACCCGTCAATCGCCCCAGCAATGGTCCTCTGAAACTCCACTTCAGTAGTGCATTCCTGCGCCTCTGTTTCAGCATCAATTAATCTCTGACTTAACTCCTGTGCTAGATCATCCTGCACCTCGATACGGACCTGCTCTGGAAGATCGCGGAAGTCGGATGAGTTCATAAGGTTATCAATGTAAGCGGCCTCGGCGGTCTCTACCTTCTCGCCGGAGAAGACAGCTGTCATTAAGGGATGGTCATATTCGAAGGTTTCTTCCACGGGTTCCGGTTCCGGTTCCGGTTCCGGAACCTGCTGTTGTTGTTGCTGCTGCATAGGTGTATTGGTAGGTTGTGGTGGTGCTGGCGGGGGATCATTCGCCCCTGGCCGTGTGGCAAAATATCTCTCAACAGCGATCCTCATAAAGTGCGAGCTGTCGATGTTGTTCCCACTAAGGCATATCTTAACGTTATCCATGAAGTCCCTATGCATCAGCATTTCGTGTTCCTGCTCCTCCCCACCAGCATTTCTGATGAAAATCGTTTGCGCTATGTATCCTGCTTCTCTCTTGGTAAGGAAGAGAGTTGGTGGTGACCTATCAAGACCAGTGTTGTTCGCGTCTTTGATCCTACCCGGATCGCTCCAGTATGCTTTGAAGTTTGCGCTGAGAACAGATTGCGTCAGGGACCGCACATAGCAGTAGTACAGGAGCTCGTCGGCGTCATACTCCATCTCTAGGAAGCGGCAGAATACCTCCACGTCAGGGCAGAATTCAATGTCTCGCAAACAGTTGCAACTAAATATAATTTCCCGGAAAGAAAAGGGAAAGAAAAAAAGGCGCGTAAGGAAAGGAGCGTGTTAGAAGAGGAGTGTGTTAGATGAAAAGGTCAAGTGGCAAAGCGATGCCACTTCCTTAAAAAAATCGGTACAACTTCCCCCCTCTCTTACCTGTAGAGAAGATCCCACATGGTGTTTTCCACAAGGTTCTTAAGGCCGTACTTCTTCGAGAACATATCGACAACGAATATCGGAAAAACATTCGTGTTCCTCTTGAACTCTTCCTCCTTTCTCCTCGCCTCCGCCGCCTCCGGGTCAGTTTCATCCCACTCATCCTCATCGTTGATATCGCTCGTGTCCCTGGCGTACCGCACGTCATAAATCTCGTGGATCAGCTTCATAACCCAGGCCAGCGGGCGCCTCTTTGGGGCGTACTTCGGAGTCTCCGCCCCACGGATCAACTTCACGATCGCCTCGTAACGCTTGTAGTCAAATATGTCTCCATTGTCACAGGCTATGGCGCCGGGGAGGGAGACATTCTGGTTCTTGAGTGCCTGCACTGCAAGCTTCTCCTTAGGGTTCAGGCGCTTGAGGCTGGCGTCAGCAGGTTTTTTAGGAGGCGTCGTCTGGATCTTCACGCCCGGACCGAGGATACGCATATCCGCCATTACCTCACCAGTCTCGTGGTTGCGGTGGAAGTTTGTATCAGCTGCAATCAGGAGGTCGTAGTAGATCTCCTTCTCGTTCTGGTCCAACTCATCCAGGTATATCAAGTGGGTAGGGTTGAACGGAGCTTGTTCGGGAAGGTCCTCCATATTACTGTGTTTGGTTGGTTGCGTAGGGCAGGCGGGAGTGGGGGGCACGGGAGGTTTTTTTTTTAGAATCGACTGTAAGTAACCCAAAATGCGCTCTTTTATAATGAAAAGCTGCTTTCACTCGTTTGTTGACATTCACACACCCCTGGTGGAAATAATTATTTATTTCATGACCAATAAATGGTAGTTGTGGTTCGCCTGTCTGTTGCGCGCACCGTTTCACTTTTAAGGCTGTGGGTGGTGCTCTGGAGGATATTTTGACGCTTAAAGTCCCGTACATGACCGCATTACCCCCCAAACTCACGGCCGCGTGTTGTGTATGGCTTGTTTGACTGCTCTGGGGTGGTGAGAGTGACCCTGAAAAACTGTCCATTTACAAGACAGGAGAGGAAAAGAATAGACGACAGAACAACGAGACAACGAGGCGAGAAACGAAGGGAAGAGTCAACGGAGGTAGACACGAAAGAGAAGGAGGGGGGGGATGGGGAAAGAAAGACAGGGAAGGGAAAGGGAGAAATGAGGGGACTGATGGAAACACCACCTGTTTATAAACAGAGTGGAGACACGGGAGCGGAGGTGTCGAGGGACGGATACGGGGGGGGACAGTATCAGGAAAGGGTGAGCGAGATGTTCGTAGAATGTAAGGGGGGTATGACAAATGACTGGCAAGACGACTACATAAAAATTCGTGGCAAAGTCTTTGGATAAAGGGCAGGTGCTAGATAATAGGGAGCGACTTGCAGAATATACGAAGGATCCAGAGGTCAAAGAGGCGATGGATAGGAGTATTGACAGATACATGGGAAATAACTCAACACACAAATGAAATTTCTGATTTCACCGAAATTTCCATTTGAGCAGCATCTGAGCCCAATCTCTTCAATCTCTTAGTTCAAGCTCCGAAAACGAAGCGTCTCTCAGTGAAAGCTTTTCCGGTTTCGACCCTGCCAAATTTATTGACTGCGGTGAGTTTTATCCCTCTAGAGGCTGCTCTTTTTTCAAAATTTTTCAAAACCATTCAATATTCCCAACCCTGAGTGTTTTTCTTGGCGATTTTTTTTTCCTCCTAACACACGCACGACTTCTCACACAGAAATGAGTGACGAGAATGACGGCAACGATGATTCCGATGTTTATGATAGTTACTATTACAACCCCTACGAGGAAGAGGAAGAGGAAGAGGACTCCTTCGACGAAGACGATGCTGCTGTTGCTGCTCCTGCTGCTGGTAGTGGTGGTGGCAGTACCTTGACCGAGACAATTTGGAATAATGGTACCCTCGAGACAACGGACTTCTGTTTGGAATTTTATCAGTCCGACATCAATCTTGACTTCATTCACAAAGGCCAAGATATGTCTGCGACGCTAAAAACATCAGGGAATGACACGAGCGAAATTCGGACTAATCTGGACAGCTGGATACGTGAAGGAAATCCTTACATCGTCATCTTCAACGAGGGGGGGGTTCACTGGACCGGGGTACTGTTCTGCCATGAGGGAGGCAGCCCGATTGTCAAATATTTAGAGCCCTCCTCCCAAAGAAACGGTGTGGCGGGTCAAAACGCGGATGCTGTGAAACGCTTTCTCCGTGCGCTGGTGCGTTACAATTGTCCAGGTTTCGACAATCGCATGAAACCTTGTTTCAAAGTAGGTGAAATCATGGAAGATAGATTTAACCCTAACTGCGAAAAACAAACCCTCGAAACCTCGATGATGTGTGGCCAATTCGTCATAAACGCGGCTAAGAGCCTTGTAGAAGCAGAGCGCAACCTCCACAGCAGAACGACTTGCGTAAGCGAAGACGTCGTCATGGTGCCAACGACGCCGCCGAGTCCGCAGAATGAAGCAAAGGCTCCCCTCCAAATCCCACTCTCCTCCGACAACGAACCTGTTCACAATGGGATTTCTCTCACGAATATTTTCCCAGAAGGGCGTGAAAAGTGCCAGTTTGTTTTGGGGCCGAAGAACCAGGAGCGGGTATTAATTGCAGCGGAGTACCCGCCGTGTGGGAGCAAGCTCGACAATCAGTACGATAACGAAACTTCCAGGTGCATTCAGTTTTTCTCACCAGGGATGGGTTTTGACTTTATCGATTTGGTTTCCCACGCGCCGCTCAAGAGCAACAATAAAGTCAATCGTTATGCGTTGAAAAAGTTCTGCGATGGGAACGTTCCTCTCGCGCAGGACTTTGGGAAACGTATCAAAGAGCACGTGGTTCAAAATCAAATTGTTTGGGTCGCAGGCGCCAATGCGCAGAATGCGTGGAACTTGCTAATGGAAAATAATGAGCTCGGAGAGACTGACAAGATCGCGTCGTTCGGAAAATTGACAAGGCACAAAATTGATTCGGACAAGGTGTTCTACTCACTCCAACGCCCCCATCCCTCAGCGCAATTCTACAGCAACAAATGGAGTGAGTACCTCGAGACCATTCGTGTGCTCGATGTGCTCCGCACCGAGGACATCAACGACGACTTCACTGCAGAGATGTTTGCTTTCAAGCGTGACAATGCTCTCACGCCCTCGGTGACTGTCACGAGCATGAACGCGAGCGCGGGCATGCCAACGACGCCGCCGAGTCCGCAGAATGAAGCAAAGGCTCCCCTCCAAATCCCACTCTCCTCCGACAACGAACCT
>ENA-OWPI01003420-OWPI01003420.1-marine-metagenome-genome-assembly--contig:-NODE-3420-length-13578-cov-4.966447_pt1 | contig 13578 bp, 13 predicted proteins | sample MGYA00238138_ERZ651775 | MGnify/ENA primary metagenome ERZ651775 (study PRJEB26906, sample SAMN06265043) | marine metagenome | isolation source: Helgoland LTER site | place: Germany:Helgoland, sampling...
ACCCTGCCATCTTTTATTACCTCTCCTCGTTTCTCTCCAAACGGATTCGATCTCGTTAATGCGTTCACCGATTTGATACCGATATACTTCTTCTAAAAAATTTAGTGACTTTGTACTTAATACCTTATCATTTGTTCTAATGGTATTCATTGCTAAGCCAAGCTGTTGGAAAATGGTAGAATTGAAAGCAAAAAAATTAGCATTAAAATACCAGCCACCAATAATACTATCCGTTTTTGTGCTTCGTGATAAAATCTTTTTCAGCTTAGGGTAAGCTGTAAGAAGCTTCTGATCAATTTTATTTTCTTTTACCACTGTATAAACCACTAGGGCATGCTTTAGCGCTTCAGCAATTGACGCACAGGCAAACCCATCAACCATAAATACTGACTGGTAATGAGTGGTGTAAGACTCTAAAAGTTCTGCAGACTCTTTTTCAACTTCATCAACCTTTTCTTGCGTCACATGCATCGTGAGCTCTTCTACCTTTTCATAAATTGGCTGAAGGTCTATGTTTTTTTCGAGACCACTGAAAGCATAAAAGGCATTTAGTTGCTCAAAGTCATCTTTACTGTATCGCCTACCAAACAGTTTGTTGTGCAATCCCTCTATGTAAGTTAATGATTGAGAAAACAATTTTTCATTCACCTGTTAAATTATTTATTATTTACTTGCTGTAGACCTAAACCTTCTAAATTGTACTTGGTGCAATCTTTTGCTTTTATTTTTAATTTGGTTATAGTTTAATTACGTTAATTCCTACCTCACGGTATGCATTTGTCCAATCTCCATTTCTGTTGTTGCGGAATTTATTTTGATTTAAATCATTATCTTCCTCCCTGGTAATCCAGCAAACACCTGGGTAATTTAAAAGTGCTCTTTCTATTGCACCTGACTCAATTGAAACCAATATTTTGATGAATTCATTAATGGGTATCGTATGCTCAAAAACAATGAGCGGCTTTTTATTATCGCCTTTAGAATTGAAAGCTCTAGAATCCTTTCGAGTGGTGGTTGATGGGTTTATTTTTTTCGCTTTAAAAAGCAACATCGCCTTTTCGGAAACATAAGTTGGCGGATAGTCCGTCCAAGCTCGAAGCAGACGATTAAGCGCTCTTTTCGCGTTTTTGTGATGTATCGATTGGTCGTCCGTTTTTTTGAGAAACGCTACAGATTGGGTTATTAATGTTAACCATTCATTCCTGTAATCCAGCCAAGTGTTTTTCATTTCAATTTTCCGATATAGCGTGTAACATGTATGATTTGTTCAGGTTTCCCCCTAAACCTTCTACGTTATACTTGGTATAATCTCTTGCCATTTTTTGTTTCTTTTAAATATTTGAATCTCTAAAGTCTTCGGCTAACTTAACATAGTCATAGCCCATATGCTCACCCATATCCATGAAATATCTTCCCTCTATTTCAACTTCTCCTTCATAGTCCTGAATGTCACATCCTAGGATTTTGAGCATTTCGATTACCATATCACTTATCCAGTCCCCTGCAAATGAATCTGTTGTTTCAGAATTTGTAAAATGATTTATATTGGATGCAACTATGAGTTCAGCTATCAATTCATAATCATTTGTTTCATCAATGATATTTAGTAAGGTAAATATAAACTTGGTAATGAAAACGGGTTTAAAGTTATTTTCAGAGTAGTCATTACATACAATTTTAACAGGAGTGCCTTCATCTAGTAACTTTTGCAAGGAATAACTGTTATCAGAAATAATATCAAAATCAAAATCGAGCCAAACCTCATGTTCAGATTTCTCTAAAACCATTTGTTTAAATATATAAACGCATCCACCATATCTATTTGGGTTTTCACCTACTAATTCAAGTAATTCTTCATACTGTGCTTCTATCAATTCTTGGTGCGTTTCATTATCTATTAAGTCTAAACCCTCTAATAAGGTATTAACTTTGTTTACATATGCAGACAGTGAAAAATCTGAGCCGTTAAGATTTTTTAGATATTCAAGTATGCTATTTACAGTTGAGCTTTGCTTAGCTGTCTTTGTTATATTGAAACCTAGGTCGGTAGAAACTTCAATAAAGTTTTCAATATTCCCTCCCCACTGATTAGAAACTACTACATGTGCACCATTCTTAATTTTAAGTGGTTCACGCATGTTGAAGTGCTTTGGGGTTTTTACCTCTGCTTCTTTGCGGATAAACCCTTTTGAGCCTTGCACTTCATCTGGAAATGCCTTTTGCAAGTCTTCAAAAGTTGGGTTGTTTTTTTCTACATAGTCTTTTACGATAGTAAAAACTAGTTTTCTTTTGTTTAGGTTCTCGCCTAAACCTTCTACATTGTACTTGGTGTAATCTCTTGCCATGTTATAGGTTTAATTATTTTTTTATTTAAAGAATGTGACTAATTGTTTCCAAATATTAAACTTATTCTATTTATTTATGTTCCATAAGTGTTCCATAATTTAACTAAATCGCCATGATATTCAGATTAAAGTCACTCATAGTGCTAAAGTTTGGTCGGCCTATAGAAAAACGAAGCGATTGTGAAGCGTTGGCTTTAGACATTGAAATAGCTGTTGGCCATAATTTAGGCTACAATACTTTAAGGCGTTTTTTTGGATTGGATAACCATAAAGTAGAGACTAGGCTAAGCACTTTGGATATCTTTTCTAATTATGTTGGGTATAATTCCTATCAACATTTCACTTCTGACGTAAACTTCAGTCTAAAACGAAATAACAAAGTCAAACTGTATGAACTCTTAAGCACGAAAGATCCTGTAAAGATTAGCCTTTTTATCAAACAGACTTTTCATCTTAGAGATCAATACCTTGAATTTATAATCGATACAGCTAGATTTTTCTTAGCAAGTAATGATGTGTTACTTTTAATATCGGTATTTAATCAATTGGAACTAGAAACGAAAGAATTGACTTTTGCAGAAAAATTATATGTTGGAAATTCAATTGGTATAATATTCCGCTCAACAAGGCTTTATAAATATCAGCTCATAAAGTTATTCAAATCTCCTTTTATGAATGACATTGTATTTGAGAGCTTTGTTGATTATTCGAGTTTGAATGGGTTTTACGGTCAATTTATAAAAGAAAGGCATTTAGCCAACCCAGCACAACGCTACTTTAAAAATGCTTTGAGGGTTTTACACGATTATCTAAATAAAAAAGAAACGGTAACCCCAATTGATTCGGATATCAACGACACAATGATTCATCCGGTATTGAAAGGACGGTTATTCTCACTTCCATTGTATCAGCATAATTCTTCAATAGAAAGTATAATGAGCTGTAAAGTTCACTTTTCACCCGCCTTTTTTTATGAAATAATGGTGGCGAGTATAATTACTTCGAATTTTTATCATTTTAATGATATCAATCGTGAATTTTCTAAGTTTTTAAAATTAATTGATGAGTATTGGTTGAATTACTTGTGTGTATATCAAATTTTTCAGGCAGCTTTCTATTACAAAAACGGAAACATAATTAAAACGAAGGAACTAATGAGTGATATAAACTTAGATAGCTTCAGATTAAGTTACAAGTCATTTTTATCATTCTTTTATTATCTATTGGATTGGAAAGTCAATAGTGATAATACTTCCAAAACGAAAGCTATCCATTTGAGCCAAAAATTCAACTACTCGCTATTTAATAAAGATTTTTTTGAAAATTACTAACGAATATTACGTTATGCCATGTTAAATAAACAAAAAAAGCCTTCTCAATTTTCATTAAGAAGGCTTTTGTACCGAAGGCGGGAATCGAACCCGCACTCCCAGAAGGAACTGGATTTTGAATCCAGCGCGTCTACCAATTCCGCCACTTCGGCATTTTCGCCTCCCGATAGCTATCGGCAGCGGCATTTAATTGGGCGGCAAAAATATCCATTCTTTGTAATTGCACAACATAAAAGTCTTTTCAAATACATATTACCACTTAGAAAGCCGTTACCCTTGTGCAGCTTTAATAATTAAACCTTGGAATAAACAATCCCCATGAAAAATTTACTGCTTGCCGTTGTAGTATTTTCTGTTTTCTCAGCTTCTTCTCAGACCATAATTGACAGCTCTTTCAAATTCCAAACTGATCCAACTAAAAACTGAGTGTTTATTTACCCTAAAAGCTCAACTAAATGGTTGCTTTCTGTTTATTGCCCAAAAGGTTTAATTGCGTTAAACATCAAAACTACATCGGGAACCTTAGTTCGGAAAATTAATGTGCTGAATTAGCTACTGTTTTATAAATCGCCTAATAACTGACTGATTGGACCTATCTGCAATTTTTGCAAAATATATTCCTGCAGGTAAATCTCCAACTTCCAAGTTGATTTCGTTTGATTCATCTCCCGAAACTTCTTTAACTACTTCACCAGTTATAGACATTACAACTACAACATTTATCTTCTGAGAGTATAGTATTCGTAATGTTTTGCTAGTTGGATTCGGATATAGCTGAATTTGATTGCTTTCAAATTGATTTTCGGTCACCTCTTTTGCACCAACTTGCCCCCCCGCATTAGTGGTATCATCTTGATAGGCAAATAATTTTTTAATAGTAGAATCCGCAAGTGCCTTTTTATAAATCCAAAGATCATCTACAGCTCCTTTGAAATATAAATCTTGACCACCCGCATTAACAAACGTATAGCCAACAATAAAACTTGTTGATGCAACATTAAACTGTCCTACCATTTTAGTGGTATCTTCACCTATCAAAACGGTATCAAGATAGGTCCTTAAACTTTTAACCGATTGCACAACAACCACATGATGCCAACTTGTATCAACATTTACAGAAACACCTTCTCTAAAAGGCGCTTGACCACCGGGGTTAGATGACTTGAAATACGAGTAAACTCTTTTACCAGAACGAAGAGGACTTATATCATCCATTATCCAAACGCCGTATTGCTCGAAAGTAGGAACATCAACGCGCTTTCCTAAAATAAATCCAATTTGATTACCTGCATCTCTTTTAAACCAAAAAGAAATAGAGAATTCCGAAGAATCCATAGTATAATCGCTTGCAGTTCCTAGTTGAATCTTTGATGTTCCATCAAAATAATAAGCACTATCCTTAACCCCAAACCTGTCTGCGGTTGGTATTGCACCAGAATTCACTCCAGTTATTCCTCCAAAACCATCATTTGGATTGCCATTAAATTTGTAATGTGATATTAAGCCATTTGTGGATTGTGAAATCCCAACGAATGAGAGAAATATAGCTAAAGTGAAACAGTAAAGAGTCTTCATATATCGGTAATTTAATTGATTTTAGACCTCTAAAGTATTAAAAAACAATCACTCAAAACATACATTCTGTTTTAAGTCTTTTGCTTCTTCTTCCTAGCCGCTGGAAATAATACGTTATTCAGTATTAATCTGTATCCGGGAGAATTAGGATGTAAATCTAAATCGGTTGGTGGATCGCCCACAAAGTGCTGATAATCTTCAGGGTCATGGCCACCGTAAAAAGTCCATTGGCCTTTGCCGAACTTACCATGAATGTACTTCGCAGAATTTAAGGACTTGTTCTCACCCATAACTAAAACGCCGGGCTTAATAAATCCTTTATTAAAAGCAGTCGTTTGCCCCATAAACCCCTTAACCCTACTAGTATGGTTTTGACAAAGCATAGTAGGAACTGGATCCCATTTTGCAGAGTATTCGAACAAGGTAAAGTAATCAATGTTTTCAGGTGTTCTAGAGTGCAGTGGAGTTGCGTCAATGTTGGAAAACTCGTATTCCATTGGATTTCGACTGATCAAAAAATCCCTAAAAGCAAAGGTGTTACTGTAATTCAATTCATTGTGCGCGTTGCGATCTGCAGGGTCACCATCAAACATCGATTCGCAAATATCAACTTCTTCAGCGCTTAGTGCAATATCATAGCTATCTGTGCCAGAACACATAGTAAAAACAAAGCCTCCACCGGCAGTGTATTCTTTTATTTTGAGCGCCACACCTAATTTAAGTTCACTTACTTTACTAAATCCTAAACGTTCTGCTGTTTCTTCGAACTCCTTTACTTGAGACTGATACCACGGAGCATTTCTGTAGCTTGCATAAAATCTCCCATATTGCCCCGTAAAATCTTCATGATGCAGATGCAACCAATCGTAGAGGTGTAATTCTCCGCTAATAATTTCATCATCATATATAACTGTGTAGGGAATTTCTGCGTAAGTCAACACCAGAGTAACTGCATCATCCCAAGGCTGTTTTCCCTTTGGAGAATAAACGGCAATTCTAGGTGCTTTTTCTAGTTTAACAACCTCCATATTTACTTCTGGATTGGCTATTTCTTGTTTAATAGCGGTAGCTTGTGCATCAGCTATAGTTAAATAAGTTACTCCTCGGATAATACATTCGGACTCTATAGCTTTAGAATATGGAATCATAAAGCTTCCTCCGCGATAGTTCAGCAACCACTCAACCGTAACTTCATGCTCTAAAACCCAGAACGCCACCCCATAGGATTTCATGTGATTCTTTTGAGTGTCATCCATTGGCAATAAGAGTTTACTAGCAAACCCAACAAAACTCAATGAAACTAAAATTACGAGCAATAAAATTTTCCGCATAAAACAAATGTAATCCTTCAAATTATTATCCATTTTCAAAAAGCTGTTAATAAGCCTACTTTTGCTGTAAATTATTTTACCATGAGATATTTCATGTACGGACTACTATCAATTCTAGTTATTACAAGCTGTGGAGAATCTTCTGCCGAAAGTCAAGAAGTAAAAGTTGAAGATCAATCGCCTAAAACGCCTCAAAAGATGATTGCCAATCCAGAAACATCGGAAGGTATGCTTATGATACAGCATATGATTATTTCTTTTAATGAAATGCAACCCGAAAACAAAAATTATGCGGTTTTATTGGGTGAGCTATCGTATCAATGTGACTACATTATCAAAAACTGTTCAATGAAAGGTGAGGAGCATGAAAAGCTTCATACGGTACTTGAGCCTATTTTGACTTCTGTACAGAAAAGTAAGAATGCTGATTCTAATGAAAAAATTGAAGTTGAATTACAAAACATACTCAGTATGACGGAGCTGTATTTCGAAAAATTTGAAGTAGAGCAAGCTCAAGTGTAAAGCAAAAAAAAGAGGCCAAAAGCCTCTTTTACATTTATTCGCGACGCTAGCCTACTGTGTGTAATTTTTTTATTCTAAATAAATTCAGCCTGCTGCATCCAGCAAGACACACACGTCGAAATTCACCAATTCAAAATTGAAACGAAAAAAAATATTCTACTATTTTCTTGACTTTTCAAATAATAATTAGACATTTGTCTAAATATCTAATTCGTGAATAAATTATTTAAAGCTTTAAACGACATTACTCGAAGGGAGATTCTAGATAAACTTCGAGAGGGTGACATGACTGCAGGCGAAATTGCCGACTTATTCAATATTTCTAAGCCCAGCATATCCCATCATTTAGATATTTTAAAACAGGCCGAGTTGGTAGAAAGCCATCGTAACGGTCAGTTTATCCACTACTCGCTGAACACAGCAGTAATGGACGATATTATTAATTGGTTTTTAACTTTTAAATCACAAGAAAATGAAAAATAACAAAGGAGCAGTTGAGGGCATTTTATGGATAATTATGCTCACCCCAATCTTATATTTTGCAGCAGTATATAGCGGTTTGCCAGATACCGTAGCAACTCATTTTGATGCTAATGGTGTAGCCGATGCCTATAGCGACAAATCGTCACTTTGGATTTTGGTTACTGGTTTTCCAATCGGATTGTATGCGCTCATGAAATTTGCACCCACATTCGACCCTAAAGGCAACTTAAAAAAATACGACAACTCATATAGTAAATTACGAGTAATTATTCAATTGTTTATTGCAGCTGTTGTATTGATCATTGTATTAATCCCGACGGAGTTATAGAGAATACGGCCTATGCAATAACTTTTGCTTTTGCATTTCTAATTACCATGTTAGGCAATTATTTGCAGACCGTTAAACCAAATTACTTTGTTGGTTTTAGAACGCCTTGGACGTTAGAAAGCGAGGAAGTTTGGAGAAAAACGCATCGTTTAATTGGTCGTGTATTTTTCTTTTCAGGAATAATCTGCGCCTTGGTTATGGCATTCATACCTCAACATTACGCGATAAAGTTAATCGTTGCTCTTACTTTAGGAGGAACACTCTATGGCAGCGTTTATTCCTACCTACTTTTTAGGCGAATCGAAAAACAAAAAACTTAGTGTAAATTAAAAATCAATAATCACCCCAATTGTCGGCAATACTGTTCCTGTCGTATTAGGAATTTGTTGCAGATCATAGGTTTGTTGTGCATAAGGTGCATTCGGATTTGTAATAATTGGATTTCCATTATCGTCTTCAAACGGAAATAGAATCGGTTGCTCTTTTGCTTGAAAGTTATACAAGTTCTGAATATCTAAATATAGATTTAGCGACCACTTCTTAAAATTCCAAATCTTATCTACACGCACATCTAGTTGGTGAAATTCCCCTAAATTATCGGAATTTACATTTGCATAATCTAACACTCCTGCTGGATTAACATCATAGACAGGACGCAACGCGGAAACACCAGCTATATATGGTGTAGAAGGACGACCACTTACAAAACGCCATCGTGCACCAACTTCCCAATTCTTTTTCAATTTCTTACCTACCGTTGCAGAAACTAAATGCTCTGAATCCCATGCTGAAGGAGCGAACTCGCCATCTATATTCGTAAACTCACTACGTACCCACGTGTAACTCAAAATCCCATAAAAGCCTTTATACAGTTTTTGCTGTGCCATTAATTCAATACCATACGCACGACCTTCTGAAGTGGAAGTAACTTCCTCATTACCAATAACACCGAAATCAGCTCCTAAATTTGCTAAACTAACTCCTTTGTCAATTAGCATTGGATAATCTTGATAAAATTTATAAAAACCTTCTACAGTAATTTTTGAAGAAGATTTTGGTCGATATTCAATACCACCATTCAAATGATTGGCTTTTATATACTTTACTCCATTATTTCTGTTTACAAATTCACCATTTCTTTGAAATCCTAATACGGTATAAGGAGGCAGTTGAGCGAATCTGCCAGCTGCTAAATTCAGAGAATATTTCTCGCTTAATGCATAAGCCAAACTAGCCCTTGGTGAGAGTTGATTTATCGGATTGGACATTTCACTATTGAAGTCATTTATATCGGTTCTAACACCAAAACTCACATTCAGTCTACTTTCTAACAACCGCTTACTTACCTGAAAAAATCCACCAAACTTATTCATGTTGTATTCAGAGCTAAAGTTAAACGTATCCAAACGAGCAGCGGAAATTGGTGTTGCCGGCAAGAATATTCGATTGAAAGTTTCAGTGTTGTATTTAGCAAATTCATAATTTACACCAACAACAAACTTCCAGTCATTCAAACGAGTCGTGTTTTCAAACCTAAACTTATTTTCTATCTCTTGCGATTTAAAGCGAAGCGTTAGATTGTTTTCAGAGCTTTCGTCATTATTAGTGTACTTCTCAGCTTCGTTATTCAACATATTTCTACTCACAACATAAGTCTGAAAACTGTTTTCTTGAAAATGTTTGTATACAGCTCCAATGGTGTAATTCCATTGATCCGAACTTGGTAAGTTTTGCAAAACATAACGCTGCTGCTCCGTTTCATTTGCATCAAGGTTCAATACATTTTTGTCTAACGCACCTATACTTATGAAACTAATTTCATTTTTATTATTGATCTTATGCTTCACCTTAGTTTGATAATCCCAATAAGTTGGCAAAAAAGGCAATCCAAGAGCTGAAAAAAGAAATTGCAAGTAAGACTGTCTTGCAGAAAAAGTGAAAGTTGTCTTTTTGCCCAATGGCCCATCAAGGGTAAGGCCTAAATCAGTTGCTCCAACAGTTACTTTTCCTTTCAATTTTTCTGAGTTTCCATCCAATTGCTTGAACGTTAATAAGGAACTCAGCATATTTCCTCTAGCAGCTGGAAATGCTCCAGCCTGAAAATCAACCTCACGGATAAGATTCACATTGATAATTCCAACAGGCCCGCCTGAAGCACCTTGAGTTTGAAAGTGATTGATATTTGGAACTTCGATTTCATCTAAGTAGAATCGGTTTTCATTTGGTGCTCCACCCCTTATTATTATGTCATTTCGAAAAGCAGGTGTTGAAGTAACACCAGGAAAAGACTGAATCACCTTTGAAATATCTCTATTTGCTCCTGCAGCTCTCTCAATTTCTGCAACGCTTATCGTTTGCATAGACAAAGGACTTTCCATTGTTTTTGAGAATGCCTCTGCCTCTATTACTACTTCATTCATTTCTGTGGAAGACTGCTCCATTTTCACATTGTAATTGGACTGCCTTCCAGATATAATATTTATATCTCCTGAAATTTTTGGTTTATATCCAACTACAGAAATCTGCAACTGAACGAACCCAGGCTCTATGCCTTCAATCAAAAAATTTCCATCAAAATCTGTTGCGGTTCCTTTCGTGGTGCCTTTAATAATTATGTTGGCAAATGGAATAGGCTCATTGCTTATTTCGTCAAGAAGCAAACCTTTAACGCTTCCAGTTTGAGCTGAAGCAACTGAAGAGAAAAATAATACAAACAGTAGAAGTAAATTAAAGTTTAGTGTTTTCACTTGATAGAGTATTTTGAGTTTGCAAAGAAAACAAAGCACATTTAAAAAGGTTAACAATAAATCCTCTTTAAGTGGAATTTAAGATTAGAGTTATCCATTACCTTTGCAAACCAAAATTAATAACAATAAAAACAAAAAATATGTCAGTATTAGTTGGACACAAAGCACCCTCATTTTCTGAATCAACAGTTGTGAATGGTGGAGAGGTTGTAGATGGTTTTTCCTTAGATCAATATGTTGGAAAGAGTCACGTATTATTTTTCTTTTACCCAAAAGATTTCACATTCGTTTGCCCTACAGAATTGCATGCATTTCAGTCTAAATTGGATGAATTTAAGAAAAGAGGCGTTGAAGTAGTTGCCTGCTCTACCGATACCGCTGAATCGCATTGGGGTTGGTTACAAATGGAAAAAGGTCACGGTGGAATTAAAGGAATTACCTACCCAATTGTTGCCGATACTTCTAAATGTATTTCAGCAAATTACGGTGTTTTAGCTGGTGATTATGATGTTGATGAAGATGGACAATTAATGGCAACAGGACCTATGATTGCATACAGAGGATTATTCCTTATCGATAAAGAAGGTATTGTTCAGCATCAAGTGGTAAATAATTTCCCACTTGGTAGAAGTGTAAACGAAGCTCTAAGAATGGTTGATGCTTTATTGCACTTTGAAGAAAATGGAGAAGTTTGTCCTGCGGATTGGATTAAAGGCGATGATGCAATGACGGATACACATGATGGTGTTGCCGATTACTTAGCGGCTCACTAATCCATTTATTAAAATAGTTCAAAAAAAGCGGCTTTTGGCCGCTTTTTTGCTTTTAGGCCGTATTATTGAAAATATGTTTCAGTTTACGAAATACCTCATCACGTTATTGTTCCTTTTTTGGGGCACTTTTTGTTCCGCTCAAGAGTTAAGCGAAGAAGTTGAGTATGTCCCAGAATATCGCCTAGAATACCGAAACAGAATTTACAATGATCAAATCCATACTATTAATTTTCATAAAGGTGGAAGCAGCGCGGGACTGCCCATAATAAACTTGGGTGGTGGAGAAAAACTCGAATTGACCTTTGATGACTTTAGTATGAAAGTCGAGGACTTAAACTATAGAATTGTGCATTGCGACGACGAATGGAATCCAACTCCGATTCAATATTTCCAATACATCACAGGAATTGAAGAACCTTTTATAAATGATTATACCTTTTCAACCGCTTTCAACCAGTCTTATGTCCAGTACAAATTGTACTTACCAAACGAAGAAATTCGCTTTCGCATTTCAGGCAACTACTTAGTATATGTATATAGAAATGGAGATCCGACGAAACTGCTTCTTTCTCATCGTTTTTATGTTACTGAGGATAAGGTTCAATTAAAAGCAACTATTCACCCAGCATTTAAGCCAGCATATCGAGAAAAAAAACATGAAATAGATTTTTCAATTGACTACTCTAATTATCAAATCATAAATCCTGCTGATGCCATTAAAGTGGTATTAATCCAAAATAACCGAACTGACAATGCTATTAATGATCTAAAACCATTATTTGTTTCAGGTAACACGTTAGAATATAATCACAATGGCCCAAATTCATTTTGGGCAGGCAACGAGCAACGCTTTGCTGATCTTAGAAACCTTAACCTAAAGTCAGAAAACATTGACGGCTTTGTTACCAGAATTGATAGCACTCATGTGTTTATTGAACCTATGGAGGAAAGAAGAATGCACAGACAAGGCAATTTATTGGGCTCTTTATATGGGGGTCGGGTTATTGGATCAAACTCATTTAATCATACTACTGCGAGTGATATAGATTATTGCATGGTGTATTTTTATTTGAAACAGGAAAACAAGGACCCTAATGGTGATTTTTATGTTTTCGGGGAATTATCAAACTTCGAGTTGTCCGAACGCTTTAAAATGGAATACGAGCCTGAAAAAAAGCGGTATCGATTGGCTGTTTATCTGAAACAAGGAATGTACAATTGGCAAATTTTATACTCTAGAGATGGCAGATCTGGTGATATAAATCGCATTGAAAATAGCTTTAAGGAAGCTGAAAACTCTTATTCTATTTTAGTTTACCACAAAGATATTACAGCTGATTATGTGAGACTTATAAAACACACAGCACTCTTTTTTCCAAGTGAGCAAAGTCAATTTCGGTTCAATTTGAATAGAGATTAAAATTCAATCCAAAAACTCACTATATTTATTGCCAGAAATGGTAAGTCAAATCACATCAAATGTTCAGGTAAAAGTAGAAACTACCTTTTTAGAAAACTGCTCTAACATAAACAGTGGTAAGTATTTATTTGCCTATTCTATACATATCCAAAATAACAATGACTTTTCTATTCAACTGCTTAGTAGACACTGGAAAATTCAAGACAGCTTATCTGCATCTCGCTTTGTAAATGGCGAAGGTGTTGTGGGTGAACGCCCTATTTTATTGCCAGGAGAATCTTACCAGTACCAATCTTATTGTGACCTTAACTCATCTTTAGGATATATGGAAGGTTCATACATTTTCAAAAAAGAAGGCAAACAAGAACTCATCGAGGTTGATATTCCTCGATTTGAAATGGCATTACTTTGTCAATTGAATTAAGACAACTTAGCTTAATTATCTGCTCAATTTTTCTCGAATAACTACTTTTGCACACTTAAAGTTTAAGCGTTTAACCCTAAAAATAAAGTTGTTATGCCAAACGGAGTATTCAACATACCTTTTCCTGAAAATGAGCCAGTACTAGGCTATGCACCAGGATCCCCAGAAAAATCAGAATTAGAAGCTGCTTATCAAGAATTGTATAATTCAGTTACTGATGTCCCAATGTATATTGGCGGTCAAGAAGTTACAACCGGTGATAAGTTACCACTTAGTCCTCCGCATGAGCACGCCAAAGT
>ENA-OWPI01003421-OWPI01003421.1-marine-metagenome-genome-assembly--contig:-NODE-3421-length-13575-cov-133.534598_pt1 | contig 13575 bp, 12 predicted proteins | sample MGYA00238138_ERZ651775 | MGnify/ENA primary metagenome ERZ651775 (study PRJEB26906, sample SAMN06265043) | marine metagenome | isolation source: Helgoland LTER site | place: Germany:Helgoland, sampling...
TTGGTAGGTTCACCATTGTATTTCAAGTCCTGTGGATCATTAATTGAAACAAAAGGATAAATCTTATTTCCCTTTCCGATTTTAGCACTTACAGAAATATTTACATGAGAATGAATGATAGTATTTTCATCAATTTCTACATTTGGACCAATTACACAATATGGACCAATCTCAACATTTGAAGCTATTTTTGCTTTTGGATCTATTATTGCTGTTTTATGGATCATTTATTATCTTTGATGAATTTTTTTAAATCTTTAGCAGGATAACCCATTTGTTTAGTATTATCAGGAATATTCTTTATAACACCGGATCCACCTCCTATTTGTACATTATTACCAATTTTTAAGTGTCCAGATATTCCTGCTTGACCACCAATCATCACATTATTTCCTAATGTAGAGCTTCCAGCAAATCCAACTTGACCAGCAATGATGCAATTTTCTCCGATCTTATTATTGTGAGCAATATGAACTTGATTATCAATAAAGGTATTCTTGCCAATTACAGTATTAGACAAAGAGCCCCTGTCTATTGTAGATCCACAACCTATTTCACAATTATCTTCAATTATCACAATTCCTATGTGAGGATATCTAGTATTTCCATTTTTATTTGGGAAAAAACCAAAACCTTTTTTTCCAATTACACATCCATCTAAAATATAAACGTTATTTTTAATTAAAGTATTTCTGATGATAACATTAGATCCAATTGAACAATTATCACCAATGATTACATTGCTTTCAATTATTGAATTATGCCCTATTGAAGAATTGAGCCCAATTTTAACATTTTTTCCAACCAATACATTTTGACCATGTTTCACAGTCTTATGTAAAATTGTTTTTTCAATATTTTCAGTTTGAGGATCAAAATCATCAGTAACAGAATCCGGATAAAATATTTTAGTAATTATAGCAGTAGAGATAAGAACATTATCAACCTCAATAGGTTTACAATTATTTGGTAATATACTTGATAATTGCTTAGTAGTTAAGCAATAAGCAGCTTTAGTGATTGAAGCCACAGCTTCATATTTTTTTGAATGAAAAAAAGTAATATCTGTATTTGATGCTGTAACAAGATCCTTGATATCTAAAATATTTGTTTCTACATATTTATGTTTATTATTAATATTTGCAGAAATTAAGATATCATCAATTTTTATAGGACCTTTATTCTTAAAAAATGGATTATTCATTGATAAAGTTTTTTATCAAAAATTTTAAAGGTTTGCTTATCAAGAATTATTACTAATTATTTTTTATCTACGATAGTAGCTGACCATAGAGCGTCAGCCATTTTTTTTCCATCAACAAATGCTTCACCCTTATACTTCCAGACTCTTCCATGAGATCTAATTGCTTCTATATTTAGTTCTAGCTTACAGTCTGGAATAACTGGGTTTCTAAATCTTGCTTTTTCAATACCCATTAAAAAAACAAGTTTGTTTTCATAAGTTTCTCTATCAATACCATGCGCGGTAAGAGCTGCAGCTGCTTGACCAAAAGCTTCAACAATCAAAACTCCTGGCATAACGGGATTACCAGGGAAATGTCCTTGTACAAAAAAACTATCTTTCTTAACATTAACAATTGCCGTTGCAGAAAATAATTTTTTGATATTAATTAATTCTTCTATAAGAAGCATGGGCTCTCTATGAGGTAATAAATTGATTATTTCTTTTTTATTTAATTTATTGGTCATAATTATTGTAATTCTATACTTTTAATTTTTGAATTTAAAATTTCAAGTATTTGACTTGTAATATCTAATTCTTTTTTACCTATTATAATGCCCTGTTTTGGAATGATGTATGAGATAGAATTTTTTTTAGCATAATCCGCAAGAATTGGTGTAAGTGACTCAGTAAGGTTTGTTTGGGCAACATTTTTTATTTTTGTAATTTGATTAATTGTTTTACTTCGAGATACTTTGTAGTCTTCAACTTTTTTTTTAAATAGCTGTACTTCAATGAGATATTCTTTTTCACTTAAAATATTTTTTTTTGAAATTATATTCCTTTCTTCAGTTTGTAAATTTTTTTCAATTTCTTCAAACTTTTTTTTATTAAATTTAGTTTTTTCATCTAATTTCTTAATGATTGACTTCCCAGCTAGTGAATTATTCATCAAATAATCTATATCTAGATAGTAAATATTATTATTTGATAGAGCAATATTTGTATAAAAAAGAATAAATGCTGTGGTTAAATAAATACAGATTTTTTTGAAAGTCATTAAAATGTTGTACCAAGGTTAAATCTAAAACTTTCGGTTTTATCAGTAGAGCTTTTAGTAATTGGTTGAGACAATGAAAAATTTAGAGGTCCAATTGGTGTTAATAGATCCATTGCGACACCTGTTGAGCTCCTAATTTTATTATTATCATCAATAGCACTATCATAATCGACACCCCATACATTAGCAGCGTCAATAAATAGAGAAAAATCTATATTTTGAAAGGATGGTAGAAGTTTAGGAAGTGTAGCACTGAAATTTAGAGCAGAAATATAATTACCACCAATATAGTCATTATTTTCAATTGGACCAATTTTACCAGATTCGAAACCTCTGAGTTTACTGCTAGGCATAAATAACCTTTTTGAGATTCTTACATCCTCATTACCAAGTGAATTTACAGCTTTTCCATAAAAACTAACTTTCGTAACCGTATCTGATATTTTCTGATATCTGGTTGACTCAAATGAATTAACAATTTCATAATTATCTGACATTACTGGTAGTTCCTGTTGAAATATATTTCTAAAACCTTCGTCTGGTCGAAATCTTTTATTTGTTAAGTCATAGTCTAAAGAATAGTTAAAATAACTATCAAAATAATTTCCTTCTTGTTTTTTAAGAGATGTTGATGCAGCGCTTGTTGTTTCAAGTTTTTCGTAGGAGATATCAACCTCAGGTCTAAAGTATAAATTTTCAAATTGTTCAAAAGAAGTACCTAGAGATACACCTAAATCTGATGTTTTGTAACCAAAGTCAGTTATATTATCAGTACTGGTACTTCTTATAGAGGTAAATAAAGAGTTATCTGAATAATTAAAATTAGGTTTTTCATATATAAATTGTCCCTTAATAGAATTTTCTGAAAATTGTAAATTTGAGTTTAATTTAATCCCCTTCCCTAAAAAATTATTTTCTTTTATACCTCCACCTATTGTGCCGCCTGATGTTCCAACACCAGCACCTAAAGAAATTTCTCCAGTAGGTTTTTCTTCAACAGTAAGATTTACCACCTTAAGACCTTCGCTAGAACCTGGAACAATATTAGTTTCTACTTTTGAAAAAATATTTTTTGCTTTAATATTGTTTACAGATTTGTTGAATAAAATTTCATTATAAGGATCACCCTCATCTACTATTAAAGAGTTTCTAATAACCTCTTCAATAGTATAATTATTTCCTAGTATATTAATTTTTTCAACATAAAATTTTTCGTTATCTTTTAAAGAAAATGAAATGTTCAATTTATTATTATCTATTATTGTTTCTTCTAGTGACGCATCAATAAATTGGTATTGTTTAGTAAGCGCTATTTTATCAACTTCTCTTAAAATTTTCTCAACTTTATCTAATGAGTACTCTTGATTTTTTAAATCTACTAAGGATTCATTAATTTTCGTAAAATATTTTGAATCGTAGTCATCAGATAATACTAAAGTTAATTCGTTAAATATAAATTTTTCACCAGAATTAATATTGAAAATTAACTTAAAAGAATCTTCATTATTAAATTCTACAAAGGAGTTTGTTATTTTTACATTATAATACCCATTATTTTTATAAAAATTTGTTAATAGTCTTTTGTCTAATTCTATTCTTTCCGAATTAAGATAAATAGATTGTGAAATAAATTTCCAAAATTTAGACTCTTCAGAGGTGATTATGTTCATAAGTTTTCTATCTTTAATTTTTTTATCTCCAATAAATTGTACTTCATGAATTTTGGCTCTTTTGCCTAGATTTATATCGTAAGTAAGTCTTGTAGAATTTTGTTCTTCATTTAATGTAGAGGTAGTTTTAACATCAGCGAAGTAATATCCGCTACTTTTCAAAATATTCTTTACTAAATTTAAATCTGATAGAAACAATGATTCGATATAAGAGCTACGGTTTTTTAATTTAATCTTATCAAATAATAGCTCGGTTAATTTTGTACTTTTAATACCATTTATTTGGACATCTTCGATGATTGGATTTTCAATGACAGAAATTTCTAAGATTGAATTATTAATTTTTAAGTTAATTTCTTTAAAAAAATTTGTCTCATAAATATTCTTAAGCACCATATCTAAATCATCGTCATTGTAACTTTTGTTAAAATCTATATCACCAAAAATTATTATAGATTCTTTAGATATTCTCTTATTACCATCCACCTTAATTTCACTAATAGTTTGAGCTATAGATAAAGAGGAAATAAAGAATAAAATAAAATTAATTCTTATAATTGTTTTAAACATAAGGTTTTATATAGTTAATTTGTTAATTTTCAAACTTACATAACTGTTCAATTTGATGATTTCATCAATATTTTTGACCTTAATTTTTTTAAATTTTGTAAATTCCTTCATTTTGATTATTTTCAATAAGAAAGTTGATATTTGATTAAATGTTATTTTTTTCTTTAAAAATAAATCAACCAATTTATCGTTCGCACTTACTATAACAGTTTCAAATAATGAGTCATTGTGTGGCATCTTCTTTAAAATTTTTACAACTGGAAATTTAGTAGTATCTACCTTTGTAAAATTAAGTTTACTTAATAGATTAAAGTTAAGTTTTTGTGTTCGAATTTTTTTTTCATACTTGCTATAAAAAGAGTTAAAAATTGGAATTTTCATATTTGTATCGTGTATTAACATTTTAGTTAAGCCATTATTAAATTTAATAATAGCATGAACATAGGAAGCTGGGTGAATTAAGATGTTTAATTGACTATATTTATAATTAAAAATTTTTTTAGCTTCTATAATTTCAAAAACTTTATTCATCAATGTTGCAGAATCTATTGTTATTTTTTTTCCCATTTTCCAATTGGGGTGCTTAAGCGCTTGTTTTATAGTAATTTTTTTAAACTTATTAAAATTTAATTTGTTAAATGGTCCGCCTGATGCTGTAATAAATACTTTTTCTATATTAATATTTTTAGCATCATCAATTAAAGACCATATTGAAAAATGTTCAGAATCTACTGGTATAAATTTAACTTTAAATTTATCTAATTCTTTTTTTATTAATGACCAGCCACAAATGATAGACTCTTTATTGGCTATTGCTATATTCTTTGTAAACCTAATTGTTTTTAAAGTGGGGCTTAAACCATCCAAACCAGAAATTGCATTTAATATATAGTCAGCTTTTTTTTTATTAAAAATTTTATGTATTGAATCATAGTTATTATAAATATTAATTTTTTTATTTTTAAGTATTTTTTTAATTTTTAAAAAACTTTTTTTTTCTCTAACAACAATATTTCTAACTTTAAAAATTTTTAATTGTTTAAGTAATTCATTAATATTTCTATTTACAGATAATAATAAAATATCACAATTTTTTTTATCTTTTTTAAGTATGTCCAAAAAGGATTTACCAATTGAACCGGTCGAGCCTAAAAGTACTATTTTTTTTTTCATATTAGTTTAAAAAATTTAACAAAAGTATACCTAACGGCACAGCAAAAATTATGCCATCCATTCTGTCAAGTAGTCCACCGTGACCAGGAAGAAGATCGCTAGTATCTTTAACTTTAGCTTTTCTTTTTAAAAGAGAGATGAATAGATCTCCTATTTGGGAAATTAAAGAAATTACAATTGTTAGTATTATTAAAGTAAGCAAGTCGTATATAATTACTTCATTATAAAATATTGGTATTAAAACCATCGATAAAACAATTGAACCAATGGATCCTGATATAGTTTTATTAGGGCTTATTTTAGTAAGTTTTTTTCCTTTAAAAGTTTTTCCAAATACTAATCCACCAATGTCAGATAAAATTGCAACTAAAACTGAATACAATAAATATATTTTTAAATCAGTATAATCAGATTCTATTATAAATATAAAATAAACCAAAATAGATAAATACAGTAATGAAGCTGACTTTGATATATACCTAAAAAAATGGTCCTGATATCTATTGCCTTTTATAATTTTAGAAATCAATGCATAAAATTCAATCCATATAATTATTGCTATAATCATTATTGAACCAATCATTATAAATGTATAAAAATACATTGCTGCCAATAAAGAAAGTAAAATAATAGATGTGAATATTCTTTTTTTTAATTCGTTATTCATCATATTGAGCCAAAATTTCTTTTTATGGATTTAAATTTATTTAATATTTTCTTAAAATCATTACTTTTAAAGTCAGGCCATAATTTTTTTTCAAAGAAAATTTCCGTGTATGCCAACTGCCATAGCATAAAATTACTTAGTCTCTGAGTATTTCCAGTTCTTATCAAAATATCTGGATCTATTATATTTTTTGTAAATAAATTATTATCAATATTTTTTTCATTTATTTTAATTTTTTTTTTCCTGATGTTTTTTATAGAGTTAATTAATTCACTTTTGGAACCATAATTCAAAGCAACATTTACCTGTAATGATGAATTTTTTGATGTTTTTAATTCTGAATTTTTTATAATTTTTCTTAATCTAATGGGTAACTTATTTATTTCGCCTATAAATTTTAGTTTAATATTTTTTTTTAATAGGTTATCAATTTTATTTGTCAAAAAATTCTCCAATAAATTAAATAAATAATTTATTTCTTTTTTTGGTCTTTTCCAATTTTCAGTTGAAAAGGTATAGAGTGTTAAATATTTAATATTTATCTTTAAACATTCATCAATAACAGACTCAACTGTATATAACCCTGCTCTATGGCCTGCGTTTCTTGAATTTTTATGTTTAATACCCCACCTTCCGTTTCCATCCATGATGATGGCCACATGTTTGACTGGGTTCATATGGTCATTATTTCTTTTTCTTTGGCTTCAACTTTAGTATCTATGATTTTAATATGCTCATCCGTAAATGTTTGTACTAATTTTTCATTAATCTTTTCATCATCTTCACTAATTATTTTTTCTTTAACTAAGCTTTTTAAATCATCATTCGCTTCTCTTCTAATATTTCTAATTGAGATTTTACACTTTTCACCCATAGATTTGATTAATTTTTTAATCTCAGTTCTTCTTTCTTCATTTAAATCTGGTACGGGCAACCTAATTAATTGACCATCGATTTGAGGATTTAAACCTAATTCTGATTTTTTAATTGCAGTATCAACAAGTGGAACATTATTAAGATCCCAAACTTGTATGTTAATTGTTCTAGCATCCGGAGTTGTTATGCTTGAAACTTGATTTAAAGGCATCGCTTGACCATAAACTTCGACCTTAACAAGATCTAACATTGAAGCATTTGCTCTACCTGTTCTTAATGATGTTAATTCTTTCTGAAAAACCTCAATGGTTTTATCCATCTTCTGGCTGTATGTTTTTTCATTAAACATTTATTCACCTATTTTAATTCTAAGAAAATTGTTAATCTTTAAATCGGGTATGTTTAGTTCTTTTATGATATCTTGAACTTTCTTTTTTGGTTCCATAACCCATGCTTGTGTTAATAATGCATTTTCCTCTTTAAACTTATTCATTTTACCTAAGCTAATTTTTTGTGCAATCTCCTCTGGCTTTCCTGAATTTTTTAACTCTTCTGTAACAAGATCCTGTTCTTTTTGGAGAAGGTCTTTATCAATTAAATCTGAACTTAAAGCCAAAGGATTTGAAGCTGCAATATGCATTGAAAGTTGTTTACCAAAAGCTTTAACATCTTCACTATCGTTTGAGGTCTCAAGTGAAGTTATGACTGATAATTTAGACAAATTATCTTTAACTACAGTATGCAAATAATTAAAATTTTTAGAACCTGGTTGGCTAAATGTTTTAGCTTTACCAAGTGTTATCTTTTCTCCCATTTTTGCAATTAATGCAACAAGGCTATCTTCAACTGTTTCTCCATTTGCCATTTTTGATTTATTGAGTTTCTCTAAGTCAGATGAATTTTGATTATTCAGTTCACTTAATTCTTTTGCAAAGGATACGAAGTCATCATTTTTAGCAACAAAATCTGTTTCACAGTTAATTTCAATAACAGATATTTTATTTTCATCACCTGAAGTTGCAATAACACCTTCTTTAGCATCTCTTGACATTTTTTTTGAAGCTTTAGAAATTCCTTTTACTCTTAAAATTTCAACAGCTTTATCTAGGTCACCTCCAGATTCTTTGATTGCTAAATTGCAATCTTTAAATCCAGCACCCGTTGCTTCACGTAATTGTTTTACTTTTTCTATATCACTCATGTTAATTTAGTTTTTCCTTATCTTTTTTTGAAAATTTAGCATCTAACTTCTCTCTATCAATCTCCTGAATAGTTTTTGATGAAGTTTCTTTTGTTTTTGTATCATCAACATCTGGTTTTTCTTCAGATTTAGATGGAGCAGCTTTTTTTGCATTTTCAATAGTTTCTTTTACTAAATTGCAATACAAATCAATCGCTCTTCTAGCATCATCGTTACCTGGAATTGGGTAATCAATACCATCAGGATTAGAATTGCTGTCAAGTATAGCACAGATTGGAATACCTAATTTAGAAGCTTCAGCAATAGCTAGAGATTCATAATTAGTATCAATAATAAAAACTAGATCGGGAACCTTTTTCATTTCTGCAATTCCACCTAATGCTCTTTCTAATTTATCTTTTTTAACACTCATCTTTAATAGTTCTTTTTTTGTAAAGCCTCTATTTTCAGCTACAAGATCAGCCTCATATTTTTTCATCTTTTTAATTGATCCTGAGATTGTTCCCCAGTTGGTTAGCATTCCACCTAACCATCTGTAGTTTACAAAGTATTGTCCAGTTTCTTTTGCAACTTCAGCAATAGCTTCTGATGCTTGTTTTTTTGTAGAAACAAAAAGAATTTTGCCATTATTGGCTATCGTATTGTAAACTTTTTCCAAAGCTACATTGGTTAATTCTAATGTTTGAGTTAAATCAATAATGTGAATTGAATCTCTTTTTCCAAAAATGTATTTTTTCATCTTTGGGTTCCATCTTAAGGTCTTATGACCTAAATGAACGCCTGCTTCTAATAGTTGTTGGATAGTTAGACTTGGTATTTTCATATTTATTCCCGGTTAAGCCACCACAGTAATTTCCATTTAAGGACCGGAGGTATAAAACCACAAACTGTGTGCGTGTTAATTTAATTTAAGAGTTATTTACAAATTATTTATAGAACAAACAAGTCTTTTTTAATGAATAGTTGTCGAAATATCTTTATTTCTGATAATATTAATAGCTTTCCTGTCAATTAGACGCTTGTTTTTCAATTTAAAGCTAATCTCATTGTTTTTATCAGTTATATTAATTTTTACCTCAGTTGTCCCCTCTTCATTCACTAAATCAGATATTTTATCGATGTCTTTAATTGATTTAATATTAAATACAATTTCGTTAACAGGCTTATTAAAAAGATCCTTGAGAGATGCAATTTTTTGAACATTTATTCTTTTAAATCTATTTTCATCGTTAGAAATGGTTTTGATCAAGGTTATGATTAAAGAGCTACCCTCAACTAAAGCCTCTCTATTAAGTTCTAAAATATCTGAAAAAATAAAGAGCTCAAAAACACTAGTTAAATCAGTGAACTTAATAACTCCGTATGAATTACCTTTTGCAGTTTTTCTTTCAGTGATTTTTAAAAGTGTAGCTGCAATATTTGCCTCTTTTATTGTATCATCCAAATTAAACTGTGCATAATCGACAATTTTATAGTCATCAAAAATTTCTTTGAATTGATTTAAAGGATGGTCAGATATAAAAAAACCAATAGCTTCAAATTCTCTTGATAAACGATCCTCAAACTTCCAATCTTCAATATTTAGAACTATTTCATTATCCTGTTCTTCATCTGAGCCAAAAAGATCAATTTGATTTGCTGCTTTGTTTTCATAAATATTTTTTGTTTTTAAAATAAAATTTGGAATAGAATTAAATAAGGCTTGTCGATTGTTATCTATATTATCAAAAGCTCCTGCTTTAACCAAACCTTCTAATTGAAGTTTATTTATATCTTTAGGATTAACTCTATTTAAAAAATCATTTATAGATTTAAAATCTCCATTTTCATTTCTTTCTTTAACAACATTTGATATTGCTTCATAACCAACACTTTTAATTCCACCAAGAGCATAATAAAAATTATTGTCATCGAATTGAAAATCTGCAAAGCACTTATTAATATCAGGTCGTATAACTTTAATATTAATTCTTTTTAGTTCTTCATGGAATTCGCCCAATTTATTTTGATTTGAAATATCCATTGTCATAGATGCTGCAAAAAACTCTTTAGGATAATAGGTTTTTAAAAAAGCTGTTTGATAGGAAATTATAGCATAAGCAGCAGCATGACTTTTGTTAAATCCATATTCAGCAAATGGTTCAATTTTTAAAAATATACTAGCTGCAACTTCTTTGCTAATTCCATTTTTCAAAGCACCAGCAATAAATCCCTGTTTCTGCTTTTCTAATTCGGCTCTTTTTTTTTTACCCATAGCTCTTCTTAAAATATCTGCCTCACCAGCGGTAAAACCAGAGAGTTTTTGTGCTATTTGCATCACTTGTTCTTGATAAATAATAACTCCATAAGTAGGTTTTAAAATATCCTCAAGTAATGGATGCAAATAATCAGGTGTTTGTCTTCCGTGTTTACAGTCATTGTAAATTGGTATGTTGCTCATAGGTCCTGGACGGTAAAGAGCAACAAGAGCAATAATATCTTCAATATGGTTGGGTTTCATTTGCAACAAAGCTTCGCGCATACCAGCACTTTCAACTTGAAATAATCCAACAGTGTTACCAGAAGATAAAAGTTCAAAAACTTTTTGATCATCAAAATCAATATCTTCAATTTTGAAATCTTTAACTTTTTTATTAATCAATTTTTGTGTTCTATTAATAACTGTTAAAGTTTTTAATCCTAAAAAATCAAACTTGATTAAGCCAGCATTTTCTGCTGAATACATGTCAAATTGTGTTGATGGTAACAGCAAGTCTGCTGCAGCATCTTTGTATAAAGGTACAACTTCTGTTAATTTTCTATCAGCTATTACAACACCTGCTGCATGAGTTGCTACATTTCTATTTAAACCTTCTAATTTTAAAGAAAGATCAGTTAATTTTTTTACACGTGGGTCTTCATTAACTAATTTTTGAAGTCGTGGTTCACTATTAATACACTCAGTTAGACTTTGAGGTCTAGAAGGATCAAAAGGGATCATTTTTGAAATACTGTCAACAAAACCATATGGTAAACCTAATACTCTACCAACATCTCTAATAACCATTCTTGCTTTTAATTTTCCAAATGTAATTATATGAGCAACACTATCTTTATATTTTGTAGTTAAATATTTAAAAACAAGATCTCTTTTTTCCTCACAAAAATCTATATCAAAGTCAGGCATTGATACTCGATCAGGGTTTAAAAATCTTTCAAATATTAAATTAAATTTAATCGGATCAACATCCGTAATGGATAAACACCAAGCAACCAGTGAGCCAGCCCCAGAACCTCTACCAGGTCCTACTGGAATATCGTTATTTTTAGCCCATTTAATATAATCAGATACAATCAAAAAATAACTTGGATATTTCATTTCGATTATGATTTTTAACTCATGATCTAGTCTGTCTTTGTATTTCAAAAATTTATCATCTGTTTTTAAATTGTTTTCTTCAATTTTAAAAACTTTGAGGAATTTTTCTTTTAATCCGTCTAGCGAATCTTTTTTAAGTATTTCATCAGCACTGCCTCCTTTTTCAGAGCTAATATTTGGAAGTACGGGTTTTGAAAACTGTGGTCTAAAATTACATTTAAATGGTAAATTGAAGTTATTTTCTAAAGCTTCAGGAAGATCTGAAAATAGCTTTGACATTTCTTCATTAGATTTAAAATAATGCTGGTTGCTATATTTAATTCTATTTTTTTCATTAACATAAGTTTTAGAACCAATGCACGTTAAAGCATCATGAGCTTCGTGCATGTCAGGTGTTAAGTAATAAACTTCATTTGTAGCTATAATTGGTATTTGAATTTTTAAAGATTGTTCTAAATTGAATTTTTCAAAAGCAATTTCGTTTTGATCACCATGTCTTTGGATTTCTAAGTAAAAATTATCATTAAATTTTGATGATAAGCTTCTATATAGTTTTGATATTTCATCTAAACGACCTTTTTCAAATAGTTTACCGAATAACCCTTGAATAGTTCCAGAAAGTAAGGACACACCCTCAGTGTCTATTAAAAGATCTTTTACATCTAAATGAGGGTCAGATAATGCATCATTTTCAAGGTAAGACCTTGAGGAAAGTTCAATAATTCTCTTATATCCATTTTCGTTAAGAGCTATTAGGGGTAATAGCCCTGTTGTATCTTCAAATCTAAAATAAATTTGAGTGCCAATAATTGGCTGTGTACCAACCTTAGAAATATTTTCAGCGAACTCTAATGCACCACATAAATTAGATGTGTCTGAAATACCTAAACAAGGTATTTTTTTTTCTTTACAAAAATCTTTTAAGTTATCAATTTTGATAGCACCTTCACAAATTGAATACTGTGTGTGAATTTTTAAGTGATTAAAATTTTGATTATTTAATTCTGGCATTGATAGTTTTTATATTACCATCAATCATTTCTAATTTGCAATCAGCCATATTAGCAAAAAATCTATTGTGAGTTGCATAAATTATTAATCTATTTTTATTTTTTAATTTATATAAAACATTAAAAACCTCTTTAGCAGTAGTATGATCTAAGCTGCCTGTAGGCTCGTCTGCTAATATAATTTCAGGTTCATTAATTAGTGCTCTAGCCATTGCAATTCTTTGCATTTCACCTCCTGATAGTTCAGATGGAAAATGAGCTTCACGTGATGAAAGACCCATTGTTTTTATAATTTCTTTTGCTCTTTCAATTGAATTTTTTTTATCATTAGTTAAAGCTAAACCAGCTAAATAAACATTCTCTAATGCTGTAAAATCTGGAAGTAAATTATTTTGTTGATAGATAATACCAATTTTACTTGATCTAATTTTATCATTTTTTGCATTTTCATTAAAGTTTACCGGTGTTTTATTAATTAACAATGAACCAGTGGTAGGTTTATCTATTAGTGACAAAACATTTAATAATGTAGACTTTCCAGATCCAGATGGACCAACTAGAGAATAAATCTTACCTTTTGTAAAAGAATAATTAATTCTTTTTAAAACATTTATTTTTTTATTGTTAGAAAAAGATTTAGATATGTTCTTTAATGATATCAAATTATTCATACTTAAGTCCTTTAACAGGGTCTAATTTTGAAGCTTTTATTGCTGGAAAAATTGAAACGATAATAGTTATAAAAATTGAACAAAGAGAAATTATAAAAATTGAAGTTGGGTTTATTTCAGAGGGCATTGTGCTCAA
>ENA-OWPI01003424-OWPI01003424.1-marine-metagenome-genome-assembly--contig:-NODE-3424-length-13570-cov-17.219225_pt1 | contig 13570 bp, 13 predicted proteins | sample MGYA00238138_ERZ651775 | MGnify/ENA primary metagenome ERZ651775 (study PRJEB26906, sample SAMN06265043) | marine metagenome | isolation source: Helgoland LTER site | place: Germany:Helgoland, sampling...
GAACAGGAATACGGAACTATATTAGAAGACGGCGCATACATTGATTTAGCGTCAGATAACTACAAGTACGACCTTGAGGTTCGAGACCTTTCAAACCTCATTAATAAAGTAAAATTTAAGCTGAGTTACAATGACTATCAGCATCAAGAAATGGAAGATGGATCAGTTAATTCGGATTTCTTTGATCAAGGCACGGACGGTAAGGTCGAGGTAGTTCATTCCCTGTTATCTCAATCAGGAGGTATAGTTGGAATGAATTTTGGTGCCTTCCGGTTCTCTCAAAAAAATGGTTCCTTTATTGCAAACAACCAACGAAATAATATTGGACTGTATGCATTAGAGAGATATGCCGTACGTAACCATCAATTGACTTTTGGGTTAAGGCACGATTATCAAGCATATGACGCCAATAGCTTTATAAGTGATGATGGTGCAGCAGTTTCCGGTGGCGCTGAAACAAGCACTCCCTTTTCTGCATCCAAAAAAACATTTAACAACACAAGTATGTCGTTAGGCACCAGCTCAAAACTTAGTGAGAACTGGTCCTTAGGTTTTAGTTTAGCGCACACTGAACGGGCACCTGCTCAGGACGAATTATTTGTCTATGGCAAACATCATGCTACAGAAACAATTGAGCACGGTGATCGAAATTTAAAGGATGAACGCTCCAACAGCATCGACGCTACCTTAAGCTGGGAAAATCAAGGCAATGCTTTTTCTTTAACGCCCTATTTTACTGACTTTAGTAGTTACATTGCGCTTTTGGATACCGGAGAAGTTCAGTATCACGATCATGGTGGCGTAGAAGAAGCGCTAAAAGTCTTTCAACACCAGAATATCCCTGCTGAATTTTATGGCTTTGAATTTCAGGGCAATATTAATTTATCACCCAACTATGGTTTAAGTTATTGGGGTGACTACGTTAGAGCGAAGAATAAAAATGGAGGTGATCTTCCAAGAATACCCCCGCTCAGCCTAGGTTCTGGTTTGTTTTATCAATGGAATACTCTTCAAGCAAATATAAATATTGAGCACAAGTTTAGTCAAAGTGATATTGAGGTTAATGAATTAAAAACTGATGACTATACCAATCTTTCAATGACGGTGAATTACCAACTCCCCTTTGCGAAAGAATTCAATTTTTTTATAAAGGGTGACAATCTTCTAGATGATCAAAAACGTGACCATGCTTCTTTTTTAAAAGATAAAACTCTGATGGGCCAAAGAAACTTCAGTTTAGGGTTGTCAGGTTCCTTTTAACATATACCTTTAATCAACTTTTTTTATCTAAAACTTTAATGTTTTGATAATTTATTTAAGAATCATTCCCGTAAGTATTCGAATCTACTTGCGAATGATTCTCATTTAGATTAAGATTACGTTAATGTTAAAAAAAGCAAAATTAAGGCGAATGAACAGAAAGCATAAGCAAGACAAAATCAAAAAAGTGATAATTGAGACAATTAAGCTCTCAGTGATTACATCAATTGCGTTCTTATCAACGGCATACTCTGAAGAATACATCAAGCCAGTAAGGGTTGAAGTATTTGGTGAAAGATTAAGTGATACGAATCCTTATAGAGGTTACAACTTTTCAGGAACTAGTTCGTCAACTAAAACAGACGCCCTACTTATTAATGTCCCTCAAGCCATTACGGTCATACCTCAAGAAGTTATCAAAGATCAGTCAGTTTTAAGTATTGGTGACTCAATTCGTTATGTTCCAGGAGTTACTTCCTCACAAGGTGAAGGTAACCGCGACGCTATCGTATTTAGAGGAAATAGAACAACGAGTGATTTGTTTATCGATGGTTTACGTGATGATATTCAAACCTACCGCGACCTCTACAGCACAGACCGCATTGAAATATTAAAGGGTCCTAATGGGATGATTTTTGGTCGGGGTGGCGCGGGCGGAGTCCTTAATCGCATAAGTAAAAAAGCGGGGTGGGACCCAGTCAAGGATGTCAGCATCACTTATGGTGCTTGGGATCAAAAGCGCGTTACGGGTGATTACAGTGTTGGATTAACCGACGATGTTGCGTTTCGAATCAATGGCGTTTATGAAGACGGGAATTCTTATCGGGATGGTGTGAATTTAGAACGATATGGCTTTACACCGACACTCACCATCCAACCTAGTGAAAATACAAGCATTTATCTTACTTCTGAGCTCTTTAAGGATACACGCATTGGTGATCGAGGTGTGCCATCGGCCGGCAGTGGGGCTAACAGGAAGCCTTTTAATATTGGAGATACAGATCAATTTTTTGGTAACGCGGCTTTAAGCCCAAATGAAACCGAAACAGCAGCCTTTAATGCCATCATTGAACACACGTTTTCTAATAATGTAAAAATCAAAAACAATGTGCGTTACGCCAGCTACGATAAGTTTTATCAAAATATTTATGCGAGCTCCTCAGTCGTAAACGGGCAACTGAGTTTGAGTGGTTATCGCGACGAAACAGACCGTGAAAACTTCATTAACCAAACGGACGTTACTATACCCTTTTCTACCGGACCCCTAAAACATACACTATTAGTGGGGGCTGAATTTATCGAGCAAGATAACCAAAATAAACGTCTAACAGATGCTGTCGGCATCACACCCGGTACAGTAAATACATCAAATCCGATAGGTACTGGCACATTTACAACCATTAGTAGGAACCAAGATACCGAAATTAGTAGCCGCGCATTTTACCTGCAAGATCAAATTGAAATCACCCCGAAGTGGCAAGCAATAGGTGGTTTAAGACGTGATATTTTTGATACAGACTATACCAATTTGGTTAATAGTAGCAAAGTTGATATTACCGACGCATTTTGGTCTCCAAGAGCAGGATTAATCTTTAAGCCAACACGCAATACCTCTCTGTATGCAAGTTATAGCCTTTCTTATGTACCAAAGTCCAGTGATCAGTTAAATGGATTTAGAGGCATTGAAGATGAGCCCACACTCTTTGAGCCGGAGAAGTTTGTTAACAAGGAGATCGGATTGAAATGGGATATTAAACCAGACTTATCCTTCACTGTTGCGGCCTATATCCTGGCGCGTCAAAACCAAATTGCAGAGGACCCAAATATAGCCGGTGACAATATATTGATTGATGGTCAAGAAACCAGAGGCTTAGAAATCAGCTTGTCTGGGAGCGTGACGGATAAATGGTCTGTTATTGGGGCTTACACTTATCAGGACGGAGAAATAACCAAAGCCCAAGGTACGACTATAACCAAAGGCTCAGAGCTTGGTGAGACACCAGACCATACCTACTCTCTGTGGAATAAGTACGAAGTTAATAGTGCATGGTCTTTAGCTCTTGGTGTTGTTGGTCGGTCGTCAATGTATGCTGCTATCCCGAAGATAGGTGACAGCACATTATTACCTGGATATACCCGCTTTGATGCTGCCGTCTTTGCCAAGCTAAGTGAAAACACTGATTTACAAATGAATATTGAAAATTTAACCAACAAAGAATACGCCATTAATGCACACAACAATAACAACATTGTGCCTGGTGCACCATTATCCGCGAGAGCTACGCTAAACTATAGCTTCTAAATTAAACCACTTTTGTATTAAAGCTTGGTAGTAATGTCAGGCTTTTTTTATACCTGCTATATAATGCAAAGTATGAAAGACAATGACCAGCTACACCCCTTTATTTTTGAAGAGCATCCTATCAGAGGGGCCTTGGCTCATCTCAATAGCACCTTTAATCAAGCCTTGGAGAACCAATTACTCCCAATGGTCATTAAAAAGGCGCTGGGTGAGCTCATGGTAGCCAGTGCCCTACTCACATCTACTTTAAAAATGGATGGTTCATTAGTCCTGCAAATACAAAACAAAGGACGGCTAAAGTTACTAGTCGTTGAATGTAACTCCAATATGGATATTCGTGCCACAGCTAAGTGTGAGGGAAAAATAGCAAAAGATACCAGCTTTTTAGATTTAATTAAGAATGGTCAATGCGTTATTACCTTGGATCCAAAGGATGGCAAACCATACCAAGGCATTGTACCTATTGAGGGCGCCTCTATCTCTGAGATATTAGAAGGCTATATGTTACGGTCACAGCAACTAGAGACAAGTCTTGAGCTCAGCTGCGACGGTAAAAGTGCTAGTGGTCTATTATTACAAAAACTGCCTGAACTGCCATCCCATGATGCAGATACATGGAATAGAGTGTGCATGCTAGCAAACACCATTACTGATAAAGAGTTAACCTCTTATGATATTAAAAAATTAAAAGCACATTTTTTTAATGAAGAAGACATTCGGTTATTTGAATCTAAATCAACTCAATTCAATTGTAAGTGTTCTCGGGCAGCCGTAGCTGACATGTTGAAAATGTTAGGAAAGGAAGAGGTAGACAGTGTATTGGTAGAACAAAAAAAAATTGAGGTTAATTGCGATTACTGTAATAAACAGTATGCCTTTGATCAAGTCGATGTAGGAGCACTATTCACCGATAACAGCCCAGGAAAAATTAGTCGGTCTATTCATTAGGGTTGCTTGTAAACCTTAACTTCTCTAAGAAAAGCTTACCAACTGAAAACCTTGAATCTCAGAGATGCTATTTTTTTGAAGCCTCAATTGCTTGTTCAACATCCTCTATGATGTCATCAATATGCTCAATCCCCACTGAAATTCTTATCAAATCCTCACTGACACCAGCCAAGACTTTTTGTTCTGGGGTTAGCTGCCTATGCAAAGTTGATGCTGGATGACATGCAAGTGATTTAGCGTCTCCCATACTAAGTACCCTTAAAATGATTTGAAGTGCATCAATAAATTTAGCTGCCGCTTCAGTTCCACCTTTGATACCAAAACTGATGATACCTGAGGCTTGGCCCTTCGTTATTTTTTTACAAACATCATGATATTTATCATCCGGCAAGGCGGCATAATTTACCCACTCCACTCGTTCGTGGTTCTTGAGGTAGGTAGCCAACGCAAGGGCATTCTGACAATGTCTTTCCATCCTCACACCTAATGATTCAAGCCCTAGCATAATTAAAAAAGCACTATGGGGTGACAAGCAGGCTCCGGATTCTCTTAAAGGAACCACCCGACAACAAGCAATGAAGGCAGCAGGGCCGAAATGTTCCGTATATATGACTCCATGGTAAGACGGGTCCGGCTCATTAAGCATAGGAAATTTTTTGGCCTCTTTAACCCAATCAAACTTTCCTGAATCAACAATGATTCCTCCAATTGTTGCTCCATGCCCATCGATATATTTGGTAAGGGAGTGAATCACAATATCCGCTCCAAAATCAATAGGTCTGCATAGATAAGGAGTCGCCACAGTATTATCGACAATCAATGGGATACCATGCTTATGCGCAATCTCTGCAAATTTCTTTAGATCGATTATATTACCTAAAGGATTGCCAATTGACTCGCAATAGACAGCCTTTGTATGTTCATCTATTGCCTCATCAAGACCCTTAAAATCTGCCCCATCAACCATTTTCACAGTAATTCCCTGCTTCGGGAAGCTATGCATAAAAGAGTTATATGTGCCTCCGTACAGCTGATTGGTACTGACAATGTTATCCCCCGCCCTTGCAATACATTGGATAGCATAAGTGATAGCTGCCATGCCAGAAGCAAGAGATAAAGCTCCAATACCTCCCTCCATTTCTGCTACGCGTCTTTCCAGCACATCGTTGGTTGGATTACCTATTCTTGAATAGATATTGCCTTCCACTTTAAGATCAAATAAATCTGCACCATGCTGCGTGTCGTCAATCGTAAAACCGGAGGATTGATAGATCGGTGTTGTGGCTGCCTTTTGGTCATTTTTATCTGAATCATAACCATGATGAAGTGCTATTGTTTCAAGTTTCATAAGTACATCCCTTTAACTATCATTTAAAATCTACTGCTCCGTCGTTAACCCTTGTCCATTTAAAGATGAGGTATTCTAGTAAGTAATTTGAGTTATAAAACTTATAGGTTCGATTAGGAAATTTATCTACTGAACGTAATACATAATTTGCTTCAATTGCTGGTTTTGATTTGCTACCCACATATTTGGGGGTGCAGCTGATAAGCCTGTTTTTTTTCATATATTTGAGCGTTCTACATATTCGCTGACTAACAATTTCACACCTCGCAGTCCAGCTAAAATTGATATAACCCGTATGAGCAAAAAGATTTGGTATGCCACTAAACATCATACCCCTATACCAACTCGTATCATTAAGATGTATTTTTTTGTCGTTGACTAAAATATCAATACCGCCGAGTAATTGAGCATTGAGGCCGGTGGCCATAATGGTGACATCACACTCAATAACTTTTCCATCTTTTAATTTGATGCCATTTTTTTCGAAACTACTTACTTCCTGGTGCTCAACTGATACCTTACTTAGCTTGACGGCTTTAAAATAATCATTATCTAAACTACATGCAGGGCGTTGATCCCAATAATCATATGAAGGAACGTTAGTATCATTGTAATAAGGGTAGCGAGCGATGATATTTTTTTTATAGGATTTTTTAAAAAGCCTACTATGAAAGTAATCTATTAAGGTTTCAAATGTTTTATAGCGGCGTGTTGATTTTTCCTTACCATCTACATTTACTATCCACGCAGCACTCCGTTGTACTAATGTTACCTTTTTAGCTTCTTTGACAATTGCCGGTGTCATAGTAACAGCCGTGCACCCACTGCCAATAATAGCTACGCTCTTATCTTTAAACTCGACGCCCCCCCAGTCTTGGGTGTGAACAATCTGCCCTTGGTATTTATTTTCATCTTTAAATTTTGGGAAATTAGGGTAGTTATAGTCACGGGAGCCAGTACAGCAAATGACATATTGGCTAGTGAAGTCTTTACGGCTAGTCTTGGTAGTCCATTGGTTGTCACTCCATGATAATGATGTAACCTTTGTATCAAATAATATATGTTCCCTGATATTAAACTTTTTTGCAGTATCGACAAGATAGGCTTTGATGTCTCTTCCTTGCCCTATTATTGGCCCCTTCCAAGGATTAAAGCTGAACCCATAAGTATACATATCGGTATCTGATCGGACTCCAGGGAACTTCATCTGATCCCAGGTGCCACCAAGATCGCTTCTAGCCTCTATTATCACATAAGTGATATTAGGGTGATTTTTTTGAAGATAGTAAGCTGTGGTTATTCCAGCTATTCCCGAACCCACAATGACTACGTCTATTTTATTCATTTTAATACCATTTAAGTTGCACAGGTATTAGTAAAACTAACAGCCCATAACTTTTTTTATATTATTAATTATCATACATAATTAATTAGAAAATTGGTGAGTAAAAATCATGAGTTTTTTTTCAAGATCGTGACGATAGTAAATAAAAGTAACCCAAGGGGTTGGTGTAATAAATTTTACTTATGATAAAGCTACAAAACAATTAATTATATTTATTAAATTTAATTCCCTAGAATGAAAATTAATAAATTATTTAGGAATGATCATGAACCATAAAAAAGCACCTAATAAACCAAACATAAAACTACCAGAGACAAAAAATGGTAATCCTTGTAATGGCGATAAGGAGTGCCAAAAAAGGTTAATTGAAGCCTTGAGTGACTGCGTATAAAATTAATTCAGAGCAGGTGTGCTTATATAGAAATCTTGTTTATTAAGTTATTGGTCCCGACCCGCCTTTAGCACCTGCTGGCATTGGCAAGTATTTGTTATGGGTATAATCAGATTAATACTATTTAATACAAGATTTCAAATTGCCTTTTCAGACGATCAAATGGATAAATTGTTCAGCACCCTAGTTACATGATGCTGCCTTTCCCTCGTGAGTTTTTTGTGTATCTGAATAGCTCGTTATTCTTTTAATTTTAATGCTTAACTTTTTTCCAAGTACCACTGTAGCAATAAGAGTCGGCATACTTTACTTTAATCTTTTGTAGGCAATCCTCACAGAGAAAAAGCCAATCCTTGTTGTGATACTTACACCGAAAAAGGGTATTCTTGTCTTTCTTGCATTCAGAGCATAATTTGGATCTAGTGTTTGGTTTTGATGACATCAGCAGTGATAGTTTTAGCCCTATCTTTTCCAATAAGACGACCAATACCTACCTTGATAAAGGTTGGATAAATCTCAAGCTCTTTGGGCATATCAATCTGATTCCAATTCTTATGTATCCTTTTTCTTTCAGTGTCAGTTAGGCTTGTCCTACCCTTTGCTATTCTTTCATACAGATAGTCATTGAGAGCCGTCCATTTATACTTTCTCATCTCATTCTTCCATCTATCCTCACCCCATACCTGTGGTCTTGGTTGGTCATTAGCTGTTCGCCATAACCCCTTATTTTCTTGAGTCTTAAGGGAGTGGTTGTTAGCCATACTATCTATTTTTTCAATTGCCTTAGCTTTAGATATATCTCCGTCTATTATCATTGCCAGTAACATTTTGACGTTGTTTGGGACTTTATAAGGGTTGGGTGGCCTACCTTCTACCCTACTAATTTGAAATGCCTGATCCAATGTATTCACTAAAGGGAATTCATCTGACCTTCTTTTGTTGAATGAGTCTTTGACGACATCAAGTAGCGCTTGATCGTTTTCCTCAAAAGCTACTGTCCTGTTGAACATAGAAATAAGCAGATTAGCGTCATAAGGCGTTGCTGTGTGTTGCTTAAACATATCCAATGCAAATGCTTCTCTAAAGACCTTGAATACTCCAATAGCTCCATTAATTGATTGCCTAACTAAATGATTGGGATGGACGGAGTTGGCTTCATCATTCACATAATCAAGAGTATCAGCCAGCTCTCTGAAGTATGAGTTGTCAGTTTGAAAGCTCTTATGCAAAGCATGCCAGTTATTGTCCATGACGGTTCTTTTTAGCAGCCACGTCCACCTATCTAAACTTGGATTTTCATTTAAATCCTTTGCTAGTCGCTCCAGAGTGTTTTCTTTATTTTTATTCATGATTTAGTTATAAGTCATCTTGAATAAATTCATCATTGAGGAATTTACCCAAACCCCCAAACTCTTCCCCACATGACTTACATTTAAACTCAGGGTTACTTGGGTCGATAGTGCTTACCCCTAAATCAATTTTATTGCTACCAACAGCATCAGACATTTCATCAGATGAAAGGTGATAGACCATATCAATAATCATATTTGATTTACATTTTGGGCAAGATTTCATCTATACATCCTTTATTACCAGGCTTTCAAAAAAGGCATCGTAACCTTCACAAGCCTTCAAATCGTTGCCTATGATGCCGTCAAATTGGCTATTACCTTTGTAGTTCATCTTGGCTTGTTCGTAATAAAACTCATCTATAGCTTCAGCAGTAAATGTTATAGAATTAAAATCATATAGAGATATATCACCATATGTATTTTCTACATGCTCAACAGCGGTCATAGCAATCCTCAAGCCCTTTATGTAAAGATCTACTTTTACCCCATCATCACCCATATGTTCTACTAGCTTATGATGGGCCGATGAATAGGCATACCCACAACGGTATGCTACATAAAGTATCTCGTATATATTTGATTGCCAGTTGGGATTATTGGCTGTGTATTCTGTTACTGGGACAAACTCCTCCTCACTAGTCACCAGATTAGGTATTAAAAATAAGAGTAAGAGTATTTTTTTCATATTAAATAAGAATCACTAGGATTTTTTTTAAGACTTGATAACACCCTAATCCTGAGACTCAGACCAGTGTTTAAAATTATATAATGATAGTGAGGTTCTGACTATTTAGTGACTATTTCTTTGGGGATTCTTTTTTATCCAATTCTTTAGTTTTTTCGGTGCCTGAATTTGATGAAATCAATTTTTCTCCGTCCCATCTTTGTCCGCACCAACAAACACCTTCATCATTTATTATACAAACACCCCTGCCACAACATCGTTTATCTTCCATAATTAGTCATCCATTATTTCTTGTAATTTTAATTCCTTACCAACTATTTCTCTGATTTCTAAACCTAGCTCCTGGGCACCCATATTGTAATATTTGGTTAAACATTCCCTGATGGTAACCTTCTTCCAAAGTTCCCTTTTACCATTGGGCCATTTAATTTCGTAAGTGCGTTTTTGCTTATCCCACACCTTAGGCTTGCCTGTGCTCATTGCCGTTTTCATGCTTATTCCTGCTGTTATTGATGCTCTATCTGTTTTTTTACATGGGCCATAAAATACGATTAAGCACTAGTCCGTCCCTTTGTTGTTTTCTTCGTACTCTTTTAATTTTTCTTGATATTCCTCTTCAGACAGACCATGCCAACCGATACATTTACCGTTCGGACTTCTTCCGCAACCACAATCATCCATAACTTACTCCCTAGTTAATTAAGTTGGTATTAGCCATGTTATTCCCGCTAAGATTATTAATACAAGAGCCAATACTAGTAATAATTTATTAAGTTTCAATCTTCCATAACCAGACTAAGTATTAAGAATAATAGAAAATAATTCTAGCAACAAGCTAAAACACCTAAAAATGAAATATCAAATCGGTATAGACGGCTATTGAGAAAAAAATCTTTAATTAAATTTAACGTTACCTTTCATAATAGAAGAATGACCTGGAAAGCTACAAACAAATACATAGGGCTCATTGGTATTAAAAGCACTTACTTTGAATTTAACAGAAGTTGACTCACCTCCACCAATCACATTGGTTGCAACAACTACACGCATATCATTTGCTTTTACGTAATTGTTATCTAATCCTGCTGCCATTCCATCTTTTACGACAGCATCCATGTCGACTTTTTTTGTAATAACAACATTATGTCCCATCACAGTCCTAGACAAAGTACCATTAACTTTGAAATTCAGCGTTACTTCTTCACAAGATTTTTTAACTGTAATTTCCTTTGTTGTGTAAGCCATAGCTTTTGTTGCTTCAACATTGATATCGCATTCACCAGCATAGACTGACGTTGCAAATAACCCTAAAAGAATGACTGATATTTTTTTCATGAGAATCCTTTAAATGATATTTAACATTATTTAATTGACAAAATTCATTGATTTTAGTTCTTGGTAGTTCTATTTAAATAAAGACTAACTAATATCATTGCTAGCTCAATATAATAGATTATTTTAATTTAAATCATCTCTTAACAAACCTTCAAAGAAGGCATCATAACCCTCACAGATATTTAGATCGACCCCAATCATGTCACGGAATCCATCTTATTATAGAAAGTCATATTTGTTTGATAAGGCATGAAAACGGAACTGTTTTTACTTTCTTTCGTCATTACTAAGTTATTAATTGACAGAGAATATATTATGGAATGGTTTACATCAGCATATTTAACAAACGGAATTTTATTAACTTGGTTCATTATGTGGGCATTTTGTCCATGCTATACGAAACTTTATGATTACTATAGAAACAAAAAAAATAAATAAATATCAACATTGAACAGTTAAAGTTTATTGTTGTTATTAAATTTATTGTTCAACTAGGGATTGTATTTCATGCTTTTTTTTCATAAGTTTAGCGAATCAGTTCAGTTATTGTGAATTATAATCTTTTAAAAAGGTATAACAAAATTTATTTCATTGAGCTATGTTTTCTTATTTGCCAGATCAGTCGCTCAAAAATTCGTGTTAGCAAAAATAAGGATTTTTGCTCTTGGCTAGATAGTTTTTTATTTTCCAATAGTTGATCTCGAATTTTATCCATCAACGACCCTTTGTCTGCAGTTAGATTTTCAAGTATTTCATTGTCCTCAGGTGACGATTGAGATTCATGCAACAAGGTCAAAATCATATGCAAACTCTCAACAATAGAATTGGATAGCGTTTGTTGCTTGATGTTTAATTCATTGACCGTGCTAACGAAGTTTTGCAAAGTTATTAAAAGGCTCTCAATAGATTCATTTTTGCCTTGTATTTTAAGCAAATCTGCCATTTCATTTTGTGGGTTAAGGGTAATAACTTCATCACTAAAGTTTTTAATATTTTTACAAAGAGTCATATAGCCCTCATGCCTCTCAGATTGTGTGAGACTTTCTTTGTTATTTTCCCTTAAAATGTCTAGATAATCTGGCATCATGGCCAGGAGTCTCGATTGCTCTTGAATAATTAAATTAATCGCAATGGTCGAATTCGAAATTGCCTCGGGGTAAAGATACTTGGGTTTTGCAATTAAATCACGCTCGTTTTCTGGAAGCCATTTTGTTAAAAAAGAAGATAATAAATTTTTAAAAACATCACAAAAAATTGCCCCTGCTAATTGCAAAAATAGGTAAACCAAAGCCAACTGTATAGCTAGATTATTCGAATTATTTTCACTAGGTGTACTAAGAAATAGTTCAGCATTAACGATTAATGGAATTAACAAAATAAAAGATCCTGCAAACTTATTAATTAATTGAAAGAATAAAACTCTTTTTTGTTGTCCCTCAAGGTGCGTGTGAAATAGGACGAGCGCTATGCCTGAGCCCAGGTTGCTTCCTATTACCATAAAGGCAGCTGACTCAACTGGAATAACAGATGAATAAACCAAAGCAATCACAATTATTGTGATGGATGAAGCTGATTGCGTAGCTAAGGTAAAAAATAGACCCAAGACCACCGAGATAATAATTGTTTCTGATGCGAATTCAAAAAATTCATTCACCCAAAAATAATCACTAAAACTTGCCGTACCGATTTTTATAAGGCCTAGTCCTACAAAAATCAAACCTATTGCAAAAATTAGGGGAACCAAGAGAAACATAACTTTCTCTTTTGATACATTGAATAAATACGCCAGACCAATTATGCTAAACAACAAATAACCAACAAACTGAATATCGATTGATGCTAAAAAAACTAGTATTGACGTACCGACGCCAGACCAAGCCAAAAGTGAAAGTGAATCTTTAAACTTAAGCATGTTTGATTGAAGTAAGCCCATGATGAAAAAAGTCGCAGCAGACGTGCTCTGCGAGAGCGCACCGACTAATGAGCCAGTAAAGGCCCTCTTAATTGAATTACTTGTTAGGCGAGAAATAAATTTGTTAAACCTGCTGCTGGTAAAAGCCTTGGTAGCCTGTCCCAAAAAGCTTAACCCAGTTAGAAATAAACCCAGTCCCGCCAAAGCAATAACAATATTATTCATGTTCTACAGATCTTTTAAATCAATTTTAAGTATCTTGTAGAGTTTAAAAAGAATAAAACTCATAGCTAAAGCTAAAGTCACTAACAAAAATAAGCGAATTTGTTGGTACCTCTGACTGACTAATTCAACAAACTCATCCTGTTTGTTTTTATAAAGCATATCAACTTCTTGTGTAATCTGAAAAAACTGAATTTGTAAAGCGCGGTCGATCCCTCTGACCTTAACATCGATTGTTTTGTATCCTTCAATCGACATAAGGTCTTTAGGATTCAGATTTTTAAAATAATTGATTTTAAGACTTTCATGCGCCTCTTGGATATTGTTTATACGATTACAATCTATTGGAATTATCGATGAAATACATTCCTCATAGGCGCTATTGATTTTATTTTGGGTGATGGCATATTTTTTATTAAAATCAAATTTATACTTTTTATAATCTTTATTATTTTGCCCTCGTATTAGGA
>ENA-OWPI01003425-OWPI01003425.1-marine-metagenome-genome-assembly--contig:-NODE-3425-length-13570-cov-2.081598_pt1 | contig 13570 bp, 11 predicted proteins | sample MGYA00238138_ERZ651775 | MGnify/ENA primary metagenome ERZ651775 (study PRJEB26906, sample SAMN06265043) | marine metagenome | isolation source: Helgoland LTER site | place: Germany:Helgoland, sampling...
TAAACTAATTGTTTAAACTCATTTTTCTAAGCTTTGGAGCAGAACCCATGCATTCTTGAATAAAAAGTAACTCATTATTGATAACAAAATAGTCCTTGTTGAAGGGACATTTAAAATCAAAACTAGCTACTAATTGAGTTTCAAATTTATTAGAAAAAGTGTTGTAGTTAATTTTAAAGAGTTGATTATCTTGATTTAATATCCAATTGTTGACCTGGGTGTTGCCTTCCACAAGTAAATCTTTAATGTCCCATTCGTAACCTTGTAAATCTAAATTTTTTACTGTAAAACTAGAATCTTCTTCAGTTAAACTGATTACTGATTTATTGATATAGTCTAAAATGTAAATGGAATTAAACCTTTTAAAATATTCAACTTTTACTGGCTTTAATTTTCCTACTGGAGTTAAAGCACCAGTTCTTCCAACCTGGGTTTCAATATTTATGATTGTTGTTTCAACTATTTCTGGAGGTAATTTATGAGCGATAGCCCACCTAGGAGCCCTTGATAAATTACCTAATCTATTCTGAAGCTCAATGTTATTAATTTTATAAACTATTCCATCAATTTCATAATCAAGTTCATTTCTTTTAGACAATATTTTTAAGTAAAAATTTTTAAGATCTATAAATTTTTGTACTTGGAGATTTTCATTATTAGTCATCAATCCCATTTCGTTAAATTTATTAAGAAGTTCATATTGAGTCTTAAAAACAAAATCAGATGTAAATTCTCCAATAGAGAATGCAAAAAAATTTAATTTTCTATTTTTAATTATTTTTAATTCTTTTTGTCTAATAGATCCTGCAGCAGCATTTCTGGGGGTAGCAAAAATTCTTTCATTTTTCTTAATTTGTAATTGATTGAGTTCTCCAAAATTTTTTTTAGTCATGAATATTTCCCCTCTAATTTCAATAAATTTAGGGGGCGTACCAGTAAGACTATGAGGAATATCTTTTATTGTTTTAATATTGTTTGTTACTATCTCGCCAACACTTCCATCTCCTCGGGTAACGGCTTTTATTAGCGTTCCATCAAAATATAGCAATGAAATTGAGAGACCATCTATTTTAGGTTCGCATATAAATTCTAATTCATTATTTTGATTTAATGATAAGTATTTATTTGTTCTATCAATAAATTCTTTAACATCCTCAAAGGTAAAAGCGTTTATTAGTGAGCCCATAGGTTTGGCATGACGAAATTTTTCAAATTGGTCTGAAGTTTGAGCTCCTATAGATTTTCGTTCTAAAAAATGAAATTCAGGGTTTGCTGATATTATATCATCATATTTTTTACATAATTGATCAAATTCGTAATCAGTAATTTCTGGATTATCATCTGTGTGATATTTTTTATTATGATGCTCAATTATTTTTGATAGTGAATTAATATGATTGAGGATTTCTAAATTCATTTTAATTATTATTTAGTAATTTTGCTGCTGCTTTACGTGCTTCGTCAGTAATTGAATTTCCTGCTAGCATTCTAGCTATTTCTTCAACTCTTTGATCACTATTTAATTCCTGGACGCTTGTTATTGTTCCTTTATCAGTATCCTTTTTTTGGACAAGGTAGTGATGATTTCCTTTTGACGTAACTTGTGGTGAGTGAGTGACAACCATTGTTTGATAAGCTTTACCCATTCTAGCTAATCTTATTCCAACTGCATTTGCGGTTTGACCGCCAATCCCAGAATCAATTTCATCAAAGATAACTGTTCTATTATGTGAAACAGATTCTAGTACTACTTTTATGGCTAACAGGAATCTTGATAATTCACCTCCGGATGCCACTTTATTAATTGGAAGTGAAACTGCTCCAGTATTTGTTGAGGCTAAAAACACAATGTTATCAACTCCTAAATTACTTGCATTTTCTATTTGTAGTTCATCAAATTTTATCTTTAATTTGGCATGTTCTAACTTAAGATGCGGCAACTCATGATTTATTGCATTACAAAGTTTATTAGCCCCATTTTTTCTGCTATTAGATAATACATTGCTTTCCTTAGTAAATTGTTTTTTTGCCTGCTCCAATTCAATTTTAAGATTATGAAGCTCTTGTTTACTTGTATTAGCTTTTTGTAACTTATAACTTATTTGATCTTTAATATTTATAAGTTCATCAACTGTACAATTATGTTTTCTGGCCTGCGATCTTAATTCATAAAGTCGATCTTCTATATCTTCTAAATTATATTTAGTATCATTAGCAAACGATATTTCATTATTAAGAATTCTTCTTAGCTCTTCTAACTCGACTTTAGTTCTTTCTACAATATCAATTCCGTTATTTATATTATCGAGACCAAAATTTTTAATTCCCATTAATGTTTTGAGGATCTTATAATTTAGATCTTCTAAACCATTTTCTTCTTCTAAAAGGGATTTAACTTGGTTAATTGAAACAAAAATTTTCTCATTATTCATTAGAATTTTTTTCTGTTTATCTAAATCCTCTTCCTCATTAAATTGGGGATCCAAAAGATTTAACTGATCAAAAGAATCTTTTAGCCATTCGTTATCTTTATTTATTTTATCTTCTTCAATCTCAATTTCTTTTATTATTGTTTTTAACTCGACCATCTTTTTGAAAGAATGTTTTGTTTTTTTTAATAAATCAGAATGATTACAATACACATCAAGAATAGATAAATGAGTTTTAGTATCTAGTAATCCTCGTTCTTCAAATTGTCCTTGAATTTCTATAAGGTAATCTGCAACCTCAACTAGAATGTTTCTTGTCACTAAAATGTCATTAATGTAACATCTAGATTTGCCATCAGATTTAATTGATCTTCGAATAATTATTTCATTTTCTGTTTCAATATTATATTTTTTCAAGACAAATTTGACAGGGTGTGTTTTCACTAAATAAAATATAGCAATTACTGATGCTTCTGTTTCACCATTCCTAATAAGACTATAATCGACCCTGTTACCTGTAATAAGCCCTAAACTATCTAATAAAATTGATTTTCCTGTTCCCGTTTCGCCTGTTAGTACAGAAAGACCTTTTTCGAATTCAACATGAAGTTTTTCAATAAGGACGATGTTTCTAACTATAAGCTCTTTTAACATTTATTTAGTTGAATATTGTTGTGAAATAGTTTTTTACCTTTTGAGTAAAACCTTTATCAATATTTTTATTCAAATTATTTACTAAAAGAGATTTACTAAGGCTTGACCATTCATTTTGGGGGAAGTTATAATTTAATATAGCTATACTCTTTTGGGCTTCTTCTTTTAAACCGGTTATTAGGAGAGCCTCGCTTAATCTATATAATGTTTCTGGTATAACTGAAGTGTTTTGAAATTTTTCTAAAATTACTTTAAATCTTTTTATAGCACTTCCTGATGCATTTTTTTTTAAATAAAATTTACCAACTGCTAACTCGTTTTCAGCTAATCGATTCTTTAGATATAATATCTTGAGTTTTGCATCTTTTGCATATTTAGAGTTTGGATATTTAGATTCAATTATTTGAAAATAGTTAATAGCTTTCAAGGATAAGCTTGCGTCTCTTCCTTTTTGTGATGTTTGAATATAATAACACATTCCTAATAAGTAATGAGCATAGATTGTAAGTTCACCGGTAGGGTTCATTTCAATAAAACTATTAAGTTTGTTTATTGCTTTTTGAATTTGATTATCTTCGTATAAAGAATATGCTGATGTTATTTCAGATTTGAGGGCTAAATTTGAGAAAGGATAATTTAAAAGTAAATTTTCAAATTCATTGAATGCATTTTTAAAGTCATTTTGATCTATAAGTAATAGTGCTTTTTTGTAAATATCTACATCTGTTGCAATAGCTTTTTTCTTATCATTTTCAATATTACTACAACTAACTAAAATTAATAATATAGAAATTAACCTTGTTACTACAGCATAACTTGATCTATTATTTAACATTAATATAAACTTCCAATTATTAATTAATTATGATGCTAATTTATATTACTGTATATGACTATATATCAAGAAATTTATAATTAAAACTGTATTAAGCTACATTTATTAAATTGGGTGATATTTTATCTCCGTTTAAGACGTTAATATATGTATCATAAGATTTATCAACATACGCATCTTCAATTTTATAATTATCTTTATCTTTTAATATTTTAAAAACAAGCTTTTGATTAAGTTTATGTCCAGGTGCAAAACATTCAACAGCTCCTAGTATTGGCATCCCTAACAAATATAAGTCACCGATACAATCAAGAGTTTTATGTTTTACAAATTCCTTTTCAAACCTTAGACCCCCAGGATTTAAAATCTTAAACTTGTCAACTACAATAGCGTTGTTCAAGCTACCACCAATTGCCTGGCCAGATGTTCTCATTTTTTCTATATCTTCATGTAAGGCGTATGTTCTTGCTTGAGATAAATAATCAACAAAATTTTGTTTAGAATGTGTATAAAACAAATTTGATCTTCCTATTAAGGTGTTAGGATAATCAATTGTTATATTTAAGTTAAAGTTATTGGATGGAGATATTGAAATGAACCTCTTGCCATCAGAAGCTTTAACTTTACGTAAAATTTTAATAGTTTTCTTATTTTTTTTCTGTTCCTGAATACCGTATTTTGTGAATTTTTTTATATATTCTAACGAACTACCGTCCAATGCAGGTAACTCCGCATCATCAATATTAACAATTGCGTTATCAATGCCAAAAGCACAAAAAGCTGCCATTAGATGTTCTATAGTTGACACAGACACACCCATTTTATTGGTTAGTTTCGTACATAGATAAGATGAATCTATATTACCAACATTAACCTCAATAATATTATTTTTACTTAAATCTAATCTCTTAAAAATAATTCCAGTATCTTCTGTAGCTGGTTCGATAGTCATATTAACAGCTCTACCATTATGGACGCCAACACCAGAAAAACTAATTGCTGTTCTTAGGGTATTTTGTTTTAAGAAAATACGTTCAATTTTATTGTTAATATAATTCATCACAAATCCTCACTGTGATTAATAAATGAAATAATATAAAATACAAATCACATATAATTACTAAATGTTTCAGTAACTATTAATTAGCTTGTCTTCTTAAAAAAGCTGGTATCTCAAGTACTTTTTCGTCAATTTCTTTATTTTCTTGTTCTAAATCAATTAAATTAACAAGATCATTCTCTTTAGGCTCATTTTTCTCCTTAAACAAATCAAAGCTCTCTGAAGGTTTGGATGGTTCAGTAATATTCAACTTTTCTTCAAAATCTTTATTTGTATCCGTATCTATTGTTTCTATTGTCTCTATTTTATTTTCTATTTTTATACCCGGCCCAGAAGGCATATCTTGATTATTATCAACTCCAAAGAATGAAGAAAATCGACTAAATAAATTTTTAGATTTTTTTTCTGTCAATTCATTTTTAGGTTTGTTTTCTAAAATAGATTTAAGATCATTTTTTTGGGGATCAGCTAAATAGTCTTTAGACATATCCAAATCTGTATTGTTTTCGTTTTGCTCATCTTGGTCTATTTTTAAACGATTTATTTGTGTTTCTAAATCTATTTGATCGTTTATATTATTTTTTAATTCTGGATCCATATTATCAATTACTTGTAAATCTTTTTCTAATTCGAACTCCTCAATACTTTTATAGTCTTCATTAATATTATTAAACTCATTATAGTTTTCATCAGTATTAATAATTTTTGTTGGTTCATTTTTATAATTATTATTTATTCCAGTTGCCACTATGGATACTTTAATAATTCCTTCTAAACTGCTATCAATGGACGATCCAAAAATAATATTAGCGTTTTCATCAACTTCATTTCTAATCTTGCTGGCTGCTTCGTCAACTTCAAAAAGAGCCATGTCTGGTCCTCCTTGAATATTAAGTAAAATAGATTTTGCACCTCTGATATCACTATCATCAAGCAATGGATTGTTAAGTGCTTCTTCTGCAGCTTTCTTTGCTCTATCTTCCCCTGAACTTTCTCCAGTACCCATCATTGCTTTACCCATATTTCCCATAACTGTTCTTATGTCGGCAAAATCAAGATTTATCATTCCTGGATCTGTTATTAAGTTTGTGATACCGCAAACGCCTTGATAAAGCACATTGTCGGCCATTTTAAATGCATCAGCAAACGTTGTTTTCTCATTAGCTATCTTAAATAAATTTTGATTTGGTATTACTATTAAGGTATCTACATTTTCCTTCAGTAAGTTCAAGCATTCTTCTGCAACCTCCATTCTTTTTTTCCCTTCAAAATCAAATGGTTTTGTTACTACAGCAACTGTCAATATCCCTTTTTCTTTAGCAGCTTTTGCTATTACTGGAGCAGCTCCTGAACCTGTGCCACCTCCCATTCCTGTTGTTATAAAAAGCATATTGGAGTCACCTAGTTCTGCAATAACTTCTTCTAACGATTCTTCTGCTGCTTGCCTTCCTATTTCAAAATCTGAACCAGCACCAAGTCCTGATGTTATGTTTTTTCCTAATTGAATTTGTCTTGAAGTAAGGCTTCTTGATAATGCTTGTCCATCAGTATTTGCAGCAATAAATTCAATATTATTTACATTCGCATTTATCATTGTGTTCACAGCGTTTCCACCGGCACCACCAATTCCAATAACAGTTATTTTAGGTTTAATATCATTAATTTGTTCAGGTATTGATAGATTTAATGTCATCTTATTCTCCTTGGTTGTTAATCTTTTCCACATTAATCATAAGTTTTGGTCAAACCATTGGCCAAGCCTTCCAAACTTATTAAAAAAATTAGAATTATCGTTAAGCGCAATTGTAAGATTTTCTTCTTCTAGACTCTTTATCAACAAACCTACTAAACAAGAAAAAGTTGGGTTCTCTACAATTTCTGGTAAATCATTAATAATATTCACAGGGTAGCCAATCCTAACATTTTTTTTAAAATATAAATTAGTGAGATGTTTTATATCATTCAGGTTTGCGCCTCCTCCACATAGAATAATTGTTTCAATATCTTTAGTGATGGATAGAACTGATAGTCTATTTTTTATTAAATCAAAAATCTCTTCAATTCTTGGCTTGATCATAGCAGTAAGCATTGCCTTTGGAATTATTTGGCTTCTTATTTTACCATCGTCAGAAATAATTGGTGCATCTATATTTTGATATTCGTCAATCTCATTAGAAATCACTGAGCCATGTAAGATTTTTAGTTTTTCCGCATCTTCTGCTTTGCAACCTAATCCTCTAACAATATCACTTGTTATATGGACACCCCCGATGGGGATGGTATCTGAAAAAATTATATTATTATTTTTGAAAATCCCTACGCTAGTTAAGTTACCTCCAAGATCAATTACAATAGCTCCATTTTTCTTTTCCTCCTGAACGACGCTAGCTATACCAGAAGCTTCAGGTGTTATTATAAAATTTTCTACCTTGAGATGGCATAAATTTATAGCGTTGGTAATATTTTTTAAAACTGAATCTTCTGCATACGTATATGTCATATCAAGGATTAATTTTCGTGCATGCAATCCTATGGGATTATCTACAGGCATAAAATCATCGACATGAAATTTTATTATCCTAGAAGATAATAATTTGTAATTATTAATTTTTTTAGGAATATTTTCTTTTTGAATTCTAATTATATCACTTTTTAGTATCTGCTGATTTTCAATTGTAATTTCGTTTCTAAAAACTTTTGTAATAGGTCTTCCCCCAGAAATATTACAAGTTACTTTGTTGATAGCAAAACCGGCCATTGCTTCTGCACCCTCAACGGCTCTTGCAATTGAGTTTGTTATTTCTTTCATATTAGTTATTTTGCCACTCATAATTCCTTGTGAAACATGTTGTCCGAAACCGATAACCTTTGGTTGTGATTGCTTGTTTTTATCAGTTGTACCTATGAGACAACAAACCTTACTGTTACCAATATCTATAACAGTATGCATATTTCCGTTTGTTTTAATTTTCTTCATAATAGTCATGAACTTTTCCTATTAATGATTAGTCCCTTATCAAAGTTTATTTTTCCTAAAATTTGCTTTGAATTTCTAAGGTCTATTTCAGTAAGCCCAAGATTTAAAATATTGTATTTTTGATTCAGTTTTGCAGCTAATTTCCAAGCTTCGGTAGGGTTCTTACTTGGTAAACGAATTACTAATCCTTGTTTAAAATGTAAATCCCATCTTCTCATATTGATATATGATAATGACCAAATTTCATTAGCCATAGATTTGTTTGTTTTCAGTATATCTAGAATTTCTATAATGTTTTGGTCAATATTTTCTCCTTTGATGATAGGAAGCTTATTTTTAAAAACATTAAAATTATAATCAGATATTAAAACGCCTTCTTTTGTTAAAATATTATTACCTTTTTTATTTTGCCATATGGCAATGGGTTCATTCTCTATTAAACTAACTTTAATTTTATTGGGCATAACTCTTTTTAGATGAACACTTTTGATCCAGTTGTATTTTGAAATTTCTTTATGAATTCTATTTAAATCAACAGTGAAGATACTCACAGCTTTATAATTTTCAAAAACATTATGTATTTTTGTGTTGGATAAATATTTTGTTCCATGAATATCTATATGATTAATGGAGAAACCTAATTTAACTAAAAAATTGTTAAATATTTTTGTTTGTGTATCAAACTTCTCAGATTCAAAATTTTTAAAAACTATAATGGTGATTAAAATCAGAAGGATAATCGATATGGCTAAATAATAAAAATTTTTAAATTTATTTGATATAGAAAGATATTTCATACCAGTTTTAGATAAATTATGAAATTCAAGCTTAAGTGCTAACATTCGTAATCCGCCTCTTCAATAAGAGTTGTAACCATTTCTTCAAAGCTAATACCACAATATAATGCTTGTTCTGGAGAAAGAGACGTATCTGTCATACCTGGTTGTGTATTTAACTCTAATAGATACAGTTGCTTGTTTTTATGATCATACCTGAAATCGCTTCTTGAAATACCTTTGCACCCAATTATATCATGGGCTTTTAAAGCCCAAGACATTGATTGTTCATAGATATTTGTGGGAATCTTTGCGGGAATTCTATGTAATGATCCGTTCTTTTCATACTTTGCGTTATAATTATAGAAAGCCTCATTTTTTTGAGCTTCAATTTCAGTAACACACAACGGTTTATTCTTGAGAACTGTTACAGTAAGTTCTTTAGATCCCACATAAATTTCTGCCATTAATTCTTTATGATCCAATGTAAATGAAGAGTTTTTTATGGGTTTTCTTATAATTTTAACCCCAACTGAACTCCCTCCTTTTATTGGTTTAATAATGTATGGACCAGAAAACTCTTTATTGTGTAATTTACCTTCAGGAGTAAGTTTCAAAGTTTCAGGAAAGCATATAGGATCGGTAGTATTCTCTGTTGCATTAGTGATAATTCTTTTGAAATGTATTTTATTCATAGCAATAGCCGAAGCTTCTACACCTGAATGAGTATAAGGTAACTTAAGTAAATTTAAGAAACCCTGTAATGATCCATTTTCACCAATATCTCCATGTAAAGCATTAAAGCAAACATCAGCTTTAATATTAACTAAATCGACAATTTTCATGGTAGCAATATCAAATTCAGTTACTTTAAAATTAGCTTTTCTTAAAGTTTTTGCACAAATATCAGCAGATTTAAGAGACACTTCTCTTTCAGAACCATATCCTCCTTTTACTAACAAAACATGCATTTTGTTTTTCATCCTCACTTTATACCAACCCTTTGTATTTCCCAATCCAACCTTATTCCAGATTTTTCAAAAACTTTGTCTTGAACCATTTGAGCTAGTTCTTCAATTTCTTGAGATGTTGATTTCTTAAGATTTATTATAAAATTACAGTGTTTTTCTGAGATCATAGCATCTCCATTTTGAAGCCCCCTGCAACCAGCTTCATCTATAAGCTTCCATGCCTTTTTATTGATTGGATTTTTGAAAGTGCTACCACCAGTTTTGACTGCGGTTGGTTGGGCTTCCTTTCTAAAATGGATTATTTTTCTCATTTTAATTGTTATTTTATCTTTTGAACCTTTGGAACTCTTGAAACGTGCTTCATAAAAGACCCATTCTTTACTAAGGCCAATTTTTCTATATCCCATTTGTAATTCTTTATTAGAAAATGTTTTAATTTCTCCTAAATTATTTATTGCTTTTACATCTATTAATATGTCCTTAAATTCAGCACCAAAAGCTCCTGAATTCATCTTTATACCACCACCAATTGTTCCTGGAATCCCAACTAAAAACTCTAACCCTGTTCTTTCTTGATCTCTTGCAAATCGTGCAACATCAGCATCTACTGCTCCGGCTTGTGCGGTTATAACTCCAAAGTTGTCAATACTAATTTGATTAAGTTTTTTAGTTATTAATGTAATTCCTTTAATACCTTTGTCGCTAACTAGAATGTTGGAGCCTGCTCCAATTGGATAAACTTCATACTCCCTCGGTTTTGATTTAAACAAATTAAATAGATCTTTGATATCTTCTGGAACAAAAAGAATTTCCGCATTCCCACCTACGTTGAACCAAGTGTGTTTTGATAATGTTTGGTTTAGAGTTACCGATTTATTAAATTTATTTAAGTTCATTATTTAAATTTTCTTCGAGTTTGTTAGCAATTTTTGTGATTGAACCAGCACCTAGACATATGATTATATCGTTTGGTTTAATTATTTTTAAGAGTGTCTTGGCTATATCTTTTTCATTTTTGATGTATGAAACATTTTTATGCCCATATTTGTACAATCCATTTTCTAGATCAATACTTTCAAATTTATTAATTAATTTCTCTCCAGCAGGATAAACATCAAGTAAAAAAACATGATCTGCATCATTGAAACAACTACAGAATTCATCAAATAAATCTCTTAAACGAGTGTATCGATGGGGTTGAAAAATACTCACAACTTTATTATTCGGTGCCATTAGCCTTGATGCGGCAAGTGCTGAGCTTATTTCAACTGGATGATGACCATAATCATCTATTATTAATGTATTATTAAAATTACCAACTCTCTGAAATCTTCTTTCGACACCAGTAAAATTTTGTAATGTTTCTCTTATTTTTTGTAATGGAATTTTTAACTCAATCCCTACAGCAATTGTAGCTAACGCGTTCTGAATATTGTGATTGCCGACCATGGAAAATTCCATTTCAAAATTTTCTGAGATTTGGCTATGTAAAACAAATTTCATTTTATTATTTTTGTATGAAATATTGCTTGCCCTGACATCAGCATTTGCAGACAACCCATACGTAATAATTTTTTTATTATCTAACTTTGAAATTAGTTTTTGGACTCTTGGGTGATCAATACAAAGACAAGCAAATCCATAAAATGGTATTGACAATACAAAATTTTGAAAGGCTTCTTCTAGATTTTTTTCTGTTTTATGAAAATCTAAATGTTCTAAATCTATATTAGTAATCACGGCAGCTGTTGGGTTTAACTTTGCAAAACTTCCATCACTTTCATCGGCCTCTACAACCATCCATTCGCCATTTCCTAATTTTGCGTTACTATCTAAAGAAGAAATAATTCCACCATTAATAATAGTTGGATCCATTCCATTTTCTTCTATCATCTTTGCGATTAAAGACGTGGTTGTTGTTTTTCCATGTGTTCCAGCTATAGCAATAGATTGTTTTAATCGCATTAATTCTCCTAGCATTTCCGATCTATGTACAATTGGTATAAATAACTTCTTGGCAGCTTTTAATTCTTTGTTAGTTTCAGAAATTGCGGAAGAGACAACTATAATCTTAGCATTTACTATATTTGATTTTTTTTGTTCTAAATAAATTTTTATTCCTAGTTTTTTTAATCTATCGGTATTTTTATTTTGACTAATATCACTACCTTGAACAAGGTATCCTGATTGGAATAATATTTCTGCAATCCCACTCATTCCAATGCCGCCAATACCAATAAAATGTATTATTCCTAAATTTTGTGGACTTCTTAACATGATTTTGTAAGTTCCTCTTTTTTATCAAAACCTTGATTTATAATGAGGTTAGTTAAAAAAACTGTGGATGTTTTTTTATTTAATAATTTAGAAAGTTTATTTGAAAGTTTGTTTAATTTCTTATTAGCATCAATAAGTTTATGAGGGTTTATTAAAAGATTATTTATTAGTTTTTTTAATTCGCTAATTTTATTTTGACCTTCATCAAAAACCCATGCACCATTATTTTTTATATATTCAGCATTTTCTACTTGATGGTTATCTAGAGAGTTAGAGAGTGGAACTAGAATTGCTGGTTTTTTTGAAGCAATTATTTCAGCAACTGTTGATCCACCTGCCCTGGTTATAACCAGATGAGCCAGTTTAAATTTTGTAAATATATTGTTAAAAAAAACACTTATTTCACAATCAATTTTATTTTGAATATACTTACCTTGAACTTTATCAATGTCTTCTTTTCTAACCTGTTGGATTATTTTAACTCTTTTTTTTATGTGCTCAGGCATAGAACAAATAATTGATGTGAGGTGTTCTGAAAAAAAACTAGCACCGAGGCTGCCCCCATATATTAATACATGGAACTTATCTTCATTATTAGGAATTGCATACTTACTTTTTCCGATATCAAAGAATTCATCCCTAACTGGATTCCCTGAATAAATAAAATTTTTATGATTGGAAACATTTTTAGTGTTTTCAAAAGATAATGCTAAAATATTTGAAATATAACTGAGTAATTTATTAGCTCTACCTACAACTGCATTTTGTTCGTGTATAATTGTAGTTATACCAAATATTTTGGCCGCTAAAATTGGGGCAACTGAAGGATATCCTCCAAATCCTAGAACTCTAATTGGTCTATATTTAATAATTAACAAAATTGATTTTATAAAAGATATAACAAAATAAAAAAGTGATGTTAGTTTATGAATAATTAATTGATTACTTGGACTTATAACTTTGTGAGTATGGACTAAAATATTAATATTTTTTTTATTAAAAAATTTAGTAAAATAGTCCTTTCCTCTCAAATCTGTAATTACGAGGTGTGTATCAAACTTTTTTTTGTTTATAATTGATAGGGCAGGGTAGATATGTCCTCCGGTTCCACCTGCTGCGATTAATATTACCTTTTTATTATTTATATTTTTCATTTTATTATTTTTCATGGAAGTGTCTTATAAATGGTTCTAATGAATTATTAGTTCTTGTTAAAGAAAGGAGCATACCAGCAGTAATCGCTGATGCTAATATAGAAGAACCCCCGTATGATAAAAAAGGTAGTGTCATCCCTTTGGTAGGGATAAGATCTATATTACTTGCCATGTGTATAAGTGATTGAAAGCCGAATTGAAATGCAAGACCACTCACAGCTAAGATCGAAAATAAATCATCAATTTTGAGAGTATATAAAAATGATCTTAGTATTATTAATCCATAAATCATTATAATAAAACTGCATATTATTACGCCGTACTCCTCAGCAGCTACAGCATATACAAAATCTGAATGAGCATCAGGTAAAGATTTTTTGTATAGACCTTCTCCTGGACCTTTGCCTAAGAGGCCACCAGATTCAAAAGATTGCAAT
>ENA-OWPI01003426-OWPI01003426.1-marine-metagenome-genome-assembly--contig:-NODE-3426-length-13569-cov-2.397940_pt1 | contig 13569 bp, 7 predicted proteins | sample MGYA00238138_ERZ651775 | MGnify/ENA primary metagenome ERZ651775 (study PRJEB26906, sample SAMN06265043) | marine metagenome | isolation source: Helgoland LTER site | place: Germany:Helgoland, sampling...
ACGCGACAGGATTCGAACCTGTGACCGTCTGCTTAGAAGGCAGATGCTCTATCCAGCTGAGCTACGCGTCCTATTTTAATGTTATTAATACTTCCCAAGGATTTTAAAATAAATTAATGCCTTCAAAATGTCAGGTTATACGTTTTTTATTACGTATTTCTTAAAAGTATGGGTATTCAGTATTTCAATAAACTGGTCGCAAATATAATATTAGTTTCGTCAATGTAAAGCAATACAGTTTTAATTTTTAGCATGAAGCTTGTTAGGTGACCTTTAAAGCCCATAGTATCATTTATAAAACCACTTTTCATTTAACTGGTCCTTATTTAGTGATTATAACTCAATAGAGATTTGTTTATCCTTATTTATAAGTAATGTACACTTTTCGAAATTAGGAGGACCGAAACTTCTACTTGGATTATTAGAAAATGCATAAGGTTCGCTTGGTATTCCAAAAAAACCTGTGTCTAAAACACCATTATTATTTTCGTCATGAAACACCGAAATTGAGTAAATACCTGTTTTTATATTTGCTATTTCTAAAGAAACTGAATTGTTTGTTACAGTAACTACTTTAGAGTATTTACAATGTTTTAAAAAATCTTCCTTTTTATCTGTTAAGCATACTTGTAATTCACCTTTTATCTTCTCAAAATTATTTACAATAATCTGTAAATTATAAGTTATTTGTGGTTCCTGAGCAATAAGTAAATTAGAACTAAATAAAATTAATAATAGAAAATAAAGTTTTAACATCAATGATTAATAAAATATTATTTGAAAAATATGAATATATAAAAAAAGGAATCACTTTTAATTAGAATCCACAATACATTTCTTCGAAACCATCTTATCTATGGTTACATTTACCTAAAACTATACTATGTCAAAAACATTTGCTGAGTTAGGTATAAATCTAACATTACAACAAAGTTTAAGTAAACTAAAAATATTAGTACCTACCGACATTCAATCCAAAACAATTCCAGTAATTCTTACTCAAAAAGAAGATCTAGTGGCATTGGCAAAAACTGGGACTGGCAAAACTCTTGCTTTTGGACTACCATTACTTCAGTTAATAAATACAGAAAAAAGTGAAGTTCAAGTTTTAATACTTGCCCCAACAAGAGAATTAAGTCAACAAATTTTTTCTAATTTAACTGAATATGGCTCACAAAATTCAGCAATAAAAGTTACTGTTGTATCTGGAGGTATTCCAATTAAACCTCAAATAGAGCGCTTAAAAATCGCATCTCATATCGTAGTAGCTACACCAGGTCGGATATTAGATTTAATAAGCCGTGGTGCTATTTCTCTTAAAAATATATCCTCACTAGTTCTAGATGAAGCCGATGAAATGATCAGTAATTTTAAAGATGATTTAGAGCGTATTATTAAAGAAATTCCAGCGTCACACAGAACACTATTATTCACCGCAACACTTTCTGGTCAAGTCAAGCAATTGATTCAAAATTTCATGTCAAAACATGTTATTCAATTAGAAACAGATATGTTAACGGTTGGAAACCAAGAAATTGAGCATCAGTATATAGTTGTCGCACCTATAGAAAAACTTGAGGTATTATTACACTTTTTAAGTTCCAAACAAGGGCAAAGAGGAGTTATTTTCTGTAAAACAAAAGCGGCAGTAAATAAGTTAGGTAAAAATTTAGCTATCAATAAATTCTCTTCTGGTACTATTCATGGGAGTTTAACCCAAGGGATTCGAGATAGAATTATGGGACAATTTAGAGAAGGATATATAGATATTTTAGTGGCAACAGATTTAGCTGCTCGCGGGATTGATGTTAAAGAAATATCATATGTTGTTAATTATCATTTACCTGACACCTGTGAAGCATATGTTCACAGAAGTGGAAGAACGTCAAGAGCAGGATTCAAAGGACTTTCATTAACTATTTTGCAAGAAGAAGAAGTTAAAGAGCTTGTAAATTTTGAAAATGAACTAGGAATTAATTTCAATGCTTTAGTTAAAGCAGATCCTGTTGAAATTGAAAAAAATAATGGATTGCTATGGGCCAAAAAAATATTTAAAACAAAGCCAAACAGAAGTATTTCCGAAAAATTCAGAAAAGAGATAATTGCTATTTTTCATCATCTTACAAAAGAAGAGTTAATAGATAAGGTTCTTGCTAATTATTTAATTAACAAAAACACGAATACTTCAAAAGAATCATCTTCAAAAAACAGAAATAAGAACTAGTTATTATGGCAAACAACACAAAAGATCAACAGGATATATTACGTAAGTTGAATATTCATGTGCTTAACCCAATGCAAATAGAGGCTATTTCTGTGATTGAAAATACCACCAACACTATTCTTCTTTCACCAACAGGAACTGGTAAAACATTGGCTTTCTTATTACCAATTATCAAAATTCTTGATCCAAATTGTAGTGACGTTCAGGCCCTAATAATTGTACCTTCTAGAGAATTAGCGATTCAAATTGAACAAGTTATTCGAAATATTGGGTCTGGTTTTAAGGCAAATGCAGTTTATGGCGGTAGACCCATGTCTAAAGATAAAATAGAAATAAAGCATACACCCGCTATTTTAATTGGGACACCAGGAAGAATTGCTGATCATTTTAGTAACAATCGATTTTCTTTAAAAAATATAAAATCTTTAATTTTAGATGAATTCGATAAATCACTAGAAGATGGCTTTGAAGTTGAAATGAGAAATATAATCAATCAACTACCTCATATCAATAAACGAGTACTCACTTCTGCAACCAAAACATTAAAAGTACCAGATTTTGTTCGTTTAAACCTGCCAACTACTATAAACTATTTACAAGAAAAAATAGCTTCCAAACTAGATGTTAAAACTGTATTATCTACCTCTAAAACCAAATTGCCTATTCTTTTAGAGCTCCTCCAATTTCTAGGAAATCAAAACGGAATTATATTCTGTAATTTAAGACAGAGTATTGAACAGGTGAGTGATTTTTTAAATCGAAATAAGATTAACCACAGCTGTTTTTCTGGAGGAATGGATCAAAAAGAAAGAGAGCGCGCTTTAATTAAATTCCGAAATGGATCCCATCGAGTTTTAATTGCTACTGATCTGGCTTCTAGAGGTCTTGATATTCCAGAATTACAATTCATCATTCATTTTGAAATGCCTAGGGCTGAAGAAGAATTTACACATAGAAACGGAAGAGCTGCTAGAGTCGATTCTAAAGGAACTGCCTATATTTTAAAAAAAGAAAATGAAGAATTAGCCTTGTATGTGAAAAATGCGAAAGGTATAGATATTTCAAAAAAGCCAATTCATAAACCACAATTTTGGGAAACATTATTTATCTCTGGCGGGAGAAAAGACAAAATCTCAAAAGGTGATATTGCAGGATTATTTTTTAAACAAGGTATGATTACTAAAGATCAACTCGGATATATTGAGTTAAAACAAGATTGTGCGTTTATTGCTGTTCCTAAAGCAATTGCTTCGGAACTAATTAATAAACTAAACAATACTCGCCTTAAAAAGAAAAAAATTAGAGTAACCTTATTGTGAAAATAAAATAGATTTAGCAATAACTTCCTACTGTTTTTGCTGTAACCATTAATTACTACTAAAATTTTAAAATGAACTTGTTAAAATCGCTATAAAAGATTCAATCCCCATAAAATAATTACCTAAACGTAAATTTTCATTTGGACTGTGCTGGTTATTATCTAAATTAACCGTTGGAACTCCAATAGCTGGAACTCCAAGCTGAGAAACAAACGGAGAAATAGGTACAGAGCCTCCACTGGTTCTTATAATAACTGGTGATTTTTGATAATAATCATTTAAAATTTTAGTTAGCCACTGCCCTTCTTTTGCCTTAGAGTCTGTTCTAAAAGCTGGATAATGAACTTTAGCCTTCATTTGAATTATTTTATCATACCGAAGCCTCTCATCACTTGTGGGGGTGTGATCTAAAATAGTATAGCCTAATCCTTTTATATGGTTTTTAATACTACTTAAAAGAATTTCTGGTTTACTCTCCAATACTAAACGAATATCAATTTCAGCAGTTGCTGAAGAAGGAATAATTGTTCTTGCTTCTTTTCCTATCCAACCACTTTGCATGCCCCTAATATTTAAAGAAGGATACTGAAGTGATTCCTGATAGGTTGAACCTACCAAATCATTTAATTTAGTTTGTGTTCGTGCTTTAATTGATGTTTCCTCTGATGGAACTCCTTCTAAAATTTCTTTGACAGTATCACTTAAAAAAATATCTGAATAAAATCCTGGAATCAGCACCCTTCCATTATCATCTTTCATAGAACCTAAAACCTTTGATAAGGCTAAAGCAGGATTAGGAAGGTAGTTGCCATAATGTCCACTGTGTTGAGATGTTAAAGGACCATATGTTGTTAGTGTTAATGTAGCAATTCCACGATTTCCAAAAACTAACGTGGGTAATCCGCTAGAGTGCATAGGTCCATCCAAAATCAATAATACGTCTGCTAAAAGCTCTTCTTTGTATTCCTTTACAGCCTGAGGAAGTCCTGGTGAACTTTGTTCTTCTTCAAAGTCAATGATCAGTTTTATATTGAAAGCAGGACTTTTGTTATTGTTCTTTAAATACTCCAAAGCAATTAAGAACATCGCAAAAGGTCCTTTGTCATCTGCACTGGAACGAGCGAAAATACGGAGATCCTCATTATCAGCATTGGTGATATTTTCCCAGCCAATTGATTCAAACCCTTGACTAGTTTTTTGCATTAACTCAGCCGAATAGGGATCATCTTGATTCCATTTAGAATGGTCGACTGCTTGTCCATCTAAATGTAAATAAAAAGCAACTGTAGGTAGGTTTTTCTTAACAATCTTATTGGCTAATAAAAGAGGTAAATGAGAAGTGCTTAACGTTTTTACTTCAAAATCTAATGCTATTAAGTCTTGTGTTGCCCAATCTATATTTGCGCTAATTTGTTCTTTTTGAGCTGCATCATTTGGAAGAGCTAAAAAAGATTTAAACTTTTCTATATTTTCAATCCCCATAGCACGTGCTGGTTCTTGATAATGACGTTGCGCCATTAATTGAAGAGAACCCACTGCAAAAATAAAAATACTTATAATTATTTTCATATAATTTAATTTATTGGCTTGAATGAAAAATACACCTACCCAAATATATAAATTTGAAGAGGGAGAATTTGATTTATTATAAAAGAAATAGATTTGTACTTTGGAATAATTATTATTATAAAAATAATCTTTTGAGAAAAATACTCCTAGCAATAAATTTACTTTTAGTTTCAGTTGTTTTTGCACAAAATTCAAATTCAAATCCCTCTCTAAATTTCAATATTACCCTTTTAGATAATAATCCAGTAATCGATGGTAATATTCTTGGAGAATCCATCTGGAATGGAGTTCCTGTTATTAGTGATTTAAAACAAATAAAACCTAACTACGGTATGGCTGCATCCGAAAAAACAGCTATACGTATTGCTTATACTGCAAAAACACTTTATATCGCAGTAGTTTGCTATGATACTTCACCTGAAAATATTGTGGTCTCAGATTCTAGAAGGGATGCGGATCTTAATGATGATGATAGTTTTCTTTTTATACTAGATACATATAATGACCAGCAAAACGGATTCTTATTTGGCACCAATGCCAATGGAATGGAGTATGATGCACAAATTGACCGAGAAGGTGAAGGAAATTTTAGTGCTAATAGACAGCAGGGAGGAGTTGTGGGCGGAACTAATATTAATTGGGATGCCTCATGGGAAGTAAAAACAGAAACAGGGGATTATGGTTGGAGCGCAGAATTTGCGATCCCACTAAGATCCATCAGGTTTAATAGTGGATCAAATAAAACATGGGGGATTAACTTTCAACGCAACATAAGCAAACGATCAGAAACTGCATATTGGGCAAACTTACCTTTAGGATTTGATATAAAACGCTTATCCTTAGCAGGAAAAATGAATGGATTAAATTTAAAATCTCCCAAAAATCTGAAAGTGATTCCATATGGATTAACGCAAGGTATCAATGATAATAATACTGTTAATAAAACATCATCTTCTGCGGCCATTGGAGGAGATATTAAATATAGTCTTACTCCTGGACTAACTCTAGATGTAACTTATAATACAGATTTTGCCCAAGTTGAAGTAGATGAGCAACAAGTAAATTTAGATCGATTTAATTTATTTTTTCCAGAAAAAAGGCCATTCTTCCTTGAAAATGCTGGTCAATTTAGTGTAGGGAGTGCCGGGGAAATTGATCTTTTTTTTAGTCGGCGTATCGGAATTAGTGACGATGGGCAGCTTGTCCCTATTATAGGAGGTTCAAGAGTTTCGGGAAAAGTAGGACAAACTAATGTCGGACTTTTAAGTATGTTTACCGATGAAATAGAGGGAAATGATTTAGTCAAAAATAGTTTTTCTGTTGCTAGAGTTAATCATGATTTTGCAAGTAGTAGATCTTCTTTAGGTGGGGTGTTTGTAAATCGTTCTGGGATTGGAGTTCCAGATAATTATAACCGAGTTTTTGCAATGGATGGTAAATTAGGAATAGGCAAAAAAGCACAACTTACGGGCTTTATCTCTAAAAGCACAACTCCAGGAATTACTACAAACGATCATGCTTTTAAATTTTTAGGTGTTTATAATTGGAATGGTTGGAACCTTAGGGCTGGTTATACTGAGGTTGGAGAGGGTTTTAATCCAGAAGTTGGATTTTTATTGAGATCCGCTTTTAAAAAACCTGAATTTTTAATTTTCAAGCAGTGGCGTCCTAAAAATACTGGAAAATTATTAGAAGTACGTCCACATGTTTCTTACAGAAGTTATTGGGATTTTGATAATACATTGGTTACAGGATTTTTGCATATTGATAATCACTGGGTATGGGAAAGTGGGTTTGAAATTCATACCGGAATTAATCTTACAACAGAAGGGGTCTTAAATCCTTTTTCTATTTCAGATGTAATAATTCCAATCGGTGAATACAAACACAGTGAATTCCAATTTGTCCTAATGAGTAACGCCAATAAAAAAGTATACTTTCAAACAAGGACAGTTATAGGGGGGTATTTTGGAGGAGATCGTGTATCAAGTAATAATAAAGTCACCTTACGTTTAGGAGATAAATTTAACGCTTCTGGAACTCTAAATTACAACCACTTAGAATTAGCAAATGGTAATGTTGACGCTGTTATTAGTGGTGCTCGATTTGCGTATTCCTTTACTCCTCGTATGTTTTTACAAAGTTTGGTTCAGTATAACAATGTGTCAAATATAACCTCAGTAAATGCTCGTTTCGGTTGGTTACAAAATGCAAATACTGGCCTTTTTGTGGTTTTTAATATCATTCAGGATACTAGTTTTATGGACCGGTACAATAATCAAAGTGTTACTATCAAATACAGTTATCAATTTGATTTACTGGGTAGGTAATTTTTTATTAAATAATTTAAAATCTGAACTTCACAAAGATTTCATTTCCACTCCTAGTAACTGCAGACTCTCCATTTGGGATACCAAAGTCATATGCATAGGCCGCTGAGAGTCCGAACTTAGTTTTAAGAATTATTAAAATATTAGAATAACCCATACTCTTATATCCTCCTCCTATCTCTAAAGTATCTTTAAAATCAAAAGTTCCTCCAATATGAGTTTGATTTTGTCCGTCTGGTATTAGCTTGGCGCTTATAAAAGGCTTTAGTTTTGAACCAAATACGCCTGTGTCTATTGAAGTTCCAGCTAATAAATATATAGGTGGTTTTTCAGAGCTTATAAAAGCATTGTCTTTTACAAACTTAACTGGATTTAGAAAATTAGGAATAGAGGCAGATATGTAAAATTTTTCGGATTTAAGAAGTGCTCCAAAGCCAAAGACTGGAAAAATAGCATTACCATCAGTTGAAATAGCAGGATTAGCAACTTCTGTAATTCTACTAAGTCCTTCAATATCTGTTTTCTTATTAGTTGCTCCTGCCTTTACCCCTAAAAATAAATTAGTTCCACCACCCATTTCTAATTGATAACTTGCATCAATAGCATATTGTGTTCGACTATCAATAAAAACTTTATTTGATATAACTGAAGCTCCAAGGGATAAATTATTTTTAGGATTCCCACTATAAAAGAAATAACTCATTTTGGGAGAACCGGAAACTCCTTGCCATGAGGAACGAGTGGTAAAGGAGACCTCTCTACCTTCACTTCCCACATATGCTGGATTAAAAGCGTTCATATTAAAACGTTCCATTAGAAGATTCTCTTGAACCTGAGCTTGACCGGTATATCCTATAACAATAAATAGAACAAAAATTAAAGGGCTTTTAATATTAAACATATTCAAATTAATTAAATATGTATAACCATCCCTCTTTGACCTCAGATGAGGTTCCACCAAGGGATATTCTATAATAATAGGGGCCTGTTGGAAGTGCGTTACCTGTTCTTATGTTTGTCCCTGTCCAATCATTCTGATAGTTTGCTGATTTATACACTAAACTTCCATCTGCTGCATACACCGTAACGCTAGTAAAAGGATAATCTTCTAGGTTAATAATTTTCCAGGTAGATTCTAATCCAGGCTGATTTGGTGTTAATGCAGTGGATATAAAGGTGCCTTCATCTGGGAAACCATCATTACCATCATCATCGTCCTGACTATCTGGTACACCGTCTCCATCAGTATCTAAACTTCCATTTGGGTCCTCTGGGAAAGCATCCCTGTAATCTGGTACTCCATCGTTGTCTGAGTCAAAATCAGAGCTGTCATCTATCCCATCTCCGTCAATATCTCTACAAAATGCTGGATCAAAAGGGAAGTCATCTACGACATCTAAACAATCATCATTGTCATCATCTAGATCCGCATTGTCTCCAATTCCATCATTATCATTATCTGACCATTCGTTGTTATCTAATGGGAAACTATCCTCTGTATCGAGATAAGTATCATTATCATCATCAGCATCAGTACTATCTGGATCTCCATCAAGATCCGTGTCTATTGGGAAATCATTATTATCTTTTGGATCGGTTCCAGAAGCATCTTCAAGAGTATCTAACCATCCATCATTATCATCATCCGTGTCAGCATTATCTCCAATGCCGTCATCGTCATTATCTGCCCATTCTAAACTATCTAATGGAAAACGATCATTAACGTCGTAGAACTCATCATTATCATCGTCTTGATCAACACAATCGGCAATTAAATCTCCATCAGTATCTAATGGAATACTATTAGCATCAAAATCACTAGTCCCACAAGATGCTTCATTGTAATAAGTATAACCATCTCCATCAGCATCAGTATCACAAACATCTCCTAATCCATCACCATCCAAATCTGCTTGACTTACATTGGCAATGGTAATACAATTGTCATTTTCATTTGCTATTCCATCATTATCAGCATCTGGATCAGCCTGGTCTCCTATTCCATCTCCATCACTATCAAGACTTTCTGAAGCATTTGTTGGAAAAGCGTCTAAAGTATCAGGAACTCCATCATTGTCGTCATCAGTATCTTCAGCATCTCCTACTCCATCACCATCAGAATCGGTTTGATTTGAATTCGCAGTATTGGGAGCATTATCGCATACATCTCCTATTCCATCAGCATCAGTATCTGCTTGATTTGCATTAGCAGTAGTTGGACAGTTATCTGATTGATCGACTATACCATCTGAATCTGAATCTATAGTCGTATTACTTGACTGCCCTGAATCATTGTCTTGATTATTGTTATCTGAAGGATCTTGCTGATTATTTTGACTTAAAGAACACCCATTTGCACTCACATCGGTTCCCAACGGTGTATTAAGACAATAATCTTGACTGTCAGGTACTCCATCGTAATCTGCATCCTTTTGATTATCAGAACAACCATTTTGATCGACCACGGCCCCTGAAGGAGTATTTGGACAAGCATCTGAGGCGTCATTTATCCCATCAGAATCACTATCACAGTTTACACAAGTAGTATTGTAAGACTGTAGATGACTCGCTGCAAATCCCTGTAGATCAAATATTTGGTTGTATACAGGAGTTACTCTAAAGATTTCATTTCCATTGGGAGTTCCTTGAAGAGTAAATTGAAGTTTATACGTATCAACACTTCCAGATATATTATTAGCAAGAGGGGTGGCAAGGGTCGAGTTTCCTCCTGAGACAGATATATGAAATGCATTGTATCTAATTGCTGAACTGTATGGAATTTGATCTGATCCATTTACGGGTTCAGAGAAAACTACAGTTAGCTCATTGAGGGCAGAATTAACAGAAACACCATCAATAATTGGAGGGTTGTAATTTAAAGTAACCGTGTTATTGGATTGATTTTGATAAGATCTGAGTCCTTGACTATCATAAATATTATAATCACCATTTGGTTTTACTGTGATGACCTCTTGCCCGTTTAACTTTCCATTAAGTCCAAAGGTGAGTTTATAATACGCTCCCTCTTTTACGATTGATGTTGGATAACTATTTGAGAGAGTTGCAACACCGCCATTTATATATAGTCTGAAATCATCCGTCGTAAGTTCACCAGTACTGTTACTGTTTGTGAAGACAGCCTCACTAAACTTAACCTTTATAAATTTATTGTCGGAGGTGATAATTGTTTCTCTTATTATAGGATTTGTAGAAACGTTCATATTAATTGTATTACTCTTACCCTTCACTGAGAATGAACAAGATCCTGTTGAACCAGAATAAGGAATGGCAATGGCACACTCAATATCGTAGTTTTGGGTTATTACACCTGCAGAGAACGTTTTTGATGTTCCAGACTGAATAAGTTGTTTATTTACATACCAATTAAGAGTTGCATTTGAGGGAATTTCAGAAGTAGAGGTAGCTGTAAATGTGGCGGATTGGAAATCTGCAATTGAAGTTCCTATATCTGAGATGATACTAATTCCTTGAAGGGTAATACTACTGTCTGAATAAAATTCTATCCCTGAATTATTCCCCTCATCATTACTATTTGGACCTGCAGTGATCGTAGCTGTTGAACTAAAGTTTATATCTTTTACAGAGATATAGTCAACACAAGGTGCTGAATTTAAAATTGTAATATCAGTTTGTGAACCTGAGGAAGACGATTTTATCGTAGATACCTGCCCAAGGGGACTGTTAAGCTCAAAAGTTTCAGATACCGAATAGCTGTAATTAGACCCAAAGGTGTAAATCGCTCCGTTTCCTTGTAGTTTTAGTGTTGTAAAGGAAACATTCCCTGTAAAATCTGCAGAGTTCTTTATTTCTGCATAGCCAATTTTACTTAAATTATTTCCATGAGGACCACCATTATTTCTCGATGTTTGTTGCAACTTTATCTTTCCATTACCTTTTTGAATAAGACTTCCTATGTCTCCATAATCATCAAAAGAGATATCATCACTTCCACTTCTATTGGTGATTATTCTTTCCCAGGGAATCTCAGCATAACTTCGGAAATAGCGTCCGTTAAATAGATAGGTCGCCTGAGAATTATTCATTATAAGGCTACCGTAGTTACTGCCGGAGGAGTTATCTCGAGCTTGATGTTGATAGTCTGTGGTAATAGAACTTGTCCCCAAATTTATGGTCATTGTGGCATTTTGCGTGACATTGGTATAAAAATAACTCCCCGTATTTACATCATGATTATTGGTTGTGAATACCCCTGAATAACAGTAAAGGCTGCTAGTAAGAGTAAGTGGACCAGATAAGGACACTGAAGGACCATTTATTCTCAAAGCCTGTAATTGTTTCCCTTTACTGTCAAAAGTAACTGATGCTGTCCCTATAAGATTAGTATTGTCACGATACATGATCATGTTTTCATTTAGTAAAAATGATCCATAAACTTTTAACTGTTTATAATTATAATCAAACTTAGGGTTATTAGTCACTCCTGACCAACTAATGTTTTTACATGCTGCATTATCAATATCAATAGTCACTACCTGATCTGAAGCGCTAAATGAATTTTGATCAAAATATAGATTTTCACCACTATTAGGAGCCCTTGAATGGAAAGTTGATCCTCCAGAGGAAGTCGCCCAGTGATTTGAGAAGTCTGACCAGTTTCCTGTTCCTCCAACCCAGTAAAATTTTGTTGCACTGTCTTCACATCCATTCATATTGACTGAAACCCCTGCAGTAGTTCCAGAACACAAATCAATCGGGTTGGCAACCCCATCGCTATCATCATCTGCATTAAGGTTATCTGAGCTATTGGACTGAACTTGAGGTAATGCAACCCCTTGGATATCAAAAATAGAATTCTGGGCTAATTTTACATTAATCAGCTCGTTCCCATCTGGAATTCCATTAAATTCAAATCCTAATGAATATTTAAACCCACTTTGAAAAATAGAGATTGGTGTTGTTGAAGAAAGAGTTGCGGTTCCCCCTGAGAGTTCTAATATAAAATCAGATACTTCAAGATTTCCACTTCCATTAATAGTGTTGTAGACCTGTTCACTAAAGGTTATGGTGATTACTAGATTATCTGTAGAAACTTCAGCCTGTGAAAGACTAGCACTCACTGTACCTAGTCTCACCGAATTATTACTTTGATTTACATCTGCTCGCTGTCCTTGATAATCAAAAATTTGATAGTTATTGGGACGAATTGTTAAAACTTCGCTACCAACCAAATTTGAGGTATTAATTCCTAAAGTATAGATGTTACCATTTTTAGAAATACTTGAGGGTGTTGATGAATTCAGCTGACCACTACCCCCCAACAAAGTGAGTTGAAAATCTGATGCAATTAGGTTCCCTGAACCGTCATTGTTAGTAAAAACTGGTTCATTAAAAGTAACAGCAACATTATTAGCAGTCTGAGAATAAGTACTTGAAATTATAACTGGATAATTAGACAAACTCATGGTTAGATCATCTGTTTTTCCTATGGTTGAAAAACTACATCCGGTCACTGTTCCAGAATAGGGTATTTCTATAGAAGAAAAAACAATATCTCCATTTTCTATTGTATCAGAGCTGTATATAGTTGAAGTCCCTGTTTGAGTTTTGATACCATTTACAAAAAAGTGGATTACAGTTGAATTTTGTCCTGTGTAAGTCGATGAAACAACGAATGTTATTTCCTGATTTTGATAAAAAGTTGCGCCGGTAGGACTAGTTGTAATGGTCATTCCCGATAGTGTATTACCAGAATCTGTATTGAAATTAAATCCTGAAACATTTCCTTCATTTTGACTATATGGTCCAAGGGTTACTGTAGCGCTAGTGGTAAGGGCAATGTCTTTTACTCGAATGTAATCTCCACAAAAATCATCTCCATTGTAAATTAGAGATGCCTGAGACCCACTTGATGTGGATTTAATATAACTTCTAGATCCAGATTTGGAGTTAAACGACAGCGTATTAGATATCGTAACTGTAGATCCCTGATTAAACTCAATTGAAGTGCCGTCTCCAGAAGTAGAAAGGGTTCCAATGGTCGGTGACCTGTTTGAATTAGTTTGAAATCTTACTTTTTTACCAACTATATTTAAAGTGTCTATAACTCCTTCAAAATGAGAATTTATATAAGCATAATCATTTTGCC
>ENA-OWPI01003428-OWPI01003428.1-marine-metagenome-genome-assembly--contig:-NODE-3428-length-13559-cov-3.167334_pt1 | contig 13559 bp, 9 predicted proteins | sample MGYA00238138_ERZ651775 | MGnify/ENA primary metagenome ERZ651775 (study PRJEB26906, sample SAMN06265043) | marine metagenome | isolation source: Helgoland LTER site | place: Germany:Helgoland, sampling...
CTTTCCTTATGACTTGACGTGAAATGGTTACACAAGCAAACACAACTAAGAAACACACACGGTTCAACTACAACTATAAGCTTTCGTCTATTTTAGATTTCCTTATGCGACGGCCTCTGCCTCAATGACAACGAGCAGGCAAGCCCAACTCCGCGTTGTCGTCCCTGGTTAAGACTGGGGACACCAACACACGACCGCCTCCTATTCCTCTCTCTTTTCCTCCTCTCCCTCCTCTACTGCGATCTCCCTCTCCCCCACCTCTCTCTCTCTCTATCTCTCTTGCCCAGTTCTTCCAGCACTGATCTTCTCCTGCTCCAACTTTTTCGCCTCCTTTTCTAGCCCCTTCGCCCTCTCCTTTCTCTCTTCCTCCCCTACCATTGCCCTTTCCTCCTGATTTCTAACCTTGCCGTCCCACTCCCACGGGATATCCTGCTTGTGTCGAGTACAGGTGAGTTTTATGTCGTCTTGGGCACTACTCTTAAGCCAAAACATCTGACCTTCTGCTCCTAAAAACCCACCTGAAACACACAACAACAACGACAACGACAACAACGACAACAACAACAACAACAACAACAGGTGGAGCCCTGGTCCCAGCAGCCCCCCCGTCCGTCTTCCGGCTGCCCCTTACGTCCAGAACGTGCTTGATTGGACGCTGTCGACGATCAACGACCCCTCGATTTTCCCCTTTGACGACGACCTCCTGGACGCCGACGAGGAGGAGCTCTGCCTCCGGGTCTGGTGCACGGAGGGGTTCGCGAAGCTGCTCAGCACGATGTTCAGGAGGATGTTCAGGTGCTACGCGATCGTGTACAGCTCTTTGTACGAGCTGCTGCAGACCTACGGATTGGCGGCTCATTTCAACAGTTCGTTCAAGCGATTTTTGTACTTCTGCCTCGAATTCTCGTTGGTTGAAGACAGGGAATTCAAGGTTATTGGTGAATTGGTGAACAAGTTTAAGGGGCAGTATAAGGTGGCCAAGATTGACTACGAGGCCAAGCAAAGCAGAATCAAACTTGGCTAAAGAAAACAGAATTTTTCTTCCTGGCACCTTTCAATTCTTTCATCGGCGGACAATCAGATGTAGTAACAATTAGATGTAGTAACAAGGATCGACTCCGTGGTGTTTAATTATCATCGCACGATACGAATACGGTGTTTACCATCCTTTTTGGGGGCTGCATTCCACTTTTTTTTCCCGACGTATTTCACGTATGATCCCTAAAAAGCCCCAAAAGTTTTCCACAATATTAATATAGGTATATTCATTTGTGTGCACACAATTTGTGGGTATGACGAGTTTTCTGAAATTGCTCCTGACCATCTTTGTTGCAAAACAGGCGCTTGCATTCACGACCCCGTCCTTCCATCGCCCTCTGCCCTACTCTTCTTCCTCTGGCTACAGTTCTTCCTCCTTGTCCTCCTCCGGTGCCAGTAACGATGAGCATGATATATTGCTGCGCTGCGCCCGCGGTCTGCCAACTTCTCGCACTCCAGTGTGGCTGATGCGACAGGCCGGTCGTTACCAGGCCAGTTTCCGCAAGTTTTCAGAGAAGTATCCATTTCGACACCGCAGCGAGACGACGGATATTGCCGTGTCCCTCTCTCTGGCTCCTTTGGAAGAATTCGGTGTCGATGGTGTTGTATTTTTCAGTGACATTTTGACCCCCCTCCCAGCTATGGGAATTGATTTTGATATCCTGCCAGGGAAGGGTCCCCAGATATCAACAAAGATTCGCACCATAGAGGACGTTGAAAAGTTGACTCCGCTTGGAGACGCTTCTGCCAAGCTGCCATTTATTGGCGAGATCCTCCGGAAATTGCGCGATGAAGTAAAAAATCGAAGCACCCTGATTGGATTTGTTGGGGCTCCTTGGACACTGGCCGCCTATGTCATTGAGCAGAAAAGCAGTAAGAACTGTGCCGAGATTAAAAAAATGCAGTACCATCAGCCGGAAGTTGTTGAAGCCTTTATAGACAAAATTGCAGTCATGGTTGGAGAATATGCTTGTCATCAGATTGACAATGGCGCTCAGATAATTCAGATCTTTGAGTCCTGGGCTCACCACCTCTCGCCTGATAACTTTTCGACTTGGGCTCTTCCTGCCTTAAAGACTTCGGTCCAAATTATCAAGAAGAAGCACCCAGATGTTCCTGTGGTATTCTACGCGAACGGGGGGAGTTCTTGGCTAGAATTGCAAAAAGAGGTTGGAGCCGATATGATTTGCCTTGACTGGAAATGTGATATGGCCAAAGCTCGCGAAATTCTTGGAGAGAGTTTTCCCGTGAGCGGAAATATTGATCCCCACGTATTGTATGGCACCGAAGATGACATTCGCTCTGCGGTGCGGGAAAATATTCGCAATGCAGGTGGTGCCGGGAACCGTCATTTGTTAAATTTGGGTCATGGGGTGATGAAGGATGTCAGTGAAGACGCTGTGCGTTGGTTGGTTGACGAGGCAAAGAAGAGTTAATATATTATTTAGTAATTTAGGGCTACAATGTAGCCAACCTCGCCAGATGCAAAACATAGCAACGAAATGCCGACATACTTTTAGTGCCACAATTACTGTTATTCAACTTAAAAGGGGAGAACGACTCCACCTCCACTCTTCAGATTTTCGACTTCAGCCTCCAGCTCAACAATTCTCCGCTCCATCGCAGCCTTCTCCGTCTCCATATCTTTCACCCTGCGCCAATCGACAGCAGCCCGAACGTCTATCAAACCTAAAATCTTCCCGATTTTCTCTCCATGGCCGCATTCCACCATTCGAGGATAAATTTTGACCAGCGTGGCCACCAACCCAACCAATTCGACTCCCTTCCCTTCGCTCTTGTTGGCAACCCTCAAAATACTCCAAAGTTCGTCCAAGACAGTATTGCAGATTTTCAATTCGACACTCTCCATCATCTTCTTCTTCAAGGAACCGACGCTGGGCTCGCTTCCCTCCTCCACGGCCTCCTCATCATCATCGTCGTCATCGTCCAGACCAAAACTTCCACCGTTTCTCTGCGCCATCTTCTCGATGCTCCGCCTCCTGTCGAGCTGACTACGCGGAGAGGGAGTCTTTTGAATTCCAGGGCTACTGCAACGACTGCCGCCTCCGCTGCTACTGCGCTCCTTCGCTTCCTCGAGAGCAAGGATCTCATCGGCCATTTGGGCAAGACTGCTCAAGGAAAATTCCACCAAGTTGCAGAGATCTCTTTTGTCGTTATTCTCCCCACCCCCAAGACTAACCAATATTGCTCTGATGACGCGGAGCTCCCCCTCTACAATCGTACTGACTGAGGCCCTTCTGCAGGCATCGAGAGAAACCATGGCGACAGAAATCAGGCACTTGTTGATTTCGTCCAGGAATTGTTTAGGGGCAAGACTGATGCAAACGCTAAGGATTGCGAGAGCTGTGTCGATGCTGTCGCTGCCATTGTCGTTGCTACTATTAACGGTGTCTCTGCCCTCTCCTCCTGCCTGTCCCTCTTTTCCCCCTTCAGCACCACCAATTGCAACTATTTCGACATGAGGGGCCAAGAAACTGTAAAGAACCCCCAAAACATTCTCCCAGAGATCTTTCCCGCCTCCGTCTTCCTCCCCCTCGCCGACAAGCTCGGACAATCCCGCCTTCAAAATTGGCAACAGGGACTCCCCATGCTTTGCAAGGTTCTTTTCCCTCACGTAGCGCTTGATGGTCTTCCCCTCTACGTGCTCAACAGGACCACCGCGATAATTATCAGCGTGCTTTGCCTGGAACTCAGCAAGCATCTTGGGTAGTGCAAGCCTCTTCTGTGTGATGCTGCTATCGCGATAGGCTGCTGCGACCCCTTGAGCAGCCTCGACCTCGAAGGCAGTGAGAGCACCGCTCATAGAGTTCAATTTCTCGAAAGCGTACAAGCAGTCGTTCTGAGACATGGTCTGCAGCAAATTGATGATAACCCTCTGTGTAGACGTGGTATATTTCTTATTGTTACTGCTATTGTTTTTGTTTACATTCAGAATGACGTCGACAAACCGGGTCAGCAATTTTTCGTCCTCAGCGAGCTCATTGGTACCACAAATTTTATAAATAAACTCCACCTTTTCTGTGAGAAATGCCGTCACGTCTTCACACTCAAATTCTATTTTCGAAACGGCCTCTAGCGACTTGAATGCGTCAAGGAACAATGCCTTCGCTGCATCGTCTCTTTTGTGCTTTGATTTGGCACCTCCACCCACAACCTGCAAACTTCCATCAATGACCTCCATATTAACATTTCCTCCCTCATTGAGAGTCCCACTCCTGCTAACAGACTCCAGGCAACATATGGTCAAAGATACACCAGCTATTGGCACTCCACCGCCTTCGTCCACAAAACTGGCGCAGGTAAGTCCGAATTGTAGGCAGCGCTTGAAGGCATCCTCGTGAAACCAGCTAGTTTTGGCAAAAAACTTGGCGTGCTGTCGTATCACCTGTTGTAGCCCCTTCATTGCAATGGTCATCGTCGTCGCGAGTTGCTTCTCCGCGTTGTCACGGCTGTGATGTGAAATCATTTTAAATCGCCCTCCGCTGTCGTCGCTGCTGCCTGCAGATTGTTGTTGCGCTCCTCCCCTTCCCTTGACCTTATCAAAAAGCTGGTCAAGCATGAAGAAGATGCACTTGTCAAATACATCGCGATAGTCATCCACGCTGCACTTGCCGCTGTTTACTATACTGAAGAAGGTGTTGACTGATGAGTTCCGAACCTCGCCCCTCTCATCTTCATTTAACAATAATAACCTACTGAAAACGTTTGTGTTGGTCTGCTCATTGATGTTCCAAATCAGGCCGATAGCGGTTAGGCTGGTATTCAGATCTGCCTTGCTGCACCCGAAAGAAACTGCGCAATCAAGGAGACTGGTAATGTTGATTGTGTGGAGGGATTCCAGGAAATCATCTACGATGAGGCGCAAGATCTTGAATGCAACACTACTGTTATTGTTGGTTTTGATTGTGTCGATTATGGGTTCCCAAGCTTCAGTCGACGTAATGAGCTGCCCACACGACTCAAGGATTGTCTCTAGCGTCTTTAGACCAAATTCCTTAAGGTCATCGAATGTAGATTCTTTTATGACGTCGAGGAGGGGGGCAAAGAGATCTTGCTGTGTCATGTATATATTGTCTGAACGACAGCCGCCTTCATCATCATCACCATCAACACCATCAACACCATCAACACCATCGACGGGATCTGTGCGCAAAAGATCTTCCATCCCACTGAAATTACGAGTAACTTTGTCAGTTCCGCCGTGTTGATTGTTGAGGTGCGTAACCAATAGCCCACCCATCGACTCCACGACGAAAAATCGGACGTTCGGCTGGCGATTATTCAAAGCTGTCTCCTTAAGAAAAGCAACAGTGTCAGCATCCAGAGAACGATATGAGTTTACCTTCGCTGCGTCGATCAAGGAAACGACTCCAAACGAAATTGTATTCACGATTTCTGCTTTGGGGGCGAATGGATTGGTGCTTGTCTTCCTACTGAAGATACGGGCCCGCAGATCCTCCCCAAAAAGCCGGTTGCTGGCGCCATGATTGTTGCTGCCGTTGCTATTGTTTACCGGTGCGTTGCTGTTCAGGCTATTTAGAGTGCTCTTGGCAATGCTCATGAGCCGCCCTCCGAAACTGTTATCGTCAGTACCGCTGCTCTTACCACCAATATTGACATCATGATTCACAGCCCGCTTGAGATCAGTGTTAATGTTTTTACCCCCCTCGTCAAGTGCCATCAAACCTTCCCGAAAAAAACGTAGTGGGGTTTTGCCCAGACAAGCTGAAAATTCCGTGAGCAAACTCATGGCAGACGAAACAGCAATGGCCGAGTCATAAGCATCTCCGTCTAGGTTCTTCCCATCAATTTCAAACTGGCTAACTTGATCCAAAACAGAGAGGGCGAGGGACCAGGAAGACGCTTGAAGAGATTGAGCATGTAAGTGCAAAAGCGTGAGGACGGTCAGAACGCATTGAATGTGGTGCGACTCGAACCTTTCAGTGGGCGGAGTTTTCCACGCCGGCACGCTGAACTTGCAAATGGTATCGAAGCACTTCTGCTCCAGTTGTATGCTGCGCGTTTGAATGCAAGTTGTAGTCAGGTTTTCAAACGAGCGAAAGACGATGACCATGACAATGCTACTTCTGGGGAAATGCATGGAAAGGTGTTGCAGAGTGGTGAGCAAGGGAGCGAAGCTATTGTGAAGGAGCTTGCTGTGGTTGAGCGTCTTGATACACTTGATAAGGGCGGAGAGCGACTGAATGGCGAGGTAAATTGTCGAGCCTTCTTGTATGTTGTGGTAGTGATTGGTATTGGCGGTGGGTTTGTTATTACCGTGATTATTAGGGTGAGGGTGGTGGTGATGAGAGGAGTGGGGGGGCGGGGAGTTGAAGCTACCGTTCTCTGAAGCCCGCTCTGCGTTGAAGAAAACAGTGGGAGAAAATGCGGCATTGTTGTTGATGCCCAAACGATCAGATGTCGAGTTGAGAAATCTATCAAGACGCTCCACTCCCCTGTTGCTTGGGTCTGTGGTCGACAATATGAAAGTAGAGAGGGTTTCACTGATAGCATCAATCACAGTGTTGCTGGTGTCTGCGCGCAGATCATCATAGGAAGTATAGAGCTGGTCCACGACTTCGGGGTCAGATAGGAGGGAGTGGAGCGTCTGGAGTGCCAGGGCGGTGAGCCAGTGCGTCGGTGTTGGGATGGTGTTTGGGAGGGTAGTCGGAGCGTCTTCGGATGTGGATGCAGATTGAGACAGGGAGTCATTACTGACGAAAGAGATAATCGCGGCTTTGCACTCGCTCGCCCCTGAGTTGATGAAATGCAGCAGAGTTGTGAGCAATATGTGGCACTCTCCGCTGAGCTCGGCTCCGCCAAACTTAGTCAGAATGGTAGAAGTCAACCGGATCGCTTGGTAAATAACAGGGAAGCTGTGTGAGCTTGTTCCTGAGATGGTGGTGTTGGTGTGCTGGATGTTGGTGTCTTTATTCGTGGCCACATTCTTTGCTTTCTTTGACGTCATTGTTCCGAAATCTCCTTCTTCTCCACTAAGTACTGTCGTGGTGACCACGGGGCAGCAACCGCTTCTCAGCAAAGTTGTGAAGTCGTTGGGCGATTTGTAGGTGGAGAACAACTTGGGGTGAGATTGCAGAATCATGTCCAGAATTTGAAAGGATACGCTTCTCCGCGTGATATCGTCCAGCTTTGAGAGCATGGTGCTAAATGAGGTTTTGGAGTCGTTGTGGGGGCTTGTCAGATTTGTAGCACTGCCGGAGAAGGGAGAAACGCTGGCCGAGACGTTGGAGTGATGACAAAGTATCCTGAACACTTCGAGACCGCTGAAGACGCAGCCCTCGTCTTGGTCAGGTTGAGGGGCCTTCATTGGGCTACCGTCGTCACCCAGAAACCTCCCGCTGTCTGTGCTGTCCAGCCCCTCTTGCTCTATGCAGTTGTAAATCAATGTGATGATCTGCCTCAAGATGGCAAATGCCGCATTTTTTGTCGTTGATGATAAAGGCCGCCGAAAAAAATCCTTTATTGTCTTAATTGCCATCTCTCCGCGTGTCGTATTGTTATTGCTGCTACCGCTGTTGTTGCTGGCGGTGGTTGTGGAGGAGGAGGTAGTTGTCGTGCTATTATTGTTGCCGGTGCTGCTGTGTGTGTCAGCAGTGGGAGGAGGAGGAGGGGTGATGGAACTGGCCCCATCGTCGCTGATACCGGTGCCGCTGCCGCTGCGTTCAGAAGCGTCGAAAGCAAGACCGATGGCTATCCCCAGTACCTCCGATATGACGTAAAAATTGTTGCCTCCCTGAGTACTCAAGAGAGCAGGTATTGTCTGCAAAACCTTCAGCTGCACGCTGGTTTCATCCTTGCCACCAGAGGGACCGTTCCCGTCTGTGTCACCTGGATTCGGAGATATATTGAGCGCCTTCGTCGTCAAGACACGCACCACCGGCGCGACGTCGTTGCGTGACACAAACTTTTTGGTCAAGAGAAGAGTTATCCCATTCAAAGCCTCAATTGTTTGTTTCAGTGTTGTCAAGGATGCAGGGGATGTCAACGCCAGTATGTATGGTTGGAGGAGGATTGGGTCTTGCTGCTTCCGAAATATTTCCCGGTCGGTAGAAGATGGGGAAAATGAGGAGGAATTTGAAGAAGGACTATTGGCATACTCATTGGCATACTCTTTGGTCAAATGGCGAAGACGCAGAATCGCACGCTCGCAGCTCTCTTTCAGTTGGGGATGCGGTTTACGGGAGAGCGTTGACAGGTTCCGATAACCGTTCTCGACCAGGGCAGAGTCCATTGAGGAATTCACCTTCCTGCAGACGAGGAATGAATTTTGTAGAATTGAACGACGTTAACTAATTTTGGCTGCAGGTGTGTGCAGCTATTCGATTGGAAGAGCTCGGGACACAGATATTTTTAGGTAGCCCCAAAAAATGCACCGATAAGATTGGGCTCGGAAAAGCCACCCCCCAAAAAAAGGCCCCAGCATTTAAGGGAAAAAAAGCGATCTCACCAAAATAAATCATATCGTCCTTAAGTAGATACTTTGATACGTGTCTCGTGCCTATAGTTTAGAGAATCTTATCAATCTAATATCTTACCAAGTTTTAGAAGGAGCATTTTGGCCACTGTCGCCACCACCACTTGCATTGTCGTTGCCGCCTTTTCGGCCAGCAGCAGATTTCAAGGCACCAAGACCCAACAGGAAAGAGCAGACTGAACGAGCTTTTCTTCAATATGTTGTTCAATTTGTCGATTCTTCTTCTACTTTGTCGTACTTGGTCTGTACCAACCCCGTCGGACTTCATATTGTCTGGCTACCTCCCGGAGTACCGTTTATACATAGATGTTGAGAGCACAATTGAGAAAATAAATCAAGTGAACCTGTTTAGCCTTGAGATTCGACAGGATGGCAGTATAAATAGCTTGATGCCGGAGAACGAGCTGCGGCGAATCGGCAAAATTCGAGGGGATGATGATAAATTCTCGACATTTGTAACTGTAGGAGGGGCAGGACGTTCGGAAGGTTTCAGAACCATGGCAAAGGATGGAGCGCTCAGACGGAGGTTTGTGAAGAGTCTTGGCGACTTCGTGGCCAGAAATAATTTCATTCGGGGGGTCGATTTTGACTGGGAGGTAGGTTTTTTCTATCTATTGATGTTTGGAGATATTGATGTTTGGAGATGTTGATGTTTGGAGATGATGTTTGGAGTGATGTTTGTTGGTTTTGATGTTGTTGTTGATGTTGGTGTATATCTACGGGCCTGTTTTAAAAGGAACCTAAGTGAGTGCTGCTACTAACCCGAGTCCGTTCGCTACTTTGCTCCTCTCTTTACTTCCCAAATTGTTTTGTTTTGCCCGATGTTCCTTGTCTTTTTGGGAGCAGAGTCCGACGACACAAAGTGAAATTAGCGCATACATGCGTTTATTTGCCGAGGTTCGGAGTAAGCTTGGAGATAATCTCAAAATCAGCGTTGCCCTGCACCCCGGGCAATACCTCCCATCATATGACTTAGTTAATTATGTAAATTTAATGACGTATGATATGCGCAATGCCCCGGGGAAGTCGCATGCCGAGTTTAACGATGTACTCAGTGTCGTCAAAGATTACATAGAAAATGGAGGGTGCCCAAAGGAAAAAATTATCATTGGCCTCCCTCTATATGCAAGAAATCCAACAGACGGGGGAGTGAAGACTTACAGTGAGCTTGTCGACGACAGCGTCATCAATACGGAGGACATTGGCACAAAAAGAATGGTAGACCTCGTCCCACAGAACTGGAGATCCACGTCAAAGACTGCTGACGGCGGTTTTTACTTCGATAGTATACTGGAGGCCCAGCGCAAAACACAATGGGCAATCGAATCCCAGTTAGCAGGTGTGTTTTTCTGGGAACTTGGTCAGGATAAAGACGAATTTGGTGTCAGCGTTGTTGAGGCTGTTTCAAACATTGTCCACGAGGGACACAGACTCACAAGGGGAGAGATGTACAAGGGGGGAGGGGAGGCCGCAGGAAAAGAAACGTTGTTGAAAACCGCAGAGGACAGTGAAATTGGCAGCCGGCGGGAGCGCCGGCGGCGAAAACGAAAGATGAAACAACAGAAAGTGGCTAATGGAGGAGAGTTGTAAACATCTGGGAGCACGTGCTTTGTTAGATTGTGGCTCCTATCATAAATTACCACCTCTTCTAGACCTTCTCTCGATGGTAAATAGACTTTCAAACTCCTTCCCCTTCACCGAGCCACCATCCCTAGAGAATCTCATCTCAACCCCTTTCTGACCCCTTAACTAATAATTAAATTATTAACCGTTTAACCCAACAAAACAAGGGCCACTTGGCCTCGCATGCCACAATGGTGCCTCTCTCACACAGAGGATCAACCAAGTTGCACGCAAGAGAAATGAGGTTGCCATGTGCCATCCAGGAGGAGCTCTACAATCGCCGCCACGGCAACAGAGCGGACAACGTTGTGATCTAGGCATGTTGTTAAACCTGCCTTTAGAAGCCTTTAGAAATGTAACATAGACAATAAACACACACACACATGTCAGATAATCTGTGCTAACGCTATTTTTTTTGGGCAGTTTGAAAAAAAATTGATTTTTTGTTTATTTAAATACATTTTTGTTATTCAATTTTCTTTGATTATATTAAATATGTAAATATTTTCACTTTTTGAATTCAAAAATTTTCAATAAATTATAGAAATAAGTTATTATTTTTGGTAATAAAAAAAATGTTTATAAATATATAAAATTATAATATATTTGATGAAATGTTTCGAAATTTATAGATTCAAAAAAATTATATATATACTTTTAATAATATCATAAAAGAAATTTGTATCACAAAAAAGTATTTGAGTAAACGAAATAAAAATTATGCGAGAATGGGCAGTGTACACATCGAACTAGACTAATATCGCGCGCTCCTACTCCCTGTGGAAATAATTTAAGGTTGAGAATATATGTAAGAAAGATGGCCGATTTCGGATTTTCATTAACTTAATTTCTTAACGTTTTCCGTTTGCGAAGAATTTCTGATTCGTTCCAACACATCAAGACAGCTGAGTGAATTTTGCTTAAATTCGTGTCAGCACACACGCTTATAGTGACAACCACGCACAAACAAAAATCCAAAATTAGTTAGTCTTACTCCCCGAAAGTGACGGCATAAGACGGACAAAAAGCGGCACACGCTACCCCATGTCTGCCTTGTCAGCTCCGCCAAAAACCGGCATTTGGTTTTGCGGGCACTTTATTGACCCTTCGAAACGTCCTACCGGCGACCTTGCACGTTGGGGGGCTCGATGCTTTCACCCTGACAACCACAATGAGCTGGTTGAAATTCCTTTGATTCTCAAGCCTGTGCAGCTGCAGTTTTTGGAAAGAGCGATGGTTAAGTATGGTTTTACGGACCTGAACGAAGTATACCGACACCTTGTGTTTGTCTCTAATGTCGTGGAGGTTCCTGCGAAGAAGAAGATCATATTCAAGAAGGTGAGGACATCATCACCGCTCAGTGCTCAGTGCTCGAGAAGAGTCGCTGACACATCATACAAAATCACAAAATCACAAACTAACCAACCTCGATTGCGACCGCCTGCAGATTCGCTGCCTGCACTGTGCTGTGGGAAATCCGAAAGAAATGCACGAGCGAATAACGGTAAAGGAAGGTGCGCGTGTGTTCGGATTTCAGCGAGACTGGCTGGAGGTGATTCGTAGGAAGTGTAGCGAGTCTGGTGGTGAGAAGGATTTGGGAAAGGTTGGCCGAATTTTGTGCGACTACTACGGCCTTTACGGCGACTTAGACGAGGCGGCAGCGGCCACTTCGAAGGAGGGAGTGAACATGGAGGTGGACGAGAAGCACCACCGCAGCGTTTTTCTTTATAACCGCATGTTCGATGCACGGGCGGTCGAGGCACTGCAAGCTTGGGATAGGATGGAGGCCGAGGCTCGCTCTTCCTCAAGCGGAGCCCCCGCCGCTCCTCTAGGTGACAAGAGCGCGGTAGTGCCCAATCTCCCCGAGCACTGCAGGAAGTACTCCGCATCTGTCCAAGAAACAGTTCAGGCAGTGGAAAAGTGTCAAGTGGGTCGTGGGTCGACATCGTACAGCCTGGCTCGAGGAGAGACGAACGAGGAGACCCTATTAAGGCGAAAGAAGGAAATAGAGACCGAGCAGAGCGAAGAGGCGCGGGAGCAGCGTGAAATAATTAAGAAGGCACTTGGGAGCGTCATGGGATGATGAACGAGAAGAAAAAATTGGAGGTTGCATTAGCTAAAGGCAGTGGCACTAGTATAGTTTATTATGGCATCTTACTTATTCATGAACACAGTCTTATCAATGACGATGCTTTTTGCGCAGGAGATTCTCTGTCTGGTCTAAGTAACTGCTCGCGTTTCTGTTGGAGTCGTAGTACAATCCCACCCAGGCCTCTTTGTTGTAGTATGTTGGCGACCCCAGTTTGATTGTGGCCCGGAGGTTCGCGACATAATATGTAGCCGCCAATATTTTTTGGCAGACGCTCAAGAAACGAAAGTAGTCCAAGCCCCAAATTTGATCGATCGTTGTCTCGTTGTGTAATTCCGTCACTCTGTACCCACCAATAATCATTGTGAAGGCAATATAAGCCGGATGTGAAAGCAGAACCCATGTGAATTGCTTGGCAAGCACACCCAGCAAGCCCACGCGGAACAAGTACGTGTCACACATCATCAAAAATAAGGTTAGAAAGGTGCTGATCTGAATCACAAGTTGCACTCCGAACATTAGGACTAATATGTTGTTGGCATTTTCAGGGGCAGCATCGGGGGAAATGTACTCGTCGAATTCAAGAGAGCTGTTGAGCCCCATATCGGCCAAGCAGAGCAATAACATGAAGGACATCTTCACCAAGAACCACATGTGGTTTTGAGATTCTTCCTTATTCATAGCTGGAACTGCCATTTTAATTTAATTTTTTTTTGATTGTTTGAAGGGGGCAAGGAGGGGCAGTCAAGGAATTAAGTAAAGTTCAACTTTATATCGGAACGGGCCTGCGACCTGTCGCCGAATAACAGTATATTTCAAGTTTAATGCCTCGTGGTAGCATAAAACAAATTAATTTTCTCCCAATCTCACGTGAATCTCCCAATCGAAGCCGGGGCGGGGCAAAACCTTTAATGACACGTTTAGAGGTGTGAATATGAAGTTATTTTCCTCCCTAGTTATCCCCCTCCTTTCTGTAGTTGTGGTGTCTTCCCTGGAACCAACTTGTTTGGTAGATGATGTTGACAACAGGCAACTTCCCACTGATGTTTGCGATGGGGGAACTGGTTTGTGTGCGTATCTTACAATAAGGGTATGCGCTGAAGAGTGCCGCAAGCTCGGACTTGCGATTGCAGGAGTCGAGGCTGGACATGCATGTTCTTGTGGGGACGAGCTGAGTATTCCCAACGCGACAGTAGATCTCAGCGAATGCGACTCTCCCTGCCTTGGGAACAGCAGTGAGACATGCGGAGCTGCCTTGAGACTCTACGCATTCGACCCCGCAGATGTCCCCCC
>ENA-OWPI01003431-OWPI01003431.1-marine-metagenome-genome-assembly--contig:-NODE-3431-length-13550-cov-5.703110_pt1 | contig 13550 bp, 4 predicted proteins | sample MGYA00238138_ERZ651775 | MGnify/ENA primary metagenome ERZ651775 (study PRJEB26906, sample SAMN06265043) | marine metagenome | isolation source: Helgoland LTER site | place: Germany:Helgoland, sampling...
CGTTACTTCCGTATTTATAGCGGGAGCTGGAGTAGCTCGATCTTCTGGTAGTACTACCAAAGATTTAAATAGCAAGTTGATTTCTGCTGTTTCTAATTCTTTCACTGAAGCAAAGCAACACATATTTTTTCAATTTCCCTCCAATTTTTAGACCGTTTAGTTTCTCTATTTATATTTTAGATATATAACCTAAAGTATTGGACAGATTGTAAGTGATATTGTTTGCGAGGGGTTTTATTTGCAGAATATGAATATAAGTCCAGTTGCTCAGTCTAATGTTTCTGATATTGATTTTGATAATCTCGAATTTGGGAAGACATTTACCGACTATATGTTAGTTATGGACTATGATGGGAATAGCTGGGGAGAGCCTACTATAGAGCCTCTGAAGCCATTGCAAATGCATCCTGCTACTTCAGTACTACACTATGGTCAGGCAATTTTTGAAGGACTGAAAGCATACAAAAACGAAAACGGGGACGTAAACATCTTCCGATTAAAAGATAACTTAGACAGGCTGAATAAAAGTGCAGAACGCATGATGATGCCTCAGATCGATGTAGCGGCTATGGTGGACGGTATGTCAGAGTTTGTGCGGTTACAGAAAGAATGGATACCGACTAGAGCTCAAGGTTCATTGTATATCAGGCCCTTTATGATAAGCTCAGACAACACGCTACGTGCGATAGCCAGTAAGGGGTATAAGTTTATTGTAATCGCTTGTCCTGTAGGTTTTTATTATACCAAGTCGCTAAGTATAGTACTGGAGAAAAAGTACCGACGTGCCGCTACGGGTGGTGTGGGCTATGCTAAGGCTGCAGGTAATTACGCTGCATCATTTTATCCGTCCGAAAAAGCTAAAAACTTAGGTTACGATCAGATTCTTTGGACAGATATTACCAATCAGTTTTCTTTAGAGGAACTGGGCAGTGCCAATTTCTTTTACGTGGTGAATAACGTACTCTATACTCCGTCTATGCACGATAGTATTTTGAAAGGCATTACCAGAGATACAGTACTCAGACTCGCAGAGAGTGAAGGTTTAGAAACAAGTGAAGAATTCATAACAGCAGAACGTTTTGAAAATGATCTAAAATCTGGAAAGGTACGATGTATGTTTGCTACGGGTACGGCAGCTGCTATTACGTACATACAGAAGGTGACCATAGATGATGCTACTTATGAAGTGTATTCTTCAGACTTTAGTCCGGTGAAGGCTATCAAAGATTCTTTGGATGATCACAAATTTCTGAAAAATACGAATAGACCTGACTGGAATGTCGTAGTCTAGTTTCTGTTTTCATCAGTTTCAATTTCCTCTTTTGAGTAAAACTTGCTTTAAAAAGTTAGTTCACTATTCGCAAATGATTACTATCACAAATCATTTTTAGGAGTCCAGTATCTAGACGCCAGTTGCGTCTATTTTTTATTTCCGAGCGTAGGAAGGGTGGTGGTATAAAGCCCACTTGTACGTCATTCTTCTGTCTCGTTAAGGGAATTGTTGTCCATTTTTTGGAGCTTTTACGGTAAATAAATATTTGTAATATGTTGACTGTCAGCTGTAAAGTGTTTGGCATACTCTTCGCAAATTACTTGAAGTGTCGCAAGATACATATGGTTAATAATTTTCATCATAAGTAGTAGTTTAGTATTTAATCTTTGAAATTTAGTCCTGATCTATACGGTCAGGACTTTTTTTTGCGTTTTACTTTTAACTTCGCACATATCATTTTACTTATTCTTTGGTTAGCTATAAATATATATTGTTCTTCTTTTTAACGCTTTTCGGACATTCTTTGTCTGCGCAATTGTATTCGCTTACTTCCGAGGAGTTATATATATACTTTGACTCAGATAGCTATGAAATAGATGGCAAGCAGAAGGCTCAGCTCACTTCGAAGATTCTGGAAATCGGAGGTACTAATATTAAAGAGATATATGTAGAGGGACATACCGATAGCTTTGCAACAGATGAATACAATATTGTTTTAGCAAATAACAGAGCACTCAGGGCTGCCGCTGTGCTGGAACAAATAGGAGTGCCTGCTAGATTTATTAAAATGGAAAGTTTTGGGGAGTCACAAATCATTTCTGAGAAGCACGAAGCGAACAGGCGAGCAAAGATTTTTTTTGTATACGAAACCGATATTAAGTCCAGTTTAAACCCACCGAAGTGGATAGTCATAAAGACCCTGGATAAGAAAACCAAGAAACCCATTAATGCGAGTTTAGGTTTTGATTACAAGGACTTAGAAATGAAATTTAGTAGTACCGGGAAATCGGGTATATCTGCGGCGTTTAGTCTGCTTGGAGAGGAGTTAGACATCATGGCTTCTGCACCAAACTACCTAAGTACTTACTTTACTATTCCTCCTGAAGATATAGATAAACCCATAGATACGCTGGTTTATATACTAGAACTGCCACAGGTGGCGGTTACTGGCAAGTTTACATTTCAAAACATATACTTCTTTACAGACAGTGACGAGATACGCCCAGAGAGTACTCCGGAATTACATAAACTACTCGCTATCATGCAGCGTGAGAAAAAAGCCTATATTGAAATACAGGGCCATATGAACTATCCCTTAAGTAGACCGATGAATAGTGTACAGCACAGGTATAATATGGAGCTAAGTTTTAAGCGCGCTAAGGCCATAAATGATTACTTAGTAGTGAGTGGCATATCCCAAGAGAGGCTGACATATAAAGGGATGAGTAATACCCGTATGAAGTTTAAGTACCCTGCAAGCAAGCAGCAAGAAGATCAAAATAAACGGGTAGAAATATATACCTTAAAACAGATCTAGTTATTCAGATCCCATCTCATGTTTAACCGAACTGAGCGCGGCATTAATATCCTTCGACCACTTTAAGTCAATTCCTTTTAAGTATGCCTTTTGATCTTTATCTGATTTCGCTAAAAGTCCTTCAGGATGATAGTCTGGGGAAACCAACTCCAAAGTATATTTCCAGTCGCTGATCGATTGCTTCAAACGACCTTTCCAAATTTCTTTAATTTTCAAAACTTGCGGTATGTTTGTACTTTCTGAAATACTATCATCCGACATTAAAGAGTTCGGATCGTTTGCAACTTTGATCAAACCTTCGAGTTCCGGAATTACTCTAGTTTCTATCGTGAATATTGTCGATAAATATGTCGTCGGTTTACGCGGAAGCCATTGAACTTGAGGAACGACGGTTAAACATGATGGAGCCTTAGAGTCTTTGCTTTTACTTTTACTCAGGTAGTAAAATTCTTTCAAACCAATGCCTTCGGCGCCGTCTGCCGTAGCGATCTTGTACTCTTCGCTTGGTTCCGTCGGTTGTCCAAAGGTTTTATCACTTTTATCATAAGAGGAGCACTCTCCAGATTTCTTCTTCGGAGCGAAATATTCAACTCTGCACTGCTTCTTCTCTGCCACATCTTTCTGCGTTACTTTGAATTGAATAGAGTAACAGAAATCTTTCTTTTCTGCGTTTTTGAAATTGACAGTAGTAAAATAATGATTTGCTGTAGACATGCGTACCATCTTATCTTTCATGAATTTATACGCTTCGTGCGAGTAAGCAGCAGAACCATCGATACCATCACCGCGTGTTATAACAACATCAGGCTCTATGTCATCGGCATCCTTGCAGTCGAACCAATCGCTTTTTTGCTCACCTTCTGAAATTTCAGCTGGAAGTAATCGGATATCTACAACATCGGTCTTCACGTACACTATTTCAAAACCACCACCCAAGATTGTGTCGCCCGAGCGTCCAGGTATACCAGGATCAGCACTAGATTCGACATTGCGACTCAACGTCATGGAGAAGTCCCATCCATCATTGACACCAGAGTTTACACTAACTGATGGGCCATTGATGGAGAGACTTGCTCCTGTTTCGGTTTTAAATGTAATGGGGCCTTTGCCCCCTTCAGGTTTCCCTGCTTTTTCTTCTCCCACTTTCGGTATTATATTTCCTATGGGAGGGGTAGGGTCAGGTGTGGGAGGGTCAGGTGTGGGGCGATCCGGATCAGGTTTCTTTTCTTTCAGTGGGATTTTGGCAAAGTCAAGAACTTTTTTGTCCCCAACCTTCACTTTTCTTGTCCCAATTTGGACTTTTTCTTCTCCTACTTTCACTCTCTCCGTAATTTCGCGCCTTTCGAACTCTTGTTGACCGTGACCTCTTCTGTACTCGTGCCCACTCTCCTGCACCTTGTAACCCCCAAATCTTCCAAAATCTCCCTTTTCATTACTTTTACGAATGCTCGACGTTTTCTTGTTATCGAGATAAACTTTTTCCACTCTCTTTCGATCTTCATACACATCTCGCATTTCATAAATGGGTTCATCTTTGTGCACAGGTACTGACTTCATAATTGGCATCATTTTAAACCGCCCTCCTTCCGAGCTTTCTAACAAATGCCTCCTTCCTTGGTTTTCACCTAAGTCTGCACCCGCTTTATTGGGGTCAAGATCTATCAAAGCGTTGATATAACTAGATCCAGCATCAACTTTTGGCGTGAATTTAAGTTCTGATTCTATTCCGGCCTTGAAGCCGAAACCCATTGAACCAGTCGCTGCTCTTGTACTTGCAAGACTCAGCGCCAATGAAACTTCTGTTCCTTTAGAAATGGAGGCAACCGAATCGCCGCCGGGTGGATCGTGCACTACCGTGTACACTAATCCACGAACAGGGGCGGTGGCATAGAACTCAACGGCGCTTTGATATCGTGCACTCTTGTCATTTCCTCCACCGCGGACTTTTGACTGCATCGTGACAAGTTCTCGTTGAACTTCAAGATTTGTTACCGCCCAGCCGTCGTCACGCTGCAATCGCGCGAGTACCTTACGACGATATGGGGCGACCAAGTTAGGAATAGCACCGTCGGCGTCAATTGTATAAAATTTCGAAGAATCATCAACTTCGTGTTCTGTTGCATCACTTGCAGGCTGTTTGAAGTTCAAAAAGTGAGTCTCCGCGTCAACTTTTGAAAACACGCAGTCGTCCGACGGCAATGAACTCGAATGACACGGATTCTTGTCTCCTTCCGGTCCGATATCTTGTTGCAAACGAACGGTGACTTTAAGATTTTCTGACGTTGGAGACTCAAATGTCGAGCACGTGGAAATTTCGTCTTTCGACGTTAAGTGCGCCTCCATAACTCGCATGGACACGTATTTCTTATCTACCACGGGATTCTTTAGCTTAGAGTACATAGCATTCGTAACCCCTATGAGATTCTTTTCTCTCAAATCGTTGTTATTATCTCCGAGGCAAACATCATCCTTACTCGTTATGACATAAAATGGATCTTTAGCAGGATCCGGGTCTTGGGTGTCAATATCGTTCAAGTAAGGAGTAGCGCAAAACCATCCGTGATAGGCGTACTTTGCGTCGTCGTGAATGATGTCATTACTTTCTTCCTTCGGGTTGAGAAGCAAAAGCGTTCGAACCAGGGCGTCTCTATCTCGGAAAAATTGCATGATATCCGAACCTGGCGGTTTGCAAGACGCGCCGACAAATTTTTTACCGCCTTTCAAACCGTTACTACTTTCCCAATTCACGAGCTTCGTTTCCGTCAACGCGCTAACATCTGGCGCCTCGTCCAGTTGAATGTAATAATCCATCGCCGCATACGGCCACTTTCTTACGGTTGGACTGTTATATTTCGTAATCAGAGCGCTTTCTTTGAATTTAGGTAGTTCTAAGTCTGCATCAGTAATCGTGAAACTCGATCCGCATCCATTAGCGGGAGAGATGAGAAATGAGTACCCGGTGTATGTATCTTCGCAAGCACCTGCAAAGAGACCAAGGTCTATGATTCTTTCGGTCACGTCCATAAACACTATCGTTTCTCCACCAACAACTTCGTTCAAAACGAAAGACGTGGTATAGGCTGCTTCGTTTTTGCAGCTCGAATCTTGCATTGCATCATCGTATTTATTGCCGGCGTAGCATAACTTTCTATCCGTCCTTGGCTCAAACTCAGGTCCCGCGCCTTTTCTAGCTTTCGAGTCCGGCCCTCTGTAAGTTGCGACAAATTTCCAACTCGTGCCTGGTGTGGCCGCAAAGTTAAAAAATCCAAGATCGTCGGCATAGATGTAATCCCCCTCGTTAGCTACAACGCCATCGATTATCTCGTAAACGCTAATAACAGCGCGGGGTACCCCGCAAAGATACTCTTGCGTCCGCGAAGCTGGGAAACGCACGACTCCGTACACCAAAACAGACGTATCATCTGATATCACGCAACCTCCAGGTTTTAAATTTTCAATCAATGGCGTTGGCGAGCACGTATATTTCACTCTGCCCTTAGCGACTTTACCAAGGTGAGCTTGCGCCATAGAGGACATAGGGAAATCGTCATTCGAATCTTGCGTTAATTCATCCGTTCCTCTTTCCAAAGCTTCTTGCTCCTTTTCTTTATCATTGGGATCTTTATTAAAGATGTGAATAACGTCCGGTAATTGACGCATGGCGTGGATTTCAAACGTCGATTTGAATAAATTTTTCGCAATACCGTGGGTGGCGTCGGCAAAAAAGACGCGTTCGGAGAGATGGACGTGCTTCGTCAAAGAAACGTGCTCATTTCGATGCGTCGCGAACGGAATGACGTACTTTTTTGATTCTGGTACAGTTACCGGGCCCATTGCAGCTAAATTAGAACGCAACGACGTATCCGAAGACTTTGGTAAAGAGAGTGAAAATCCACTCGTTTCATTCGTTTGCGATTGGAGCCATTTTTGCCAGTTCTCTTGAGTAAACGGAAGTGCGAACTTTTGTGTAGGATGAAGCGCAAAGAGAGCATTGCTATCGCTTTTCGTACCTTCCACTTCAAATAGACTATGATATTCCGTTTCAATCGGCGGATACACCAACCATGGTGTTGCAAAAATAACATCTTGGTCGAGCGCGATGCGGACACTTCCAAATTCGTTTGCGTCCAACTCCCCGTCCTTATTTTGATCAATAGTAGACCAGAACTCATCAGATAGTATCATTCGAGCGTCGACATACTTTGTTCTGTTCATCGCGTAAGCGATGAATTCATTCTTATCGATATTTTTGCTGGAGTTATTTTGATTCACGAAATCAAAGTGTGGCGGCGGTGGTGACGGCGGCGGTGAAGGTGGTGGTGAAGGTGGTGGTGAAGGTGGTGGTGGGCTCGGCGGTGGTGGGCTCGGCGGCGGCGGTGGTGGACTTGGCGGTGGTGGACTTGGAGGTGGTGGACTCGGCGGTGGTGGACTCGGCGGTGGCGGCGGCGGCGGACTCGGCGGTGGCGGACTCGGCAGTGGGGGCGGCGGGCTCGGCGCGCACGAGTGCGTGTTACACGACAAATACTTGGTATTGTAGTGATGCCAAGAGCTCCAACCTCCATTGACACTGTAAGCGTGGCCGTTATTCCAGCAGTGCGAGTAATAACAGTGCCATCCCCACCACCAATAACACGCTTTGTTGCAGTAATTATATCTGTATCTGTACTGTGGATGCCAGCGATAATTTTGTTTTTGCATGTAAGAACCTCCGCCACAACTTTTGCTGCAGCCGGTCGTCGTGTACCAATTGCTGTATCCGTAATAGTACACCGTCTGATAATGACTTGTTCCCGTATATACGGCATATCCGAGAGATGAAACATTCTGGTCGACGCTTGTGATGTTTGGAAGCAAAGCGTCCATATCAGTGGCAGTCATATTCGGAGACGGCGGAACGTACTCGTCCGGTAACTTGCCGTTTTCGTCGAGAGGAGGAGAAAAATCGAGAATGGCGGTTCCGTTAACCTCGATAACTTTTTTCTTTTTCATACTCTCGAGCGGTTTGTCCATTTTCAAGACTTTATCGTCGTCGTGTACATCACCCAATAGTGCGTCTTTCTTCGGCGGCGGCGAAGGAGGTGGTGGCGGCGAGGGCGGCGAGTGCGCAACGGCAATCTCCTTGAATGCAGTCTTGTCAAGATCCAACGCCAGTAAAAACGATTCAGGAGCAGTATCTTGATTCACCGTAAGTAGAGTTTCGTCGGTAGGATCAAAAATTTTGACCATGTGCGCGAGAATCCCGAGATGCATAACTTTTGGCAAATTTGGCGTGAAATCGATGATTTCCATCTCGTAAAATCCATCCTCGTCGGTGAAAGTCGAATATGGGCAGTTTATTTTCACGCCTTCAGCTTCAATTTCTGCAACTTTCATTATATCGGTAGTATTCACGGGGTTTTCCAAAGACTTCACAGTGATGAGCTGACCAGTATAAACTTTGACGTTCGTCCCCGAGCAAATGTAGCTTTGACCAGTCAGGTCGTATTTGCGCTCGAATAAAATCGAACCATCCGTTTCGTTACGTGCGAGGATACACTTCGAACCTGTATCACCAGCATCTTTTGGATCATCGTAATCTAAAACGCGAACGTCTAACGCATGCAATTTCGTTCCTTCTGTCCAAACTTTTACACTTTCAATCGCAGAAAACGTGCTCAGCGTAATTTTCGCATACTCGCCTCCATTCAAAGAAACGGACGTGTCGAGTTGCGCATCCGTCGCTTGGTACGCCGTTTCGTTCACTTTCTTGTCCGACTTGTTGGAATGATCGACTTTCATAAATTCAGCGACATTTTCCTTCTTGGACATAGGAGGAACGATATCGGTCATCGCGGCGGATTTACTCACCGTTCTCACAAGATAGGCGCAGACGCGAACAAATTTTTGTGGTTTTCCCGTGGCGCCGACGGTAACTTCCCCGTCAACAGTCGCGTACCACGGGACAGTGTATAATAACGGGTCAGAAATTGCAGACTTGGCAGTTTTTGATTCCATTTTAGTCCGAATTGCGTAATCATACGTGATTCCAGGAGTTTGCATGGTTTGGTCGTCAAAAAACGTCAGCGACGCAAAGGTTGTCGCGCACAACTCCAAGGAAGACTCAATAAGAACAACCGCGGTGTAGTCTCCGTTTGGTTGCCCGCTCGCGTCTACTGTCCTTCGCAAAACTTCAAAACTTTTCTCATTTAATGCTGTGTCGCGAAATGAAAATGATAAACCCTTTCGACTCGGTATACCTTGCAAATCTATAACCGCTCCGTTGTAAAATAAGCCGGTAACGCACGGCGGCACGTAGTTATCGCTCATCTTGGTTGTGAAAGAAGGCATGATGCAATAAATTCGACGCGATTGCGGTCGACTCGCCGTAAGTTTTGAGCATGAAACAGAGCGACCGCATTCATGGATAGACTTGACGTGGTTGTCGGTCAAAACTCCGCGGTAGATGCGGAAATCATCGTATTCACCCTGCATATCAAGCACATTTACCGTGGGCGAAAACGTCGGATAATCGATATTGTTGTTCTCAACAATATTTGTCGAAGCTACATTCTTTCCGTTAAGAAAGAGTCGGAGTCCATGTTCTTTGTTCAAAACCATCGCAACGTGGTGCCAATTTCCCTCTTGAGTGCCGTAACTCAGTTGCGGTGGCGCAATGAGCTGTTGACCGTAATATTTTGCGGTCACTTGTCTCCCGCTAGTGATGCCGAAATATTTTTCGTATTTAGGATCTTGCTCTCGAGCGTACCAGATGTACCCCTTTGTGTACACCTGCCACGCATTGTGGAGTCTAACCCACGTCATGACAGCAGACATTTGCATCGGCGGCTGATCGGTGAGCACGATGCCACCATGAGCGCCCACCAGAGCGGTTCCGATGCGAGGATCGCAATAATCCCACCGTTTTTTTTCATTTGTAGTATAACACCAAATCGTAGACTCCCCCTCCCCCCCAGGATTACGACAATAGTTACTTTCTAAACCATCGTTGGGTTTCGATTGTGGAGTGATGTCTCCGTGAGCATGCGGCGATTGCTCAGACCAAGACTGACACGTGTATCCTCCGCGGGTTTTAGTTTGGCAGCCTCGATAGCCTTTTCCATTTTCGCCACGGAGTGTCTCATCGCAATATGACCCCGACGGTTTGTAAGGGTGATATATCGATACAGCACGTTTGAGGCACTTGAGTCCAGCACCGCACGAAGTTACACTTACACTAGCCCTAGCGACAAATTTATCTGTCTCAGATTTATCATCAAACGTAAGTTGCGAGACCAAACGGACGGCTTTAGATCCAACGCTTAAAGAGGGACGAATGTCTTCGATTGCTTTCCCTTTAGGCTCTGTCATATCCTTTCCCGGGATCTTTCGATACAATAAACCATCGGCATAGACGCAAGCAAAGTCTCTCTCAGTATTCAATTTAAGATTATAATCCCACTCCAAATCGAGTTTCTCGTTGTTCGCGGCACATTCTTCCTCCTGGGTATCCATGACTGGATAAGTTATTTTATTCACGACAACTTCCGGCACAGGATCTTTCGGAATGCACAAGAAAGGAAACGTGGGGGACAAGATCACCTGGCTTAATAACACGTCTTCAAATGTATTTTTCAGATGATTGAGATAGCTTACATCAACATCGTGCGACAAAAATGCACGCTCAATCTCATCAAACGATAATTTACCATCGAGTGGATACTTATCAAACTCACGGAACACTGCTTCGCGAGACGAGACTACGTCGTCGCAATTCGAAGCCAGAAACGTAGGACTGGAAAGCAAAAACTTGCGCGCGATTGTCGATATAACTGGATTGTTCGGAGTATTCACCGACGCGGGCGCCCAGTGTCCGCAGTCTTTAACAGCTTCAAATTCATGTAAAAGCTCGAATTTGTTTTTGGAAGTTTGCGGGACGATGGTACCGTCCGGATACTTCCAAAAGCAATGATGCCAGATTTGCATATGTCCAACAACTTTTTCGTTGTTTTCGTTCGTTAACGTGAGAGCAACTTTTCCAGCCCCAGACTTTTGGCTATCGAAGAAGTTATCCCATCTTAAGCAAGGGTACTTGCGGGCTTCTGATTTTGCGTACCCGCACGAAGAATCATCTTTCTTTTTAACGTACGCTTGGCAAACTAAGCCACGGTTGCTGTTCTCTGCGCGAGTCGAGTCGTCTCTGAAACAGTTCGACGGGTCATAGCAACCGTCGTCCGAGACGGAAATTTGAAAATCAAACTCATAATCCGTCAAAATTACGGGTTTTTGAGCGATGGAAACTTGAGGAGTGCCAGCACTCGCACCAGGCGGTGGTGGACTCGGCGGCGGTGGGCACGCGTGCCTGTTACAGCCAACGCTTCGAAACTGATACCAACCATAGCTACTACACGATCCAGAACTGGAATGCGAGTATTTATAATGATAGCTGCCCCATGTGCACCAGCTGCGATACCACCACCACCACCCCGAACTATAGCAGTTAAAGTCTTGGTATCGATGATAGTATACGTGAGTAGGACAATCTCGGTATTTCCTTCCGTCAGTTCTCCAACCATATGGGCCGCAAATTGCCGAGCACCCCCCCAAAGCATACCCCCATCCAGTGATTTCGCGATGCCAGTTCGTGTGAGAGTGGTATTGTCCTTGATAAATCCAAGCACCAAGAGCACTTGTTTCATTTTTACCAGCACCCAACATTGCCTCAGCTTCGGTCATGTTGTTAAACCTTGCGTCAAATTCTGCTCGAAACTCATCCTCGGTAATTTTCGACTCCGGAGGAACGTAATCCGAAGGTAAAGGACCGTTTTCATCCAAAGGTTCAATATAATGCACATTTTTTGACATGTCAAATTTTTCAACAAAGTCACTTTTTCGAAATTCCACGAGTGGATCTTCAACTTTGAGAACCTCCAAAGACGAATCGTCGACAAGATCGTTGTCGTCTTTGCCAAGCGCGACGATTTCGTCGTTTCCTTCGAAAACCGCCGCGTTTGCCGGGGCAAAAATCTCTCCCTTTCTGATAAATCCTTCGGAAAGGTCGTCCGTTTCCCCCGCGACTGCGGGTTCGACGGTAGTCGTCGACGACGGCATTTTCGTCATCGGTGCGCTCGAGTCGTTCGCGACGGACGACTTTGAACGTTTCGACGCGCTTTTCTTCTTCTCCTCTAAGGAAGAAGAAGACGAAGACGATAAAGACGCGCGTGTTTCGTTCTCGACGAAACCATCAATCTTGAACGAAGGAACGTTCGTTTCTTCGGCGCGGCTGCTTTTCGTTCTCGACGCTTCCACCGCCACCTCCGTTCTCCCCGCGACTGGAACAACGTAAAGAGTCGAAAGCATGAATGTCAAAGATAGAGCCATCGCGAGAAGAACAGCGCGACCAGCCGTAATCTTCTTCATCTTTATCTTCATTGTCCAAGATCCAACCCCCGCGAAACGGCACGAGGAGTTCCTCGTCGATGATCGAAGAAAGAAGCAAGCGTTCGCAAGAAGAAAGCAAAGATGCGACTCAACTTTTTCCTTCGCCACCGAAGCGGTTTCTTCTTCTTCTTCTTCTTCTTCTTCTCCTCCCTTTTCTTCTCAAAGATAACCTGTGCTATAACGTTGGATGAGAGAGAAATCAATAGAGTCAGTTTTTCGTTTCATTTTTTTCTCCCGTAACTCAATAAAACTATCTTCCCTCGGTGTTTTTAAAAATGTCGAAGAAGAGAAAATGTAACACCCAAAAAACTGTCGAAAGAAAGACCGGAGAGAACGATGACGGAGGACAACAACCCATCCCACGAAAACAAAGGCGAGAGAAGCAAAGATGACACAGAAAACATCAAAGAGCGAGAGAGAACAAACGCGAGAAAGATAACGACAGGAGAGAGTTTCCTCGTCGTCGTCGCGCCGTTTTGTTTTTCATCTCTCTCATTTTCTCTCGCAATCGATGATGAGAAAAACAATTTTCTCTTCAAATCCAATCGATCGCGAATGGAAGAGATGCCCTCACCTTCTTCGTCTTCTTCTTCAGAAAAGTTAAAAACTGTGTTGGTGTGTGTAAGCGATGCGTATTTTATGCGCACGTGCGTCGCGCGTGCTCTTCTGTGTTGTTGTTGTTAGAAGTGGAAACGTATCTCAAGTCGCAAGAATAAAAAAGTGAATTGTAGCGTAAGTTGAAGGAAAAACAAAAAATTTGCAAGGGAAAAAGGAGGAAAAAGCAAGCGAGAAAAAACAATGTCTAAGCGAATTCAAGCCAAGAAGAGTTCTCTGATGATGGCGATGACGTAAACGACACATACACTAAATAAAAAGCAGAAAGAAACAGAGCTTTTTACCGATCAGGGAGAGAACGTCTGTCGATCGAACGTACCTTTATCAGCAACCAACGGTAACAAAACGACGCAAAAAGAAGACGAACAAAATGGCCAACCTATTAAAAAAAAGTTTTGGTTTGGGTGTTGGGATTTTTAGCTTTTGTGTACGCGCGCACGTTTTTAAAGGGGATATAGGATTCGTTGTTCTTGAATATTACAAACACATACACACACACACACACACACACACGTAACTGATGAGGATGACAACTTAAATATGTGATTTTTTCATCGTAATTTTTAGTTGTTGTCGGTATCGGAAGGCGAAGACGGCGCTTGGGTTTGCCCTTTCGGTTCGCTTTCGGTTGCTTTCGTCACCGCGTGGAACTCTTCGTACACGCTCGCTTCGGAGGTGCTGATGATTTCCGCGTTCGCGATAATTTGT
>ENA-OWPI01003432-OWPI01003432.1-marine-metagenome-genome-assembly--contig:-NODE-3432-length-13550-cov-3.493580_pt1 | contig 13550 bp, 10 predicted proteins | sample MGYA00238138_ERZ651775 | MGnify/ENA primary metagenome ERZ651775 (study PRJEB26906, sample SAMN06265043) | marine metagenome | isolation source: Helgoland LTER site | place: Germany:Helgoland, sampling...
AGTTGGCAAAATATGAAAGTGATTGATTTGTATAAAATATGATGACTATAGTATAGCACATTCATGGAAAAAATAGAGGCTTACTATGATACGTTGGGTTTTTGGAATTTTTACATTTTTTCTCAGTAGCGCTGATGCTAGGGTGTCACCTTCATAACCCTCATAATGTTTACCATTAAATTGAAACTTTAATATTTTATCATAATTAACAAGAATCATTTATTTTCTCGTTTATATTCTGAAGCTAGTTCTACTCTAATTATTTCATGAGTTACGGTATTTCTTGTCAAAACAAGCCAAGACCTATCTCCTTGTTCATGAAACCAAAGTTCCTTCATAAAGCCATGGGTGTTATCACGAATGTACTGGTACTCGTAATAATCCTCCAATAGCGATTCAGAGTTTGGATCTGGCCGATTAAATAATATTGCATCACCACGGTATGTGAATTCTGACGAGTCTCTTGGTCCTAAAAGTGGGTGATTAATTATCATTAGTGTAAGTTAGGCTGAGCGCCTTGTCCTTTTTCATCTATCGTAAGTCCAGATTTAAATCTATCTAGTGTATAGTTTTTTGCAACTTCGTGATGAGTATCAGTTGCTAGTAAATGTGCGAAGCTGTATCCGCTTGCAGGGGTCGCTTTAAATCCACCGTAGCACCAACCACCATTAAAATATAAACCAGATATATGTGTTTTATCTATAATTGGTGATCCATCCATGGACATGTCCATTATTCCTCCCCACATCCTTAGTAGCCTAGCCTTTCCAATCATGGGCATAAGAGAAACTCCTCCCTCACACACATCTTCGACTACAGGTAAGTTTCCCCTTTGCGCATAACTATTATAACCATCGATATCACCGCCAAAAACAAGTCCGCCTTTATCAGATTGACTTACGTAAAAATGTCCAGCGCCATATGTTATCACACCAGGTAGTATAGGCTTTAATCCCTCACTAACAAATGCTTGAAGAACATGACTTTCAATTGGGAGCCTCATTCCAGCCATATTCATTACTTTGGAACTGTTTCCCGCTACTGCTACGCCTATCTTATTTGCTTTTATGTTGCCTTTATTAGTTTTGACGCCGATACATTTGCCATTAACGATTTCAAAGCCGACTACTTCACAATTTTCTATAATATCAACACCATATTTATCTGCTGCATGCGCGTAACCCCATGCAACAGCATCGTGCCGTACTGTTCCTCCACGTGGTTGCCATAACCCGCCTTTAATCGGAAATCTTGCATTTTCATAATTAAGGAAAGGATATTTCTTTTTCACTTCGTCTTGGTTCAGCAAAATAGCATCTGTTCCATGAATTCTCATAGTATTTCCTCGACGAATGTAGGAGTCCCTTTGTACATCTGAATGAAATAAATTAATAATACCTCTCTGGCTTACCATTGCATTATAATTTATGTCTTTTTCAATACGTTCCCATAATTTTAATGAAAATTCATAAAAAGCCTGGTTATTATTTAACATGTAGTTAGATCTTATAATTGTGGTGTTTCGGCCAACATTACCTCCGCCGATCCACCCTTTTTCTAATACGGCAATTTTTGTTTGTTTATATTTTTTGGCTAAATAGTAAGCAGTAGCCAACCCATGTCCACCACCACCAATTATAATTATGTCATAGCTTTTTTTTGGTTCGGATTTTTGCCATACTGGTTTCCACCCTCTATGACCGGTTAAAGCTTCCTTAATTATTTTTAGTGCCGAATAAGTCATTCATTTATCTCTTTATTATATATTTAAACTAAAAAGACACAGCCTCAATCGTTGATATATCTGATTAGTAAGATTTAAATGAAACAATTAGTATTAAGAATAGTTTATATAATTATTATGTAACTATTTAATATTTATAATTTGAGCTATGTTAAAATATAAACATTAAATTTTAAATGAAGAGTAATTATATGATTGGATATGTAACTTTAGGGGTTCGAGATCTAGAGGTCTCAAAAAAATTCTATACAGCATTATTAAATTCGAAAGTTTTAGTGGATGTGGGACGTTTAGTTATGATTGGAAAAGATATGGCACAGCCAAAGATAGCAGTATGCCTTCCATTTAATGATAATGACCCAAGCCCCGGTAATGGTGTGATGGTTGCATTTCCTGGGGGTTCAAAAGAAGGAGTGGTCGAGTTTTATAATAAAGCTATAGAACTTGGTGCTTTGTGTGATGGAGAGCCAGGACAGCGAATAGATGGTGTATTTTATGGTGCCTACGTTAAAGACCCAGATGGAAATAAGCTTTGTTTCTTTGATTTCAGTTAATATGATTTAAGGATTTATGATTACGTATCATATCATTTATTTTTAATTAATGGTGCCCGAACCTGGATTTGAACCAGGGACACACGGATTTTCAGTCCGTTGCTCTACCAACTGAGCTATTCGGGCATTCTTACGATTAATATATCGAGAATAAACGGCGTTATAGTGAAAGCAATTGCACCTGTCTATCCTGTTTTTCTATCTAATTTATATTTTAGCAAGGAAATATAGTCTTTGCCTTTGAGAATTATTCGCATTAAGTATATCTAATGACCTTAGATCAATTATTATGTAATCAAAAAGCTAAAATAACGGGATTTGATCCTCTTTTTTTAGAACTGGAGACCAGATTAAGGGAAATAGGGTTTTCTGAAGGCGATGAAGTAACTGTACTTCATTTTGGACCAATTGGTAAGAATCCTATGTCAATTAAATTGAATGGTGCTCTCATTGCACTTAGAAAAAATGAAGCTAAATATATTTTTGTTAAGTTATTATAGTGTCGAATATTAAAGAAAAAAATATCCGATTAGCACTTCTAGGTGCTCCTAATTGCGGAAAAACCTCTCTTTTTAATGCTCTAACAGGAGGCCGTGCAAAAGTGGCTAACTATCCAGGAGTTACTGTGGAGTATAGAAAGGGCGAATTCTCTTTACCTAATAATAAGCCAGTTGAGCTATTGGATTTGCCAGGTGTGTATGGTGATTGTGGGCATTCTATGGATGAAAAAGTAGCTATAGATGCTGTACGGGGGAATTTAGTCGGAGAGAGATCCCCTGATGGATTGATATTTATGATGGATGCTTCACATATTAATACGCATTTGCATAATGTGCTTCAGGCAAAAAGTTATGGGTTACCAATAATCTTAGTATTGAATATGATGGATATTGCAGCCCGCGATGGGATTGAAATAAACATTCCAAAACTTGAATCACTTCTAGGTATATCTATCATTAGTTGCGTTGCTGTTCGAAATAAGGGTAGAGTACATTTATTAGAATTTCTAAACGAATGGACTGCTAAATTATTCGATGGTTCAGCTTCAATACCTAATAAAGAAAATAATAGTCTCAAAGACTTACAGTTAAAATCTCGACAAATAACTAATACTACAGTTAGACAGCTAGAGATTGCTCCAACTATCACTCAAAAAATAGATAATATAGTTTTGCATCCATTATTGGGAATTATTTTTTTATCTGGTTTGTTAATATTTATGTTTCAAGCTGTTTATTGGTGGGCCGCACCTTTTATGGATGGAATTGACCTTATTTTTTCAAAACTTCAATTTATAGTAGATTCGAATCTTCCTAATACTTGGCTTAAGTCGCTCATATCTGATGGAATTATTGCTGGGGTAGGAAGTGTAATTATTTTCTTACCTCAAATTATTATATTATTTGCTTTTATTTTATTATTGGAAGCATCTGGTTACATGACACGTGCTGCATTTTTAGTAGACTCATTAATGGCTAAAGTTGGTTTGAATGGACGAGCATTCATTCCACTGCTTTCTAGTTTTGCCTGTGCTATACCTGGAATTATGGCATCAAGAACCATTGAACAAGAAAAGGATAGACTCACAACCATACTTATAGCGCCCTTAATGACATGTTCAGCACGGTGGCCTGTGTATATAATGATCATTGGTGCTTTTATACCAGATATTAATATTGGTTTTTTAGGTCTACAAGGGTTGGTGGCTTTTAGTTTAGTTCTTGGTGGTATTGTATTTGCCATGATAATGGCTTTTATTTTTAAAAAAACCTTAATGAATAATGCAAAATCAATTTTATTAATCGAACTGCCTAGTTATAAATTACCAGTAATAAAAGATTACTTTATAGGGTTATGGGATCGAGCATTAATATTCATTAACCGTGCTGGCCGAATAATATTACCTGCGTCAATAATAATTTGGTTCCTTGCTAGCTATCCAACAAAATCTAACGGAATAGTTGGTACATTTGCAGGTAAAATTGGGAGTTTAATTGAGCCTATTCTAAGGCCAATTGGCTTTAATTTAGAAATTGCCATTAGTTTAATACCCGGGATGGCAGCTCGTGAGGTTGTTGTAGGTGCGCTGGCAACAATTTATTCGCTTGATAGTGAAGCTTTAGATGGGCCACTCAAAGAAACACTGCAAAATAGCTGGTCATTACCAACCGCATTGTCTTTTTTAGTATGGTTTGTTTTTGCTCCTCAGTGTCTCTCAACATTAGCGATTATGAGAAAAGAAACAAATAGTTGGAAATGGCCTCTTTTTGCCTTTTTCTATTTATTTACTCTAGCATATCTAATGGCTGGTATCACATATCAAATAGCAGTTCATTTAGGCTTATAATTTTTGTCTAATCCACAAATTCTAGTTTCTTAATACTGGTTTTACTTCGGCTATTATGTAATCCTTAAATTATAGAATCAGTAATTTTGTGGATGAATTTATGACTGAAATATCAAAATCTGAATTTGAACACAAATTAATGAGTAATGCGATTACAGCGTTATCTATGGATGCAGTTCAGGCAGCAAATTCAGGTCATCCGGGTATGCCGATGGGAATGGCTGACGCTGCAACTGTGCTTTTTGCAAAATTCCTTAAATTTAACCCTAAAGATCCGAATTGGCCGGATCGTGACCGTTTTATTCTTTCGGCAGGCCATGGATCTATGCTTATTTACAGTTTACTTCACTTAACAGGATACAAGGCTGTTAATATGGAGCAAATCAAGAACTTCAGACAACTAGGTTCTATTACTGCGGGACACCCAGAATATGGACATGTCCCCGGAGTTGAAACTACTACTGGACCCTTGGGGCAGGGTATATCGAATGCAGTAGGTTTTGCTATTGCAGAAAGACAAATGAATGCGCGTTTTGGTGATGATCTAGTTGATCATTATACTTATGTAATAGCCGGAGATGGTTGTTTAATGGAGGGTATCTCGCAGGAGGCTATTTCATTAGCTGGGCATCTGAAATTAAATAAACTAATTGTATTATGGGATGATAATAACATAACAATAGATGGAGCTGTAGGCATATCTGATAGTACAGATCAAAAAAAGAGATTTGAGGCCTGTAACTGGGATGTAATAAAAGTTGATGGTCATAATGCAAAAAAGGTCAGTAATGCAATTCGGAGAGCTAGAAAATCATTAAAGCCTACTTTGATTGCTTGCAAAACCATCATAGGAAAGGGGTCGCCAACAAAGTCCGGAACTTCCAAGGTTCACGGTGCTCCTTTAGGTGCTGAAGAAATAATTGAAACGAGAAAGGCTATTGGTTGGAGTCATGATTCATTTATTATTCCTGATGAGGTCTACAGGCTTTGGAAAAAACCAGGAAGAAAAGGTCGTTCAGAGCAGAAATCATGGGAAAAAAGACTTAAAGAATCTTCAGTTATGACGGAATTTAATAGAGCTATTAATGGTATCTTAAATGAAGGCTGGAAGAAAAATATGCTGGAATACAAGAAAGATCTAGTTAAGACTTCGCCTACATTAGCAACTAGAGCTTCATCAGGTAACGCATTGAAAGTACTAACTTCTTCATTAACAGACATGATTTCTGGATCTGCTGACCTTGAAGGGTCTAATAAAACAAAAACACCATCTACAGAATCAGAAATTCAATTTAATAACTATGGTGGTAGATACATTAACTATGGGATCAGGGAACATGTGATGGGTGCAGCTATGAATGGAATGGCACTCCATGGCGGCATAATACCTTATTCCGGAACTTTTCTTGTTTTTGCAGATTATTGCCGACCTGCAATCAGACTATCAGCAATAATGGGCATTAGAGTGATTTATGTTATGACTCATGATTCCATTGGTGTGGGTGAAGATGGCCCTACTCATCAACCGGTTGAACATGTTGCCTCTCTAAGGGCCATACCTAACCTATATGTCTTTCGTCCTGCAGACGCTATAGAAACAGCCGAGTGTTGGGAAATTTCAGTTGAGAGAACATCTGGTCCATCTTTACATGCATTAACGCGGCAAAATCTTCCTTCAGTTCGAGATTCTGTTGATAAAAATGAGTCTAAATTAGGAGCATATGTGCTCAGAAAGAGTAGCAGAAAATGTCAGATTACTTTATTGGCTAGTGGCTCGGAGGTTCATCTAGCTGTTGCGGCTTATGATAAGCTTAACTCACTGGGAATTTCATCAAAAGTGGTATCTGTTCCCTGTCTTGACTTATTTTTAGAGCAAGATGATGATTATATTAACGAAGTTATAGGTGAAAATTTACCTAAAATAGTTATTGAAGCAGGTATAAGACAAGGTTGGGAAGGAATAATTAATCGAAAAGATGGCTTTGTAGGTATGAGTAGTTTTGGGGCTTCAGCTCCAGGGAATGAATTGTTCAATCATTTTGGTATAACGACTGAAGCCATTGTTAACAAAGCTAAGAAAATGTTAGATTTATAATGAAAGAGCTACCTGGAGATGTTTTTGTAACTGGTCAGCTTTTAGCAACGCAAATGTCAGCTTTAATAGATCAGGGAGTTATGACATTCATAAATAATAGACCGGATATGGAAGTTTCATTACAACCAACATCTGAAGAATTAGAAAAGATAGCAAGGGACAGGGGGGTTGATTATCATCATATACCTATGACCGGCGGAGTAACACAAGGTTTAATAGAGGCATCTAAAACAGTATTCTCGGATTTGCCTAGGCCTATAGTAGCATTCTGTGCCAGTGGCATGAGAAGCTCTGTTTTATGGGCATTTGCTAATGTCCAAGTTTTAGGTGTTGATGAGGTAATGAATGCTTTGACTAAAACAGGTTTTAATTTGGAACAAATTAGAGTTCCTTTGGCGCAGTCTTTAAAAAAATAGATTTTAGGCTCTTTTATGGCTAATATTAATCTTTGCTTTATCCATATATGCTACATTATCGGTAATTTTGGTTCTCATAGTAATATATGAATTAGGTTAGATTAAATGGTTGATAATATAACTAGTGATAAATCGATAATTATCGATGAGCATATTGATGATGCGCTTTCTTCACGATATCTTGCATATGCATTATCAACTATTACTCAAAGGGCTCTACCCGATGTCAGGGATGGCTTAAAGCCGGTTCACAGGCGAATTTTGTATGCGATGCGTCAATTAAAACTTAATCCTGAAAATGCTTATAAAAAATCAGCAAGAATAGTTGGTGATGTGATGGGGCAGTATCACCCGCATGGTGATGCATCAATATATGATGCTCTTGTGAAATTAAGTCAAAGTTTTTCAACACGATACCCATTAGTCGATGGACAAGGTAATTTTGGTAACATTGATGGTGATAGCCCTGCTGCAATGAGGTATACAGAAGCTAAAATGACTTCTGCTGGAGTGGCTTTATTAGACGGGCTTGATGAAAACTCAGTTGATTTCTCATCAACCTATAATGAAGAGGATGAAGAACCTGATGTTTTGCCAGCTGGATTTCCAAACCTTTTAGCTAATGGTTCCCATGGGATTGCTGTAGGGATGGCAACTTCAATTCCTCCGCATAACGTATCAGAAATTTGTTCTGCTGCATTACATTTAATTAAAACACCCAATGCACGGGTATCTACATTAATGGAATATATTAAGGGGCCTGATCTACCTACAGGAGGTATTATTGTAGAAACAAAAGAATCTATGCTGGAAGCCTATAAAACAGGAAAAGGAGGGTTTAAAGTAAGGTCAAAATGGTCAACCGAAGACCTAGGCCGCGGTATGTATCAAATAATTATTACTGAGATACCCTACCAGGTTCAAAAATCTCGTTTAATTGAAAAATTAGCAGAAGTTATAGAGTCTAAAAAGGCACCATGGCTCGAAGATGTAAGAGACGAATCTACTGAAGACGTTCGTATTGTTCTTGAACCTAAAAGTAAAAATATTGACCCTCACTTATTAATGGAGAGCTTATTCAAAATTACTGAATTAGAAAGCCGAGCTTCACTTAATATGAATGTTTTAGATGCAACTCGAACACCTCGTGTCATGAACCTCAAAGAAGTTATTCAAAGTTATTTAGATCACTTGCGTGAAGTTTTACTTAGAAGATCAAAACAGCGTCTTGAAAAAATTAATTATAGGCTAGAGGTCTTAGATGGCTATATGAAGGCGTTCCTTAACCTAGATGAAGTTATAAGAATTATACGATATGAAGATAAACCTAAAATAGAGCTAATAAGTCATTTCCAACTTACTGAAAGACAAGCTGATGCAATTTTAAATATGCGTTTGCGTGCTTTAAATAAATTGCAAGAAATTGAAATTAGTAACGAGAATAATCTTCTACTTGCGGAGAAAAATAATATTGAGACATTACTTGAATCGCCAGGTGAACAATGGAGTAGGATATCTGATCAAGTTAAGGCAATTAAAAATGAGTACAATTTAAAAACTGTTTTAGGTGCTAGAAGGACATCATTTTCTAATCTTCCAGAGATTGATATAGATTTAAGCAGAGCTTTCATACAAAAAGAACCAATAACTGTTGTTATGTCGGAAAAAGGCTGGATCAGAGCAATGAAAGGTCATAGCTCTGATAAAAGTGTTATTAAATACAAAGATGATGACAAAGAAAGATTTTTTCTACAATGTTTAACTACAGATAAATTAATTATTTTTGCTTCAAACGGTAAGTTTTATACAATTGGAGCTGACAAATTGCCGGGAGGTAGGGGTAATGGAGAACCAATAAGACTTCTCATCGATTTAGAAAATGATCATGAGCCTGTTGGAATGTTTGTTTATAATTCCGATAGAAATCTTTTAGTTGCCAGTTCTGACGGGTATGGCTTTCGGGTTAAAGAATCTGATATCGTTGCATCAACTAAAGGGGGAAGAAAGACTTTAAATGTAAAAGGTGATGCAGAAGCAATTCGATGTATTGAGATAGTAGGAGATAAAATTGCTTCTATTGGAGAAAACCGTAAAATATTAGTTTTCAATATCGATGAGCTCCCTGAAATGACTAGAGGAAAAGGGGTTAGGCTTCAAAAATATAAAGATGGTGGCCTTGCTGATGTGACTACATTTAAAGAGGATGAAGGGCTTAGTTTTATTGATAGCTCTGGGAGGTCAAATACAGTACAAGACTGGAAGATTCTCCAAGGAAGACGGGCCGGAGCCGGTCGCTTAGCACCACGAGGTTTTTCTCGACAAGGTCTTTTTTCTCCGGATAAAAGGCTTAATTAGGTCAATTAGTCTTATGACTATTAATCATTACTCCATCTGCATTAATTTCTATTACCGAATAACCTAAGTCCTTAATTTCACTCATATATTTATTTTTATCCCCAACAATGACGGTAATCATATCATCAGTATTAAGATATTTTTTTGCTAAGGCATTTATTTCACTAATATCAATTTTTTTAAGTGTTTTGGCTTGATCATCAACAAAAGAAGTTTCTAAATCATAAGTCATCATTCTACTTAAGAAACTCAATTTCTGGCTGGGAGTTTCATATGCACGAGCATCACTCTGACCTATCGCAGACTTAGTGAACTTTAATTCATTGTCTGATATTCCTTTATCTCGATACTCATTTATTTCTTTCATGAACTCAACAACTGATTCAGCAGTTGAATCTGCTCTTACCCCTGCGCTAGCTCTGTAATATCCATAGAATTCATTTCCGTTAAAAAATGAACGAGCACCATAAGTATAACCTTTATCTTCTCTTAGGTTTAGGTTTATTCGAGAGTTAAAAGCTCCTCCTAACATATAATTCATTATACCAGCTTTGAAGTACTCACCGTTAGCATCATATGCTAAGGCACGATTACCTATACGAATTTCTGATTGTGGTGCTTCAGGTTGATCAATAAAGTAAATAGTATTTCCTTTAATTGGAGGAAATGGTTGAATTTCAGGTTTAGGTACATCACCCCCAACCCATTTATTAAGTGGGGATAATAGTTTAGTGAGTTCTGTCTCTTTTAGATCACTTACCGCAACTATGCTTGCTATTTTTGGTGAATAGTTTGTAGCGTAGAAATTTACTACATCGTCTAATGTTAAGTTTTTAAGTGTATTCTCGGTACCAGAAGTACTATATGCAAAGCTGTTATTACTACCATATAATAATTTGTTAAATACTTCACTAGCGGTTCTGCTAGGTTGTTTTTTAGACTGCTTCAAGTTTTGTAAAACATTATTCTTAACTCTTAGGAAGTCCTCTCGATCAAACTTAGGTTCAAGAAGTGAATTAATCGCTAGCTTTATGGTTTGATCAACATTTTTTGACAAGCTTCGTATATTAAGAACCGTATAAGTATCACCAGCCGACCAACTATAGCTAGCACCTAATTTTGCTAATTGATTAGATATATCTTCAATACTTTCATTGTTTGTAGATTCATTCATCATAGAAGCTGTAAGTGATGCAAGGCCAAGTTTTTCTAAACTTTCATTAGACTGACCAGACTTAATTCTAAGTCTAATAGTAGTTGTTGGAACCTCGCTGTTGATTGACCCTAGAAGCGGTATCCCATTTACCACACTTTTATATATTAATGGTGTCTTTATTATTGGGTTTGGGCCGGCATTTGGTATAATAGACCTATCAAAACTATCTTCAGGTGGAGACCAATTAAACTTTTCATCCTTTTTGTCCTCCGGGATAATTCTTTCATAGCGTTTCCATGTATCATTATTTGCAATTTTATCTTTTTGTCCTTCGGGAACTATAGACATAATTACGGAAGGCTTACCTTTTATGTATTCATTGTAGACTCTTAAAACGTCTTTTTTTGTGACACTTTCATATCGTCTTATATCTGCAGATATGCCGTTAGGATCAGAACGATAAGTCTGATATGCTGCTAACTGTGTAACTTTACCTCTAACGCTTTCTAATGCATATATCATTCCAGCAACTATACTAGACTTAACACGTATTAAGTCATCTTCATTTACCCCACGTGATTCAAATTCTTCTAATGTATCACGAATATTTTCTTCTATATTTTGTAAACTTAAGTCTCTTTGAGGGTTTGCGAGTGCAAAGATTTCGAATGTGCATGATATTTCCCCGCATGGGTGACCAGCAGATGCCTGAAGTGCAATACCAGGTTTTTGTAAGTTCTTGTACAATAATGATGTTTCTCCCCCTCCCATGATATTTTGTAATACATCAAGAGGTGCTTCATCAGAGTGATTGCCATGTACGGTTGGCCATGACATAAATATTAACGGAATTCGCGCATTCTTGTCTTCCAGAGAAATATATCTGTTTTCATCAATTGTAACTTGCTCATAAACTGGTTTGGTAACTGCAGGGCCACTTGGGATTGGACTGAAATACTTATTAATCCATTTCAAAGTTTGAACCTCATCAATGTCACCACCTATGGTTAAAGTGGCGTTATTAGGTCCATACCATTTTAAAAAAAATCTTTTTAAGTCATCTATTTGAGCACGGTCTAAGTCTTCTAAATAACCTATTGTAGACCAGCTATATGGGTGACCCTCCGGATATATTGCTTCACCCATTCTTTCACTTAAAAGTCCGTAAGGCTGGTTGTCAACACGTTGACCGCGTTCATTTTTAACTGTTTCCCTTTGAACTTCGAATGCCTCGTTTGTTACAGCAGGTCCATTGAGTAAGAAGCCCATTCTATCTGATTCAAGCCACAAAATTTTCTCAAGTTGATTTGCTGGAACTGTCTCATAATAGTTAGTTCTATCAGAATTGGTAGTGCCGTTTAAAGTACCACCAGACTCAGTAATTAAAGAAAAATGCTGTTCATCTTTAACGTTCTTAGATCCTTGAAATAACATATGCTCAAAAAAATGTGCAAATCCTGACTTGCCAATTTCTTCTCTGCCAGAGCCAACATGATAGGTAACATCAACATGTACTAGCGGATCAGAATTATCTTTATGTAAGACTACAGTTAAGCCATTATCTAATTTGTACTTTTTAAAAGGTATTACTACTTCATTATTTTTTGATGTCACACTATCAATAAACTTAATACCTTCTGGTAAGCTATTGATTAAATTAGTATTACCATTCTGACATGCTATAAGTAATGTAGGGATTAGTAATTTAAATATAGTTCGCATATTCTATCATTTCACAAGTTAAAAAGGTGGATTAAAGTATTACTTTTAATTTAAATTACTACACATTGAGTTTGTAAATGTCTACTTTAATATAGCTGATGGAAGCCATGTTGCAACGCTGGGAACACTTATCACAAGTAATATAACAATGATTTGAATAAATATAAATGGAATTACCCCATTATAAATATCTCCCGTGCGCACTTCTTTTGGTGCTACCCCTCTTAGATAAAATAAGGCAAAACCAAAAGGTGGGGTAAGAAAGCTAGTTTGCAGATTTAATGCCATAAGAACACCTAACCATATTGGGTCCATGCCTGTTGCTAATAATGGAGGTGCTACGAGAGGAACAACTACAAAGGTTATTTCTATAAAATCAAGAAAGAAGCCTAATACAAACATAACTAGCATTACTAAACTTAAAGCACCCCACTTTCCAAATGGAGCTGACTCTAAAAGCTCTTTAACAAGTTCATCGCCGCCAAATCCACGAAAGACAAGACTAAATACTGTTGCGCCAATTAATATAACAAATACCATACTTGTTATTTGCATAGTAGACTCTGATACCTCAGCCAAATGCTGTCTTTTTATTAATGACAAAATTGAGAAAAATGTTGTTATCATTGCAATAAATGCTAGGAAAAGGCCAATAACAAAAGTAAATTTTTCATAGTTATTCCAAATTGTCTGGTTAAACCTAATATCTATTCCAGTTAAATCTATAATTACCAATAGAATTAAACTTGTAGCCGCACATACAGAAGAACGTTTATACATTTTTGAATCTGATGTTTTATAGGATGCAAGATATATAGCCCCGAGAGCTCCCAGAGCAGCTCCGCGAGTGGGAGTTGCATACCCTGAGAGAATTGAACCTAAAACTGCTATAATGAGTAGTATTGGAGGAAGCATTGCTATGATTGTTCTTCTAATAAACTCCCATGGGGATGGACCATCAGGCCATGATTGTGAAGGTGCTAAAGTAGGTTTAAAATATGCTACTAAAAAAATATATATAGCGTAGAACAGAACTAATATAAGACCGGGTACTAGGGCTCCAGCAAATAAATCTCCAACTGAAATAACCCCTGATCCTTCAAGTCCTAAAGAGCGTTGGGCTTCTTGATATGCATTACTCATTTGATCACCAAGTATTAC
>ENA-OWPI01003438-OWPI01003438.1-marine-metagenome-genome-assembly--contig:-NODE-3438-length-13534-cov-2.237274_pt1 | contig 13534 bp, 5 predicted proteins | sample MGYA00238138_ERZ651775 | MGnify/ENA primary metagenome ERZ651775 (study PRJEB26906, sample SAMN06265043) | marine metagenome | isolation source: Helgoland LTER site | place: Germany:Helgoland, sampling...
ACCGTCATGGACCGCGGTTCCGTGGTGCTGCGAGCGGAGAGGGTGGCGCCGCTGCCCCCGCCCCCGGTGCCGGAGGTTCCCGCCGCTACCGCCGCACCCGCGGCCGCGGCGCCGGCGGAGGCGCCCCCCGCCGAGGCTGCTCCTCCCCCGCCGGAGGCGCCGCCCCCCCCGCAGTGAGGGAATGTACATACTTTAGGAGTCATGATTCTTGAGAGGTGCATCTGAGTTTGCTTGACGATGTTTATACTTTTAATAACTAACGCCAGACGCCGGCGACGGTAAAGAAATCTACGTTTCGCGCGCACCCAGCTTCGCCACAACCTCGCTCGCCACCGCCCTGCCGATCGCGTCCGCGGGCCCCGCCGCCTTCCCCTGGCACCCCGTCACCGCCAGGACCGCCCCGCCCGCACCCAGCGCCTCGACTTGCAACTCGCCGTCGTCGCTGCACGTGGTCACGCACGGCTTGGACTGGACGCTGAGGAAGTTGGTGTCCGGCATGAGCGCGACGAGTACGTCGTGGAGCCTGTCCGCCACCGACTCGTCACCGTCCGACCTCATCCACTCGTGAAGGTCGGCCACGGCGTGTGTTTCCACTCTGTTTCGGTTGAAAAAGTCATTCGCGCCGCCGCCGATCTTCACGTACCACCCGGGGTCCAAACCCAGCACTCCGTCGGGGTACCAGATCGGCGGTAAGACGTACACGCTCATCGCCTCGTTCCTCGACTGCGACGAACTCCCGGCGGGGGCGGCGGCGTCACCCGGCGGGGGTGCGAACTGGTACTTGACCGTGGGCATCGCCCCCAGCGCCCCCTTCGCCGTCGCCTCCGTCACCTCCGCCAGAAGCACCGTCCGCCTCGACGCGCGCACCGACCCGAGCCCCGACGACGCGTCAGGGCTCGCGCCCGTCACCTCGCCGCGGTCCACGAGATCTCCGGGCGCGCCCGGGAACCGCGCTCTCAGTTCCTCGCGCTGCGACGCGACGCCCACCGGGCAGTTGTTGGTGTGGCAGATGCGCGCCATGACGCACCCGGTGGCGATCATGGCGACGGTACCGAAGCCGTACTCGTCGGCGCCCATGAGCGCGCACTGGATGACGTCCAGGCCCGAGCGGCAGCCGCCGTCGGCGCGGAGCACCACTCGCTGGCGCAGGTCATTCTCGACGAGCGTCCTGTGCGCCTCGACGAGGCCCATCTCCATGGGACCGCCCGCGTGCTTGATGGAGGAGAGGGGCGAGGCGCCCGTGCCGCCGTCGCCGCCGGAGATCTGGATGATGTCGGCGTTAGCCTTGGCGACGCCGGACGCGACTGTGCCGATGCCCGCCTGGCCCACGAGCTTCACGGAAACCTTAGCCTTGGGGTTCACCATGTGCAAGTCGTAGATGAGCTGCGCGAGATCCTCGATGGAGTAGATGTCGTGGTGGGGAGGAGGGGAGATGAGGGGCACGCCAGCCTTGGAACGGCGAAGGGACGCGATGTAGGGCGAAACCTTCTTGCCGGGGAGCTGACCGCCCTCGCCGGGCTTGGCGCCCTGCGCAACCTTAATCTCGAGCTGATCCGCAGCCATGAGGAAAGAGGTGGTGACGCCGAAGCGGCCGGACGCCACCTGCTTGATGGCGGACGACGCGATGTCGCCAGTCTTGAGACCGTTGAGGTGGGGAAAGTCGTCGGAGTTACCGTCGGCGTCCGCGGAGATGGTCTCGTAGCGCTGGGGATCCTCGCCACCCTCGCCCGAGTTACTCTTGCCGCCGATTCGGTTCATCGCGATGGCGATCGCCTCGTGGCACTCGCGCGAGATGGCACCCAGAGACATGCCTCCGGTGCAGAACCGCGCGCAGATGTCGCCGACGGACTCGACCTCGTCGATGTCGATGGGCTTCCTGTCGCTCTCGATCATGAGCATGTCGCGGAGGGAGGTGGCGGGCCTTTCGTTGCGCTCCTCCTGGTAGAGCTTGTACGCGTCAAAGTCACCCTCCTCCTTCTTCCCCCCGAGCCCGACAGCCTTGTGGAGGAGCTTGGACATCTCCTGGTTGTTGGCGTGGTACTCGAGGCCGGGCTTGACCTGGAACATACCGCGCGCGGCGATGCCGCTGAGAACCTCGTTCTCGCCGGGAAAGTTGGATGCCGCGAAGAGCGCCGTCTCCGCCGCGAGGTCATCCATGCTCATGCCGCCGATGCGGGAGACGGTACCCTTGAAGGCGATGTCGATCACCTCGGGTCCGATGCCGTAGCACTCCAGAATCTGTGCGCCGTGGTAGGAGGTGAGGAGCGAGATGCCCATCTTGGAGAGGATCTTCTTCAGTCCTTTGTTCACCGCCGCCTTGTAGTTGCGCTGCACGTCGGCGACGGACATGTTGGGCATCTTGCCGCGCTTGATGGCGTTCTCAATCTTGGTGGACCCGCGCCACTGGCGGCAGGTCTCGAGCGCGAGCCACGGGTTCACCGCGGAGGCGCCGAAGCCGATGAGGCACGCGAAGTGATGGGTGGAAAACGAAGACGACGACTCCACGACGATGGACGCTCGGGATCGGAGGCCAACCTTGATGAGGTGGTGGTGAACCGCACCCACCGCGAGCATGGACGGGATCGCGGGCATCGACGCGTCACCGCAGTCGGGCCTGTCGGAGATGATCACCGTCTGGGATCCGTCGGCGACCGCCTTCTCGGCGGCGGCGCAGAGATCCGCGACGGCTTTGGCCATCTCGCCCTTCCCGCCCGATCCGGCGTAACGCGCGGGGACGCGGACGGCGGCGAGCTCCTTGAGGCCCATGATGGTCTCGACGTCCTCGTCGAAGAGCACCGGGGTCTTGATGTGCACCGCGGGGATGTCCTTCGCGCCCTTGTTGTCCAGGAGGTTACCCTTGGCGCCCAAGGTCATCTCGAGGGACATGACGAGCCCTTCGCGGAGGGGATCAATCGCCGGGTTGGTGACCTGCGCGAATCTCTGCTTGAAGTAATCGTAGAGGAGATGGGGACGGCCGGAGAGCACCGGCATGGGGGTATCGTCACCCATCGACCACGTGGGCTCCATGCCGTCGGCAGCCATGGACTCGATGATCATGGACACATCCTCGGCGGCGTACCCGGCGGCGGCTTGCGCTTCGATCAAGCCGACGGCGTCCATGGTGGTCGCCTCGCCGGGATCCTTGGCGTCGAGAAACATGGTATCCTTTAAGAATTCCTTGTAGTCCAGCCTGGCGGCCACCTCCTTGGCCACCTCGGTGTTCTCCTGGAAGGCGCCAGTCTCCAGGTCCGCCTGGATCATCATGCCGGGGCCGAGGCGGCCCTTGGCGACGATGTTCGCGGCGTTGGAGATGGCGTCGCCGAGCACGCCAACCTCGGACGCGACGTAGATGTAGTCGTCGGAGGTGCGCCAGAAGCGGGCGGGGCGGAGGCCGTTGCGGTCGAGCCTGCATCCGAGCTTCTTGCCGTCGGTGAAGACGAGAAGCGCGGGGCCGTCCCAAGCCTCCTGCATGCCAGCGTAGTAGTCGTAAAAGGACTCAACCTCGGGGTAGGTGGCGTCCAGGTCGGGGTGGTTGCGGTACGCCTCGGGCACGAGGAGCATCATGGTCTCCGCGACGGGCCGCCCGGACTTGACGAGTAACTCGGCGACGCGGTCGAGGTTGGCGGAATCCGACGCCGCGGGGTTGCAGATGGGCCGGAGCTCGGGCTCGCGGCCTTCCCACACCGGGTGCGTCATGTCCGCCTCTCTGGACGCCATCCAGTTGAGGTTACCTTGGAGGGTGTTGATCTCACCGTTGTGGCCGAGGAAGCGCATGGGCTGCGCGAGGGGCCACTTCGGGACGGTGTTGGTGGAGAAGCGCCTGTGGTAGATGCAGAACTGCGCCTGGAAGTCGTCGTTTTTGAGATCTTCGTAAAATTCGCCGACGACGGCGGAGCGGAGCATGCCTTTGTACACGATGGTGCGGCCGGACATGGTGCAGACGTAGAAGTTCTCGGCGATGCCGGGCATCTCCGAGTTGATCGCCGCCGACTTCTTCTCCGCGAGCTTGCGCGCGACGAAGAGCTTGCGCTCGAGGTCATCCTCCTCGGCGCCGCCGACGAGGATCTGCTCAATGACGGGCTCCGTCGCCTTGGCCATGCGACCGACGACGTTTTTGTTCACGGGAACCTCGCGCCAGCCGAGGACGGTGAGGCCCTCAGCCTCGACGCACTCGTTGAGGATCTCCCGCGACTTTTTCGCCTGCGCCTCGTCCTGCGGCAGGAAGACCATGCCGACGCCGGACTTGCCCTCCTCGAATCCGGCGATGCCGGCGTCGTCGCAGTATTTGCCCAGCATCTTCCACGGGATGTTGCACATGATGCCCGCGCCGTCGCCCGAGTCGTCATCCGCGGAGCACGCGCCGCGGTGCTCCATGCACCCGAGCGCGGTGAGCGCGTCCGCGACCGTCTTGTGCGTGCGCTCGCCCTTCAGCGACGCGATGAAGCCGACGCCGCAAGCGTCTCTTTCTTCCAAAATCTGGTTCATGTCAACCGCGCCGCCCGTGTAGGGCTCCCGCGCGGCGACGTGGACGACGGTGGAGGACCTGTTGGCCGCCGCGGGGGTCTCGGATCGAAGGCTGCGGAACCTGTGAAGTGGCGAGTGGGATTCAGTCGGGGCGATCGGTCAGTCCAGAGTCGACTCGCGAGGTTTACGGTTGAAAAAAGTTGGATAAAGTTGGCGCTTCACTGACTGTACAGGGATGACGAATGCATCCTGGGGGTTCGGGCGGGCGGGGCGCTCACCTGGGCAGCGCCGCGGACTTCTTGAGGCCCATGAAGGAGGGCATGGGGGCCTGTTGGTGGGGGAGACGGGGTGTGGTTCACGGTCAGCGATGATCGGGGTAAGGGGGACGCGCGCGCGCGGTGGACGTGGCGAAGGCGTGACGTCGCCGCCGCAGAGCGGTGATGACACATCACGTGGCTGGCTTTTCCAAGCGGCAGGGACGTGGCCGTGGCGCGCGCGCGAGCGAACGGTTCGACGGCGCGATCGGTGGCGATCCAGCGCGCGCGCGATCGAGTGAAGATGTTCGATCGGCGTCGCACGCGTCGTCCACGGATCGATCGGGCCGTCGGAGTCGCGCGTTGGGCCGCTCCATCCGCGCGCGCATCGCACAGCTGGAAAAGCACACCGTCGTTGAGGGTTTGCTAGGGTCAGGTTTTGCCGGCACCCTGCGCGCCTGTCGGGACGCGCGATACGCACCTGCTTGCCGCCGACGGATCGGAGAGGCGCCGCGAGGTTCGCGGAGGGCACGCGGGAGGCCATGGCCGGGACGCGAGCGCCGTAGGAGCGTCGGGCGACGCCCTGGTGGGCGACGACCGGCGCGAGCGCGGTCGCGCGAGCGAGAGCAGCCATCTGCGAGATTTCCGTTCAAGCCTGCGCTGCGGGAGGGTGGTAAACCGCTTGAGCTCGAGCCCGTGGTGGGGCCGACGAGTTCGTTCGGGGGCTTAAAGCCTCCTGCGACGACGCGATTCGACGCTGATCCCTGTTGCGTTCGACGTGTGACGTCGACGCGCGCGGTGTATGACGTTCGCCGGTACCCGCGTCGATGAGTTCACCAACCGATTCTCACAACCGGGCAGACCGGAGGACCTTTCCAGCGATGCAACCGGCACGGCACCCGCTTTCAGTTCGTGAACCGTGGTTTGAGTGACGAGCGGTGAAAAATGGATTTTCATCGGCAAAATCTTAATTTCAGGTGGCATGTTCCGCGGTTCTGGTTGACGCTGTGGGGGCAGTCGAGATTTTCCCGCGGTCGAGGCGGATTAGGATTTGGAAAACGCGGTTTGAAACGTTTGGATTTCGACACACGTGTGTGGTCATGTAAATTGAAAGTGTTAGCCGTATGAACACGCGTATTTGGATATTTGCTATTTGACCAACGCATGAGCATTCTGTCTCGCGAGTTTCGCCAGACGACGGTTCTGCATATGAAAATTCCGAGGAACTCACAAGTCCTCGGAAGTGGCCACCAAGGGAAGGAGGAGCTCGGAAGTGGCCACCACACACGACCACGACCACACGGACGCCGCCATGGTCGCGATACCGCCCGTGCTCCGCCCCGCGTGGCGCCGTCGCCTCCTCCTCTACGTTCTTCTCCCGTACTTCCTCGCGGGAAGCGCCGCACGCGCGGCCGAGGCGCCCGGACCGTCGCCCGGGTTCAGTGGTGACGACGCACTCCGAGAAGACGCGTACGAGTGGCCGCGAGGTCCCGCGCTGGAAGGACTGCTCCCCGCGTCCGCGGCGGGCGACGAGGGGTTGCTCGCCACGACGTCGTCCTCCCCCGCGTGCGACGGCGATGATCTCTCCTTGCTCCGCGTATCGCCGTGGCCGGGATGCGGCGCGCAGGCGACCCTCGCGCTCGGCTGGGGCGACGACGACGAGGACGGCGTCGGCGTCGACGGAAGGAACACCTCCGACGTCGCGGCCTCGGTATCCTCCCTGGTGGCATCCCTCGGCGCCGCGGGCAGGGGCGCGACCGCGACCGTCACGCACGCCCCGCAGACCTCCGGGATGACCGCGATAGCGCTCGCGATGCCCCACGCCGACCCGCTCGGCGCCGCCGCCGTCGTCGACGGTACCGGGAAGCTATCGGGCGAGAAGGTGACGGAGATTTACGGCGGCGGGCTCGACTTTAACAAAGCCGAAGCGCAACGCCTCGCCATCCTCGACGCGTTCCAATCTATGAAGATCGTCTCTCAGGGCGCGATCGACGCGCACGATCCCCCAAACGTCGTGCGCATGGTCAAGGACGCGCTCAAGGCGCAGCAGAAGGAGCGCGCGGACGAAGGCAGGCTCATGCTCGAGCTCGTCAACTCGAGCAGGCCGGGCGTCGAGTACAAAAACGCGCGAGGGGGTAAGTGGGAGGCCACCGTGTCCGCCTACGTGGACGGCGGTAAGAAGGTTGAGAGCGTCGGCGCCGGGGCGGGTAAAGGCGACGCGGAGGACGCCGCGTACGGCGCGCTCGTCGACGGCGGCGTCTTGAGGGACGTCATCGGCGCGGGGCGACACGACGCTATCCGAAAACTCGTCGAACAATCACCCGGTGGCAGCGCGGCGGCGCTGCGGGTCCCGCCGCTCCCCGATGACGCCATGGACGCGCTGATCGAGGCGATGGGCACGCCGGAGGACCACGACGCGAGGATGCGCGCGTGGAGGGACGCGGAGGAGCGCGCGATGGAGCGGTACATGCTACGAGCCGAGGAGGAGGAAGCCGCCATCGGAAACGACTCGAGCAAGGACGGCGGGTATCGCCGCCGGAAAGAAGGCGCATCCTCCGGTCCCCGCTACGCCGTCTTGGACGATGCGGCGCGCAAGGAGGTTAACGACCGGTTCATCGCCGAGGAAGCGCTACTCGCCGCGGCGGTCGACGCGGACCCCACCGGCGCCGAGGCTAAGATGCGCGAGGTCCGCGACAAGCTCCCGATTAAGAAGATTCGCGAAGAGCTGTGCGAAGCGCTCAAGACCAACCCCGTCGTGGTGGTCTCCGGCGGCACCGGCAGTGGTAAGTCCACGCAGTGCCCGCAGTACATCCTGGAGGATGCCATCGCGAACGGGGTCGGGCCGGACACGCGGATCGTGGTGACGCAGCCGAGGCGAATCGCCGCGGTGAGCGTGGCTGAGCGGGTAGCCGCGGAACGAAACGAACGCGCGGGGAACTCCGTCGGCTTCAGCGTGCGTCTTCACGGGTGTTCACCTCGCGATGAGGGCGGCAGCGTGGAGTTCGTGACCACCGGCGTCCTTCTACGACGGCTGATGCGCGATCCGGGCCTCCGCGGGATCTCTCACGTCATGATCGACGAAGTTCACGAGCGCGACATCAACACCGACTTCTTACTGGTGCTCCTCAGGGCGCTGCTCCGTAAGCGCCCGGAGCTGCGTGTGGTTCTGATGTCCGCGACGTTGGACGCGGAGTCGTTCTCGGACTACTTCGCGAGACGAAGCGGCCTGGACTGGGGCGAGGACGGCAAGGCTAGGTCTGGCGGGTCTGACTTTTCAGTCGGCTCTGTCGACTTGACTCAAGATTCCCAGTCTAAAGCCGCGCCGTTGCTCTCCGTTCCCACTAAACCCCGGCACCCGGTCGAGATGTTTTACCTCGAGGACCTCGCCGCTGGGCTGTGCGACGAGGACGACGAGACGTGCGAGACGCCCGAGTACACCGCCGACGTGGACGATTTGGAAACCGATCCGGATGCTCCGGAGACGCTTCTCGTCGCGGACGACTCGCAGGCGCCGCCCGAGTTCGCGCTCGACGACATGGGCGAGACCCTCGCCAAGGCGCTTCTAGAAGCACAGGACGAGCTTCTGGAACGTGAACTGGAAGAGGCGCTCGCGGAAGAACGCGCGTCCGACGCCCTCGAGGCGGACGAGGACGACGAGGAGGACGAATCAGACGCAGACGAGGAACTGAGCGAATGGGAAGAGCTGGAGGTGGAGGTCGAAGGCGGCGGCGCCGCGAACTCGACCCGGCGCGTCAAGGGCCGACACGGACGCCTCGCGAACAAGGTCCGGACCCTGCGAAGGGCGGTCGAGATGCGAAGGGAGGCGCAGGGCGACGACGGTCTTCGACCCGTGACGAGTCGGTCGGCTCGACAGGCGGCGCGCCGCGCCCGCAAGATGGGCGGAGGAAAGGGCGGCGGAAAGGGCGGCGGTAAAGGAGGCAAGGGTGGGGGTATCGCGGATAAACGCGAGCGCGAGGAGCTCGTCGTCGCGCTCGCCGCCGAGGTTGCCGCGCAGGTCTCCGCGGCTGAGCTCGCCAAGGGGCGAAAGGGTTCCGTGCTGGTGTTCCTCCCCGGCTGGGACGAGATCAAGGAGTGCATGAAGGTTCTCGAGAACTTACCCGCGGCGCAGTACGACGCCCTGCGGGTCATACCGCTGCACTCGCAGGTGCCGCAGGAGGAGCAGCAGCTGGTGTTCTCACCCGCGCCGGAGGGCAAAATCAAGGTTATCCTCGCGACGAACATCGCTGAGTCCTCGGTCACCATCGACGACGTTTTGGTGGTTGTGGACTCCGGCTTGGTTCGCGAGATGAGCTACAACCCGGAGAGCGCGATGAGCACCATGGGCACCGTGCCCACCTCCCGGGCGTCCGCGACGCAACGCACCGGCCGCGCCGGCCGCGTCGCCCCGGGCGTCTGCTACAGGCTCTACTCCAAGGCGATGTTCGAAGCCATGCCCGAACGGCCGACTCCGGAGATTCAGCGAACCGCGCTCGAGGCGACGTGCCTGCAGACGTGCTCGATGACCAACTCCGGGGTCCAGGCGTTCCTGGCGGAGGCCATGGACCCCCCCGCGGAAGAGACGGTCACGTTGGCGATGGACCGGTTAAAGACGCTGGGCGCCATCGCGGAAGTCGACGGCGCCATCTTGGAACGAGCTCGCCGCCGCGCCGACGCGGAGGAAGCCGGCGAGACTGTCACCGAGAGTGAGTTCGATGCTGACGTGGCTCTCGGATCCGATTCGTCGTCCGACTCCGTCCCCGCGGGTATCAAAGAGGTTCTCATGCCCCTCGGTAGCTTGCTCTCGCAGCTTCCGCTCGATCCCGCGACGGGTCGCATGCTCATCATGGGAGTCACCGCGCAATGCCTGGATCCCGTGCTCACCGCCGCCGCGTGCATGAGCAGCCGTGATCCCTTCATCGTCCCCACCGGCGCGCGCGATGAGGCGCAGCGCGCGCGTAGGAGCTTCAGCGAACGATCCGATCACCTCGCGGTGCTCCGTGCGTACGCGGAGTGGCGCGCGGTGATGGCGGAGGAAGGGTTCGAATCGGCGTGCCAGTGGTGAGTTTTTCTTTTTATTTCCGTATGTCGATGGGCGATTTGACTGACGTCGTGTTTTGTTTGCAGGGCGCGGGATAACTTTTTATCCATCCAGGGCTTGCAGAACCTCACCTCTCTCCGTTCGCAGCTCCTGGACGAGCTCGTGCGCACCGGTTTGGTGCGACGGGATGACTTAGGGTACGACAGGCGCAACAGGGAGCTACGGGGCGACGCCGAGGTGAACAGACACGCGGGTAACGAGTCCCTCACGTTGGCTGTGCTCACCACGGGATTGCCGGGTAACCTGGCGAGCCGGCGGAGCATGGCGCACTTTGGCGTGATGCGCACGCGTTTGGAGGAGAACGCGGGTCTGCACCCGGCGTCCGTGTCCTTCACCAGGGCGCCGCCCAAGCGCAGAAGCGAGCAAACCGCGCTGCCGCAGTGGTTTCTGTATCGCGAGATGGTTCTGTCCTCGCAGGTGTTCCTCCGCGACTGCAGCGCGATCAACCCCGAGCAGTTGGTGCTCTTCGGGGGAACCAAGATGGCGCCGCCGCCGGAAGTGGCGCACACAGCTGTGTCGGCACCCTCGGCACCCCAACCCGCGTCCATCGAGGAATATTCCCTCGACGAACCTCCACCCTTGCTCAACGCCGACGGTACTCCGTCGATAACGCTCAAATCCAAATCGCGATCGAGCGCGGATCCGCCGTCGTCGGTCAACGAACCGTTGGGCGCCGCCGTACTGGACGATTGGATCCTCGTCCGGTCCACGTGCGCGGACACGAGTGAGCTGCTCGTGGACGTCAGACGGGAGCTCTACGCGGCGTTGGCGCACAAAGCCATGGCGCCGCGCAAGCCCCTCAACGCGAGCCAAACGGCCATCGTCGACGCGGTTGCCGCGACGCTTCATATCGTGGAGAACCGCAACGCGAGCGCGTTGGCGTCGCTTCGCCGGCGTGAAGGCCCGCGGAGGGACGGCGGGGGTTTCGAACGCGACGGCGGCGGGTTCCGGGATTCTTTCGACGCCGGTAATAGGGACGGGAATAGGGCGGGGTTCGGGTTCGCGACCCGGGATTCAACCGGACGAGGCGGACGAGGCGGCGGTCGCGGTCGGCCGGGGTTCGGAGATGACAGGCGAAAGTTCGGTGGGTTGAAGCGCGACGGGGATGGGAACTTCGTCAGGGAATTCGGTTCGTCCTCCTCGAAGTGATTGATCACTCGTAGTCGCCGTTGATTGATGCAAGGGAATATTATTTGGGTATTTTCAGCTCGCGGCGCTATATTCTATTATTTTATGTCGTCTGTTCAATGGCTTTTTAGGCTATCTGTGTTACCATTTTTGGCTTTTTGTGGACCGCGGGTCGCGGCTTTTCCGAAATAAATATCATGACTAAATGCCACGTACGTTCCACGTATGAATAAAATGACGTGTGCACGGTCCACGTTGGACATCGATAAAATCGAGTTTTGTATGGAAACCAGTCAGGGTCGGCCTCGCAAAAATAGATTTTGGGAATCAGAAAAATATCCGAGGGTGAACCTTCACAAAATTCCATTCATCTCGAGATGGATTCCACTTGCGCGGCGTCTGTGTCTTCCTCGCATATGGAGTTTGTGTCTGACGGAAATCCCGGGAACTCGGAGCGCTGTGAGCCTCGGAATAACTCTCTCTCATAGGAAATTATTGTCAAAATGCACACTTTCAAACTTCGGAAAGCAGACTCGATGTTCATACGCACTTTTGGTTTTTCCATTTTTGTCGTCTGAACCGCGAGTTATTCCTGGGTCACGTTATTAGCACTCGGCGGAGGCGGGAACCGCACGGCACAGTCGAGACGCGCGTGCGGGCGCGCGAGGAGCAAGGAAGGCTCCGTCGACCGGTCGCATCTCTTCTTTGCGAAGTCGGGCGACCACCCGCGGCGGCGAGGGACCCGGATACGTCGGAAGTCGCCTCGATCACGCTCGGAATCGTCAGGGGGGCCAAAGATTCGACATAGATTCGACAAGCCCCTCTCTCTCTTTCACCGCATCTAGCGCGAAAGGTCGCGTCGGTCGGGACGGTGAGAGCGCCGCCAGTCGCTGAACGGCGCCGTGGATTCGCGCGTAGGGTGTGTTCACGTGGGAACGGAGTGCGGATCACGCACACGCGCGTGAAAACCGTCGGCGCGGCGCGGTAATTGACTCGCCCGTCCCTTCGCGCATCACGTGGTGAGATCGGCTGGGCGGAGGCGCATCTTGAGAAGACGGAGCGGACTCGGTGTTCGGCGGCGTCGAGATGTGGGGTAACTTCTGCGCCGGGCGCGGCAAGAACACCAAGCTCGACAAGATCCTGGGGGAGGATCCCTTCGAGTCCTCGTGGGCGGAGCAGGTGTCGCTCATCAACAAGGCCATCTTCCAGGCGCCCGCGCCGTCGTACTCAAAGAGGTGAGTGTTTCTTGGACTTTCTTCCAGACTGGCCCGCAGTGGTCCCTTTCGCGCCTTTTTTGCACCGGAGCGCCTCGCGCCTCGCTCTCGGCGGCGACCACCCGGATCGCGCCGCCATTTTCCACCGCCGCCAGGATCCATCGCGAGTGTCTCGAGTTGACCCGCGATCGCGCGCGATTCCCGGCCCGAACCCGTCCGTACTCGTCGCGCGCACCCTTCGCTCCATCCCAAACCCGAGTCGGTCAGCCCTCTTTCCCAAGCGCGAAAATCAAAGATCTAATCTTCCCCCTAACCTTCCCCTCTCCCACCCTCCTCCACCACCACAGCGTGCATCCGTGGTCACCCGCGGACTGCGTCTACCTGGACAGCATGAGCGGATACCACTTCCCCGCGGTCATGGTCCGGTGCAAGCGCGCCCCCGCGACCAGGGCTATCCTCCACTGCCACGCAAACGCTTGCGACGTCGGGTAAGTTCTTTTTAATGCTCGTATGGGCAATTAGTTGACTGACGTCGTGTTTTTTTAACAGTCACATCTACGAGTTGTGCCAGCGCGACGCCGAGTGCTGGCAGGCGAACGTGCTGCTGGTGGAATACCCTGGGTACGGAACCTCCCCTGGTGTGTCCTACGAACGCAGCGTGGACCGGCACGTGATGTGCGCGTACGAGTACTTGGTCAGCGACTTGGGGTACAAGCCGGAGAACATCGTGTTGTTCGGTCGGAGCCTCGGGAGCGGGCCGGTGTGCAGGCTCGCGGCGAGGCTCCAGGACGAGGGTGAGCGCGTGGGCGGGGTGATCCTGCACTCACCGTTCATCTCGGTGCGTGAGGTTGGGATCTCACTCCTCGGGCACGTCGCCAACATCATCAGCGATCGGTGGGATAACAGGACGCCGTTGCGAATCGTCAAGAGCAAGGTGCTCATCATACACGGAGCGTCGGATGAGGTGGTCCCGTTTCGGCACGCGGAGGTGCTGCGGGACGTGCGTAAAGCGCACGGGCTGCCGTGCACCTTCTTCCCGACGCAAGGCACGCACAACTACTTCAGCTATTACCGCGATTACCTGCAGCCGGTTGAGAACTTTCTCGGCGGGCTCGAGGTTCGAAACGCGGCGTCGACGCCGAAGCCGCTTCCGCCGCTGCCCGACCCGCTGCCCCACGCCAAGTACTCCAGGGCGCAGGTACGCGAGATGACGGATCGAAGGCGGCGCATCGCGGCGCAGGAGCACGAGCGCGCGACGCGGTCCAGCGAGGCGACGTCGCTGGTCCGCGACGTCGCCGGGCTCATGCGGGGCGACGACGACGACGACCGAGACGGCCGTCTCACGTCTCTCGACGAAGCGGTTCGGCCCAGCCGGC
>ENA-OWPI01003440-OWPI01003440.1-marine-metagenome-genome-assembly--contig:-NODE-3440-length-13526-cov-3.585917_pt1 | contig 13526 bp, 29 predicted proteins | sample MGYA00238138_ERZ651775 | MGnify/ENA primary metagenome ERZ651775 (study PRJEB26906, sample SAMN06265043) | marine metagenome | isolation source: Helgoland LTER site | place: Germany:Helgoland, sampling...
AACTATGCCGTTTTGTATGGAAGCAATACAGGCGATTTTACAGGGGAAGAGCGGGAAATGGCATTTTTCCAAAACATCGACAAGGCCGGTGAATCAGGCGGCACGTTTACAACTTACACACAAGCAATCACATGACACTAAACGAAGGCGCAACGCATGAAATAAACAGCCGATGGCCGGAGCACAAACAACGCAATTGCGGCCTCATGCCGGATTTGTATGGCCGGCAATATTTGGATAACATGACCATCGGCATTCAATTAATCCGGGATCATCATGACTCTTTAAAAAACAGAGGCGATACAGAATGGTCAATTCCCGAGAGCCTTTTAAACACATTAAACGAACTATCGAAATGATGAGAAAAATAAATAAAATTGTAATCCATTGTTCAGCAACAAGGTCGTCAATGGATGTGGGGGTAAAAGAAATCCGATCGTGGCACGTCGACGGTCGCGGTTGGAGAGACATTGGGTACCATGTCGTTGTGCGAAGAAATGGCAACATAGAGATTGGGAGACCCTTGGAGATGAGCGGAGCTCACGCAAAAGGTTTTAACAAAGACTCCATTGGTGTCTGTTGGGTTGGCGGCGTTAACGATCAGATAAAGCCAGAAAACAACATGACCTCGAAGCAAGAGCAAGCGCTATGGGGGGTTGTTAAAGGGTTTATGGAAAAGTTTGACCTAGGCAAAGAGGATGTTGTTGGTCACCGAGACCTTCCAGACGTAAATAAAGCCTGCCCTTCATTTGACGTAAAAGAGTGGTTAGACAAGAAACAATGGTTTAATGGAAAAGATCAAGAACACAAAACTGGGACACTGGTTAAAAGAAAAAGCACCAAACATACTAAGCGTCGTAGGTGATCTTTTGCCGGATCAAGGCGGCTTGGGTGTGTTGAAAAACTTACTCGATAAAGAGCCAGGAATAGACCCGGCAGAAGCCAAGGCAAAGATTGAAGCGGAAATAGCGTTTCAAAACAACGTAACAGAACGATGGAAGGCCGACATGAGTGGAGACGTAGTGTTGGCCAAAAAAATAAGGCCAGCAACCCTTATCTCACTCCTCGCTGTATTCTTTGTTGTTATGGTGTTTGACAGTGTTGAGAGTTGTCCTTTTGAAGTAAAAGGGTCCTATATAGATTTATTAGAGGTGCTAATGCTTACGGCGTTTGGCGCTTACTTTGCGGGTAGAACAATAGAAAAAACAAAAAGAAAATGAGTGATTTTAGCAGCTACGAATTTTTAATGGTTGGTGGCGCGTTGATTGGTGCGTGGATTAAATTTCAGGCGGACTACAACCGTCTGTCAGCAAGGGTTGGTAATTTAGAAACGGTAAACCAGGACTTTAAAAAAGATGTGAAGCAACTACTGAAGGATATTCAGGAGATAAAGCTACTGCTAGCTAAAAACAAGCTAGAGTAAAGTTACCGTGGTTGGTTGAAAAAAAAGGGGGGAGGTGATACACACAAAGCCCTCCCCCTTTCCCTGCCTAACCCTATGAGTTTAATCGGTACATTTTTGAGACACGTTCGTCGATGCCGTAATCTAAGAGGACGTGAGACCCCATATACTCCCCCCAGTTTTCCAAACGACGTAAATCGCAGTTCGCAACATCAAGAGCGGGGATAGAAGCCTTGATCGTGGCAACAAATTGCAAGGGGACCTCATTCGTAGGTGTGACCCTGCGCATGCAAACGAATCCGCCAAACGACCAAAGGAGCGGAGCGAGATAGCCGCTTTTTTTGTGGTTTTCCCAAACCTTAGTCTCGTTTACCCCCTGCAACCACCCTCGACGGTCTAGTGGAATTTTGAAAGCTTTTGTTTTACTTAGAATGACGAGGCGCGTTGAGACCTTAATTTTTATCCGTCTCATCTGGCTCGTTTTTTAAGCAATCAAAATAATAGAGTCGACACACCCAGCAATCGCTTATTCGCTTCATCTTACAGGGCAGGCTCCGGTGTCACAGTCCGCCAGCTCAACCTCATCCACGTTCAGTTGCTGAAGACTCGTAATCGGTGTCACAGACTCAGACATCTCTAGGTACGTGGCTTCGTTGATCTCCTCTAATGGGGCTTGTTTGAAACCGTGTTCACTGTGAAGCAAGAATGAAACCGACTTTACGTTTTTGTAGTTTAGGCTTAACCAATCTCTGATTAGGTCAAGCTCCTCTAGGCGGTAATATATCGTCACAGACACCGCGTTGTCTGACCATTCAGCCTGTAGGCGCTTTACAACCTCGAGCTGATCGATGGCCGTCATATCTCCCGCAAACATGGTATGCGAAGGAAACTTGCAAGGAAAACTAACCACAACGGTTGACTTATCCTCCGTTCCGTCAAAGTTTAACACGTACTCCACATGGTACCCGTGCTTCCTGGAGGTAGATGCCAGATCGCTATCAGCTGACATTCGTATTCGTCTAATGTAGTGTTCACTGTATCCAGGGTGAGCTCCTGGTGTAACGCCAGCAAGTAGACTAAGCGTTCCGGACGGCTTAATTGTTGTAAGTTTAATGGATGCTGGGTATCCCGCCAGTCTAGAATATTCCTTGTCATATGCTCTTAAGTATTCGTAACAATCGCTCAACCAAGACCGTTGTTCTTCGGTGGCCTGTAGGTAACCAGTGACCCCGATACCCATCCTCATGTTTTTATGTACGATGTCTTCTGTCTCCTTGATTGCACATTTGATTCCAAGGCTGTGTTTATTGATTCTGTACAGGTAGCGTGCAACCTTTTTCAACTCCTCGTAGTGCTCTATATTTGGTAAATATATTTCAGCCAAACAACAGGTCTCGTAGTTGGCAAGCGATTGTTCTGCACACGGATTAAAACCCTGTACATCTGGGTCAGGATACTCAACCTCAAAGGTTCGCCCCATCTTTCGAGAAGCCTCTAAGTTTATCAACCCGTATGGCTCTCCGTTGCCGTTGTATCCCTCCCAAAACTCCTCGGGAAGTTGACTAACGTCAGAACAAACAACAGAGTTGTTCGACATGGCCCTCCAGTTGGGGATGCCTCCTAGGTCCCACCTCTTTGCTCGCAAGTACTCAATGTCGTCTGGGTCTCCCAGCGCTATCTGAGCGCTTCTACGCACGTTTCCTGCCACTACAATCTTTCCAATGATGTTCATCAGGTCTAAGGCATCGACAGGCCGTATGCGGCGCCCTGATCGAGCGTTAAGTATATTGTTAATCTCAATCATGCCCCACACCAAATCCTCTGGTCCAGACGCAGTGCCTCCAAAACCCTTAATAGCAGACCCTTTCGATCGAATCAAGTGCGTAGCAAAAGTGAAGTCCCGGCCAGTAAAAAAAGAAGCCTCCAGTACACGGCGAAGCAACTCAACCCATCCTTCGCGGCTGTCAGGAACGATGAAGTCTGCGTCGTTAACGTCTGTGCGTTCTACTTTCACTCGGCTCTTAACTTTAGGTAACTGATAAACGTTTTCGCGCTGGATGTTAAAGCCCACACCTGAACCAAGCATAAGCATCTCAAAAGCCCATGTAAATGGCCGGATAGGATCGTCTACCACCACGAAGGCGCAGTTCTGCAAGGAAGGCAAACCCAATCGGTCGACCGTCTTTGTCCCTAGCTGCCAAAGAAACCGACCCGCTACGGTCCCTTTTAACTCAAGCATTATTTTCTTTAACTCACCCTCCTCAAAGGTTGTAAAGCCCACGTTTAACTGGTCTCGGCAAGCACCTATGACTCGATCAACCGTTTGGTCCCATTCCTCTGTTTGGTTTAAACCCTCCTCTATCGGACGGGCGTAGGTTCGTTTAAAAACGGGGTAACCCACTTCCCCCCAAGGTGTTTTATTTATTTTCATTGTATTGTTTTGCTACTCTTTTGTACTGATTCTGCATAAACTCCGTCGCAGTAGGGGTAACCCTAACTATTTCTCTTTCATGAGTTTTTTTAACGATTACGTGCCTTTGCTTTCTTTTTTTCCTTACGTGTATTTGCCTTCTTTTTTTCTGATCTTTCGATTCTTTAATGAGCGCTCTGAGGTGTTTAATAATTACAACCTCCATAGCAATCAAAACCAACTCAAGGGATATTATTATGGTTTCCATTAGAAAAGGTGTGTTATACGAGCAACCTGCCCGTGTCTGGGGTGATGTATAAAGCCTTCTACAGCCTTAGGTGAATGTTGGTAGCCGTTCCTGTGGTGCCAGCTATCCGCTCCTGAAGGGGACCTGAGAGACTCTACTGTAACTCCAGGGAAGTCCTTACTGGTTTTGTGATGCACGTGATGAGTATAAATATACCTGTGCTCTGTTTGCGACCAGTGTGAAGGCGCCTCTGTCGCCATAAGTATAGGAAGGTCCTTTGTCTTTGCTCCATCACCATGCGTGGTGCCGATGAGGTTGTTTCCGTACTTATAGTACTTTCTGTGGTTAAGGTTCGTATCAAAGGTCATGTTGGGCTCTTTCGAAAACCATGTCGAAATTATGTCGCACAAAAAGAATCCGTGCGTATAATCGTGATTGGAAGGATTGAACACAAAATGTACAGGCGCGATCGTGAGTAGTGTTTCGATTACGTCCACGTAGAGCTGCTTGGCCAACAAGAAATTACTGAACCACATCCCATCTGTATCCTGAGGTGTGCCAGAGGTCGTTGTCCTCCGAGGCGAGTCTATATGAAGGACGTCATTTCCTGCTACAAAAACAATCTGCTCAATGTTGAAGCCGAACGATTTGTTGAGTATACCCTCAACCCCTTCAATAACCCTTCGTACAGCCATGCTACTGTCGTAGGGTTCACCTGTTTCAAACGCAAGCGACAATTTACCTATATGGATATCGGCAGGATCTATAACGAGGCAATGCCCGTCATTTACTTGCGAGTAGTTAACCCCCGGGTATCGAGGCACGTAGTCTCGCATGGACTCAACAATTGAGTCACGTATGTCTGACCAATCCAAGGTGTCGTCGTTGTTTTTCACGTGCAAAGAGAAGTGCTCTCCTTTGTACCAGTATGAACTCACCTTATCAAAAGGAACCCCGTTGGAACTAGCAAAGTCAATCATGTTCTCGTGCTTTGAACTTGAGTTGACCATTCTAGAAACTTGCCGACGAAGACTTTCTTCTGAAACATCAAAGTCAACATCATTCTTTAAGGAACGAGCGATCTCTGTGTGAGTAAGACCTTTGTCTTTAAGCTCAAGTATCCTCTTTAAATGCTCTGAATATTTACTCATTTTTTGTAATTTCAAAAAGATCTAAAATAGCTACTGGGTCGCTGTTTTTTTCCTCCATGTTTAAAAGGTTCATTAAGTTAAACAACTGAGAGGATGATGGAGACTTACTCATTGAAAACCCGGTGTTGTAGTTCGACTTCCTGTCTTCGCAGTCACAAGCTTTGGACGCACCAAAAAGCAAAGCCTCCTCAAGGTAGCCATCAGCAACCCTGTCTAGGTAGATGTTTTTACCGCAATCGTAGTACTTGTCTGCAATCTGACGCATTACCTCTATCTTTTCCTTCTCGAACCCAGAAAGCGAGAACGTAACATCAACGGAGTTGACATACGACATGTCGGCAATGTAGGATTGAGGGGCTCGATAGTAGTCTAGGGCTTGCGATATCTTTTTGTAAGGAAGATAATTTGTGTTCCTTAAAAACCACGCTATCAATCGACGGTCCTTACATTCTTTGGGTGAGTCGCATTCAAACTCTGATACGATATCACCCACCAGCCATCGAATTTCTTTTCCCGTTAAAAATTTAGTCTCTTTAAGTTTCTTTAAAATGTTCATTACAAAAGTTTAAAAGTTAAATCGTAATCTCTACGATTAGAAACACGGAACAGGAACCTATGCTGTCGTTTACCAGCGGTCTCCTGCGCTACACCATGGGATTTACACTTCCCTTTTAGCGTGCGCATGCTACCCACTTTGTTGCCGTTCAGCCCACAGAAATAATTAAACGCAGAGAATAAATCTTTCTGATGAATCCATTCACACTCTTCGTCCTCTTCTTTTTTCTTTATTATCTCTATACCTGCTCCCCCAAGGAAAGAAAGAAACGTGTCGCCGTCATAACGCAGGTCGTCAAGAGCTTGCGCTAACGCCTCTGGGCGAACCATGCGCCCGTGCTTGCTTTGCATCTCAATCAGGCAATCAACCATATCCATGACCATCCCTTTTTGTTCTTTGGGGGCGGCTAGCTTCTTTCCTATAAAAGGATCTCTGTTTTTTTCCGCGACCGGATTGTTAAACTGGACAATATCAATTCGTCGACTTATCCCTGAATCACCCAATGCGTGAGTAAAGCCTATCTCGTTCGAAGCGACAATTAGTGAAGCGCGAGGTACGAAGTACTCAACTTCCTTGTACAACCTGCGACCACTAATCTCTTCCTTCGAAACTATCTGCTTTAACACGTCCTTGTTGCCTAGGTTTCCAGAAGCGTCACCGCAGATGCACAGGATGTGATTAGCTAAGTCGATCCGGTATCGGCTTTCATCCTTAGTCAGGTTTCTTAAATCGTCCACGCGACAGGCGTTCTGTTTCCCTATAGCAGCAACCACGGCATCGATTAGTGTCGACTTACCGCTAGCACCAACACCCATAAGCAACAACATGCGCTGGGCATGAAGGGGGTCGCCTGCGATAGCGTTAATAAAAGAGGCCAGGACGTACCTGCGCATCTCCTCGTTCGGAATGATTTGACTAATAAACCGATCCCAAACAACAGACTCTTTTCGTTCTCCGTGGTACTCAAAAGGCAGGCAGTAAGTAAAAACAGAGCGATGATCGTGACCTCTCAAGAACTCAAGGGAGTCCTGAGAAATCATTAAGCGACCGTCCTTAAAATTCAACCCCCTAGGGTTCATGTCTAAGTCGACCCCGTATCGATCTATACACGCGCTAAGAGATTTCTCTGTAGCACGCAATACGTCAGGGTCAATCGCAAACGATATCGGCAAGTTCAACTTATCAAGCGCAGCCTCCATGATGTCATACATTTTTCCAGCCTCGTAATACCTCCCGTTAAACAGGTGTACCACTTGACCTAGCATTAAAACAGGGGTCTTGGCCTCTTTTGCCGCCCAGTTTATCACTGCGGCTAGAGAGGAAGGCATGGCCTTTTGGGGTATCCTTTTCTCATCCCCAACCAAATGAACCCTTGTTTCGTCGGTCATTGATTCTATGTTCTCAATGACTTTTTCCATTTATTTTTTTAATAGCGTCTTCCATCTGCTCTAGTCGTTCAAGAATGCTAGACAGTGTTATGGAGAGGGTTTTTTCGTCTACAAAATCCCCGTCGGAACCGCTTTTTTCATGGATCATTCTTTTCCTTTCCATGATGTCAAGGATATCTGACTCCAGGGAAAAGGTGCCGAAATCGTTAACAACGGTTTTCACCCTCGCTATATCCGCCTTAAAATCAGAGACAGTGTCTTGAACCACTTCCATAGCAAGCTCTGCTGAGTCGTGCTTTAAATCTAGGCACGAACCCACTCGAGACAGGAGCATCTCCTCTAAGTCTTCTAGGATTTCGTATGCAAAAACACGCGACAACTGCTCTTGCTGAACCTCTTTGTTTTTAAAGTTGTTCATTCTAAAAAGGCATATCGTTGTTGGTCTCCACTGTAGGCGTGTCTTTTGGCCCGCTATTGACCTTCCCGTCCATGCATTGCCATGCTTTTCCATTGCCTAGGATTGGGGTCTTTGGCCATTCACCTCCAGATTCCTTGACTTCTTCTCGAACGTTCTTGGGCAAGCCTTGGCTTACGAAATAATCGTTTCCATACTGGTTGTCTGGGGTGTTAACCATCTTTAGGTCTAGGTATCGGGCTCCATCTTTGCCTTTTACCACATACTTCTCGTCGATCTTGTTTAGGTCGATTGATAAGGATAAACTTTTAGGAATTGTCATCTTGTGTAATGTTTTTAATAAATTTAGAAATCTGTTTTTGAGAGGGGTTGGGAATGTTCGTGAAATGCTGCTGATTCATCCTTAGGTTGGTGATCAGCCCCTCCAGTTCCTCTTTTGTGAACTCGCCTTCCACTATTTGTCTTTCAATTGCTAATTCTTCATTATCGTCTATTGTTGATGTTCTTAATAATTCTAGGAGCCACGTTTGGGTGCTCCAGTTTACGTTTGGCACTCCGGGTAACTGAGTGTCAAACAGTTCGTCCACCCAGTCTTTGTCTTCTTCCATCTACTCGTTTATTTCGTCTTCGGAAAAAACATTCAGCATATAAAAATCACTGAGCTTGAGGATGCATCGCGAGAGGCTTCTTTTCTCACTCATGGCTACCGGATAAGCTTGAGCGCCTCCTCTTGTGTTTTTAGGTGATGACTCACCGTAGGTTTCAACGGTTCGAGTCCTCTTGCCATCTTTCGTTATCCAGCCTGTAGCTTTTACTACATACTTGCTTTCAGAAGGGTCGCTAAACTCAGGAACCGTGTCAAATATCACTTCGGCATTTAAGCCGTCCTGAATCTTTTCTATGCCACGTCTTGAGATAATAACAAACCCTTGAGGTGACTTCCAGAAATCGGAAGCTTGAAGGGAGTACTTGTCTGCGAGTACCGTGAATCGCTTTTTTTCGTCGTCTGTCATTTGTTGAATTTGTAAAGATACTACTTTTTGTGTGAATTCCTATAGTCCTGCAATATTTTTTCCCAATCTGGCTCGGGAGGCAAAGGGAAGTTTTTGTTATATCGCCTTACAGCCATAGCCGAAAGGTAAAGAGTGATCGAGCTTGGGCAAGGAAAGTCTTCTGTCCATCGAGGAGGAGGAGGCCAATGTTTAGGTCTCCCCATCGATAAACTTCTTTATAAGCTCGGTGTTGTAAACCATCTCTGCGTTCAGGTCTCTTCTTAACGAACTTATTGTTCTGTGCTGCCAATCGTTCTCCATGATTAACATTAATCCAAGAGCGGAAACCTCCTTGAGGTTCTGATACTTTTCTTTACCAATTTTCTCAGGTGAAGTGCCACGAACAAACTCCGCCATGAGCATGAGCCGGACCTGTAGCTTGTTTCGAGCGGCGATAAACTTGAACTCGTTTTTATCCTCATCTGTCATTTCTTTATGTTGTGTATTTTGTTTCGCTCATGGTAAAGGCTTTCAGACCAATCGTTAAAGTCCTTAGGAGGGTTTGCATGAACAGTCGACATAATCCTCGGGGCACTCTGTACAGTTTGAGTAAAGCCAGTTTGCGACTCGGTCTGCTTCATGGTCTTGCGCAAGTTCTTCCAAATTTTGTATAGCATCTTCTGTTAGTTTTTCTACCTCTTGGTTGATCAGTAGGTTAATGTAATGTTTAGCTTTCTTGAGGTCTTCAAGCCCTCCTTTAGATTGATATCGGCTAACGTACTTTATCACGTTACCCTCCAAGAACCCAATCGCATTCTTAACAATATACTCTATGGGTTCAATTTCCATCTTCTTGTAGTGGTCGCCTCCGACCTGGTCTTTGTTTTTCATAAGTCTTGTATTTCTCCGTTTGTTTCTATGAAGTGAGTCGTGCTCAGTGCTGTGTATCCTTCTTGAAAGGTTTCCTCAAGCGTAACTACAATGCTTTGATCTTCTTGGATTTCAAAGCGAAGAGTCTGGTCTACCGGAATGGCTTCAAGCTTCTTGCTTGGCGTAAGGTGGCAGTTAATTCCGCCATCAACAACCATTTCCTTAAAGCCAATCGGGGTGTCAAGATCGAAATCATCCTTTATCACCTCTATGGCGTGTTGTTGGGCTGGCGTTACTTCGTAATTCATGGGTTTTCTTTTTTGTCCAAATTTAAGTGTAAAACAGATACGGTTTCACCAAAGTGCTCTACAATAATTGTTAAAACTCTTTCGTGGGTCTGTGTGCTGATCAAAACGCCCTCTAAATCAATCTTCATCTTCTGTGAATTTAAATGTCCACATTCTTGCCTCTTCATCAAGGAATTCCCACTCGTAGCCGTAAGCGTCGCGACACCTTAGCCTTGAAACCTTAGCCCCAAAGATATCTTCTACAGACTTCTTTAGCTTTGTTAATTGTTCATTTTTCATTGGTTTAGGAATAAATGGTTAGGGGTAATGTGATTTTCGACCTTCTGTAATCCACCGTAATACTTTTCGTGCATTGCTTCGAGGTAGTCTACTTCGTCTTGGTGCGCATCGCCACGCTTGACATGGATATTGGCTATGTCGATGGCATGGAGGAGTTGTCGTTCTGTTAAATTCATTGCTGCTGTTTTTCGTTATTAAGTTGAACCACCGGTATTGAAAGCATTCTTGACATCCAATACACGCTGCTTACTACTGCTTTTTGTTGTTGTTCTTCACTTTCTTTTTTAGTCATTGATGTTGGGGTTTTGTTCGAGGAAAGCCTCAAAGATTTGTCGTGCCTTTTGTTTCGCGTATGTGTCCTGCTGTGTCATAGTGCCTGCCCTCTGCGGTGCAGGTAAGTCTTCAATCCTGAAGTTGTCAGTTACATAGCCTGATGCTCCGTCGCTGATACAGAAAGCTATGTTCCGTATGTGTTCTTCTTTACGTTCGTGTGTCATTTTATCTCGTTTAGGTTATTGTTCGTTTAAAGGTCTTACTGCCTCCTCCATTTCAAGGCACTCTGAGTTGTTCCAATCTCGAACAATCTCGATGGGTACGTGGTAGTAGGTATCGGTGACGGGGTCATGCCACGTCTCTAGTTCACCCGCATATGTTTCTTCTACGTATTCGAGGCGGTCAATTATTTCTTTTTTCATGTGATATTTCTTGTTCATTTTTTAGATGTTTAGTAGTTTAAAGATTTCTGTTCTGATGTCGCTCATTCTTGAGTACAGGTACTCGCGTTCTTCTTCGTCTTGCACGTCAGCCATCGCTGCTGTGAACTCTGATTCAAATGCAGAGAAGCAAGCGTTCGATGCTTCGAACTCGATTGAACTTACTGAGATCCTGTTTTGCAGCTCTTCCTCTGCTCGGTTTTTGTCGTAGTCTGTCACTTTCCATTCATCGTCGCGTTGTTCTCGCCTCCGTAGTTTCGTACTGCTTGTCTGTCAATAGATTCGTGCAACATTGCTCGCAATTCGATTCGTCCGTGTATTGCTTCGGTTTTAGAGAGGGTGGGTTTTTGCTTGTTATTCATAGTCGTGGTAAAAAGTGTTCGTCATCTCGTAGCATACCGAACACATCGTGTACGATATCTTGAGCGTTAATAAGAGAGTTTTCTTGCGTCATCATTTGGATGCGCTCTGCCCAATCAGCTACGGCAGTAAAGGTTCGTTCATTCATTTTCATTTGTATCATTGTCTTGGTTTTGTTTTTACAATGTTAGTGTTCTTTGTTCTTACTCGCAAATAAAAGTTGTTAAAATTTTACGCCCGTCTGTCCATAGGGTCTCTATCTCTTGGTTGTCTAGGCTTTCGCTCTCCTTACGTCCCATCCAATAAGGTTTGATTCTTGGGTTGAAGCGAACGAAGTCATCGGTGTGAGTCTGAGGTATCTTCCTGTCGAGCACTCTTACATCCTCGCAGTCAATCCATGCACAGACCGTCTTGTTTGCTCCTTCGTTGATCTTCTTGGCTGTAGATGCTTGGTTCCTGAGTTTGCACTTGCTCATCAGTAGTGTGACTTCTTCGGGGTCATGGTACTCAGTGACATCTCTTGCTCCTGTGCCGTCGTTGACACGGGACCTGATTTGCCATTTCATGAAGTTCTCGCCTTGTGCGAGGTGGAATCTTACTTTATACATTGTCTTGGGGTTTGTGTTTATTCTTTTGAGGTCCACACTTCGTGTGCGAACTCAATGGCTTCGTTGATTGATTCCGCTTCTTCGCGGTCTATAACGAATCCATCTTTTGCATACACTTCTATGATTTGGTCTAGTATGTCTTTCATGATTCTTTGAGGTATTTCTTGTAGTCGTTGATGATTTGAATGGCTGACTTGTTGGCGTTCATGTATTCAGGTCGGTCTCCTGACCAATACGCTGCTGCTCTTAGCATCTCAACGCCGATGTAATCAACGTATTCGATTTCGAAGGATTGTTCTTTCTTACTCATAGTTCTTGGTGTTTGTTGTTAGTCTCGGGTGTGTTCTATTGGGGTCAATCTTATTTCCGTCATAACTTTGTGTGTGCCTTCCTTGAAGTCGGTTCTTGTCCAAGAGACGGCATCAATGGTGAAGTCGTAAAGGTCTTCGTACAATGTGGTATCATGCACTTCGACAACAACGTCCGCATCATCTTGAAAGTCTTTGATTAGTTCAATTAGTTCTTTTTTAGTCATCGTCTTAGAATTTTGGGTTTGTATTCATTAGGTGGTCTTCGTAGCGGTCTTCAGGGGTCTTGAAGGTTAGATCGTGCCAATCCTCGTATAGTGCGTCGAAGGAAACACCCGGTCCGAGTTTGTTCTTGAAATCGAGTTGCATCATTTGGTCGCGGACGATGTTCTTGATGTGTTGGATTGTTTCTTGGGCATCCTCCCAATCGTTGTCAACTTCAAAGTTGAGTTCGAATGTAATTGTTCCTGTCATGGTTTCTATTATTAGTCGTTGATTTTGTATTGTGTTCTCATTGCTTGGTTCGCATCGGTCAGTCGCTTGCTGTATTTACTTGCAAGCCACTCGATGTGAGGTGGTGACATTTGCAACTTGTATGCACTGCTTCGTTCTTCGTTCCATACCCAAAGTTCGATATCGAATCCTGATACCATAGGCTTGAACCCTTGAATCGTTAACTCTTGGGCCGCTTGCATAATTGTGATTTGTTGTTCTTTCATCTTTGACATTGTTCTTGGTTTATTGGTTACTCCATCGGTTGCGGATTGCTACCCAAACGATGGCTTGGAATTCGTAGCCCTTGATGCCAAACTCTTTGGCGACCTTTAGCGTTTCTTCTTGGATGACTTTGTACTGTAGCGGGGTTATGGTGGACTGTAGTTCTTTGCGCTTGTTGCTCCTTGTTTGACATGCTCGCAAGTGCCACACGTCGATTGTCACAAAGTTCTCGTCAAGTTCTCCGACGTTCTTGGCGAAGGCGTAGGTTTTGGGTGACTTCGTCAATATCTCTCGGTTACCTCTCGCTATCTCGAAAGCCTTGAGCTTGTTAGCGTTATAGGTGCATACCTTGACTGAATCGCTCGGTTTGTTAATTGCGACGGCATCAAGGACTGCTTTTGCATCGATTAGATTTCTTTTCCACTTGTTATTTGGACTCAATGCGCTGATAACGCCTGCCGTTGTTAGGGGTGAAAAGTGCTCGCAAGCTAAGTCGCTTGCAACGTCGTTCGCTTTTGCGTACCAATTCAACCCGTCTTGGATTTCTTCGTCGCTTGCCTGATTGTACCAATAGCGAAGGTTTGAGCGCAAAGCCGCCCTCACCATCGCGTTCTTGGTTGTTTCTGATATATTCATAGTTCTTGTGGTTCTTTTTCGATTCCGTAGTCTTCAGGGGAGAAGTGCTTGAGTGCGCACTTAGCACTGCGGAGAGTGTCGGTGTACATGGCAGTAATATCTTCGCCTCGATCGCTTCTACATACAACCTCCCATCCCTTGAGGCCTTCGATTTTGTAAGGGGTTA
>ENA-OWPI01003445-OWPI01003445.1-marine-metagenome-genome-assembly--contig:-NODE-3445-length-13511-cov-4.260980_pt1 | contig 13511 bp, 16 predicted proteins | sample MGYA00238138_ERZ651775 | MGnify/ENA primary metagenome ERZ651775 (study PRJEB26906, sample SAMN06265043) | marine metagenome | isolation source: Helgoland LTER site | place: Germany:Helgoland, sampling...
ACGATAGCGCCATCTAAATCTATCAATCATAGTGTAAGTCCTTGGTGGAGGGGTAGTGCCCTCCACCTTTTTACACTATCAAGGGAGGAGGTAAAATATGAGTATTGAAGTAACTGTTAGAAACGGAAATTTGGAACAAGCCTTGCGTGTACTAAAAAGAAAAGTAATGAAAGAAGGCTTAGTTAAAGAAATCCGAGATAGACAATTCTACAAAAAACCTTCCGAGATTAAACAAGAAAAGAAAAAAGAGGCTATAAAGAATTGGAAAAAGAAACAAAAAAAGCTAGAACAAAATAGATAGTTTTTAGAGATTCCTATGCTATGAAGTGTTATATATATTATGCTGGCGGTTCGTAAGACCAGTAGCGTAGGGAAGACCGACAATTTTATGTCGGGGTCGCAGGAGTTTGATGGTTCTTCTTTAACAAAAACCATCACTTTAAGGGTTGTGCCTTAATACACACACGGTAGTCCACGGTTAGACTACTCTTTATTGGTCCATTGGCCTTCGTAGCACATGACTAGTGATAGGCTTGGTAAGACAAGTTAGGGTAAAAGAGGGTGAGGCCTACCTCTACCAATAACAGAATTTGGGGGCGCTAGCGTTAACCTAGATAGTGGATTGTTTCAGCATTTGCGCTTAGTTTCGCACCACTTAAAACAAACAAACTAAAGCTGCGAGTTAATGTTTTGGTAGTTTTAAACTCAAAAAAGAAAAACTACCACTTGAAATATGAGAAATAATACTTATATAAATAACTATGATACGCTCAATAGAGGTATCTTAATTAAACTTGCTTAACAAAGGAGATTAAAATGACAAATCACAAAGCAATTCATTCAATTTTTACTGGACTAAAACCGTTTACAATAGGTTTTGATGATATGTTCGAACACTTGGACAATATCCATAATCATATACCACACTTAACGGCTAATAACTATCCACCTTACAATATCGTAAAGACAGGTTCTTTAACATATGATATTGAAGTTGCGTTAGCTGGTTACGGTAAAAAAGACATTACAGTAAATTATGAGGATAATATCCTAAAAATTGAATCTGTTAAAGATAAAGACACTAAAGAAGTGGAAGACAATGACGGCGTATTACACAAAGGCATTGCTAAAAGAAACTTCGTTAAACACTTTACAATAGCAGATGATGTCGAGGTCAAAGGTGCCGAACTTAAAGACGGTTTATTAAAAGTGTCCTTAGAGAAAATCGTACCAGACCACAAGAAAGCAAGAACTATTAGTATTAAATAGTTTTTGTTTTGCAACCACCGTTTATTTGGTGGCTCTGCTAAATTGAAAAGTGGAGGGAGGCTTGACTTCCCTCCATTTTAATATATAATGGAGTATAAATAATAATATGGAAACATTAAGTTTCTAAAACTAACATACTTAAATTAATTAAGGAGAATATAACATGGCCAATACAGGCAAAATGACTTTCGATAAAGTCCGAACGGCACTAAAAGATTTACCTTTAGGTGACCACAAATTAATAGACATAGTAGCAATAGTAAAAAAGTGTGATACTTTTACAGATGAAACTTTAGATAGTTTTATTGGTGCATTTTACGATAAGAATTCATCAACTGTAAAATTAGAAGACTTATATGTCGATTTAACATATCAAAGAAAATTAAAACTAGATAACTTACTTAAAAACCTTAAAAGAAATAAAGGGTTTTCAAAAGAAAAGGCAGGTCATATTGATGTCGCTAGACGACCAAACGGCAGGCTTTATGTGTGGGATGGATTTAGAAGAGCTATTATGGCTTTAATCTGTGACATGAAAAACATTGCAGTATCTATCTATACACACGACCCTAAAATCAATAATACAAAAGCTAGACAATACGAGGCAGAATTATTTTTAGCCCGAAACTCAAAAAATGAGGTTATGGGTGCTAATGAAATATTTTTTGCTAGATACGCCAAAGGTGAATCAGAAGCAATCAAAATGGGTGATGTATTGCATAGAGCAAACATTAACATATGTGGCTTAAAACCTGGTGGAAAAAACATGGGCGGCTTTGCCTTTGTTGAAAAATCATTAGGTTACCATGAAGTTATTGATAATGAAAAAGTTGTTAAGACAATTAAAGATGATGACTTTATTGATTCGGCGTTATCAATTCAATCAGCATGGCCTACTAATGGTTCAGTAGGTTCATATTTGGTTTGTGCATTAGCAAATGTTAGAAGTATTATCAGAGAAAATGACCCCGAAACAACAGAGGGAGAACTTGATAGAGCATTAGCTAAATATGCAGAAAACAATTCTCAAAAATCATTAACAGAGAGTAGAGTATCAAATAAACCACTTGAATCAGTTACCTTTGCAATACTTAAAAAGGTGTTGAAAAAGAACGGACAATCAAAGAAATTGTCTGGTTTGAGTGATGATGATATTGCTATGTTGGAAGATGAGGAATAAAAAATAAATGAGTGGCCAAATTAGGCTTGCCTTTTTTGGCCACTTACTATATAATGTGTAACATGAATAACAAATGCGGAAATAGTTTAAAAGTAAAACACTTGGTTTCCAACCAGGAGAAGTTTGGGCAGTACAGGCTTTCCGCTCCAATTATTAAAGGATATATTAATGAATAAATTGAAAGTACCTAACGCAAAATTTCAGACAAGAGAAGTTGGCGAATGGGTAGAGAAGACAAGCTCAGATTACTTTAGTGGTAAAAGAGTAGTTGTCTTTGCATTGCCTGGAGCATTTACTCCGACTTGTTCGAGTAAACAATTACCAGGTTATGAAGAAAAATATAATGAATTCAAAGAAAGAGGCATTGACGAAGTATATTGTTTATCAGTTAATGACGCTTTCGTTATGAATGCTTGGGCAGAAAAGGAACATATTGTAAATATCAAAATGATTCCAGATGGCTCAGGAACATTTACAAGATACATGGGAATGCTTGTCAGTAAAGATGACAAAGGATTTGGTCAAAGGTCTTGGAGATATTCTATGGTTGTAAACAACGGAGTGATTGAAGCTTTGTTTGAAGAACCTGGAAAGAGTGATAATTTGACTAGTGACCCATATGGTGAATCATCACCTGAAAGTATGTTGAAATACTTGACAAACTAATAATAGGAGAATATATAATGAATCTTTCAACAGATACAATTGATGTACTGAAAAACTTTTCAGCGATTAATCAAAACATTTTGGTTAAACCTGGTAAGACAGTACAAACAATTTCGACAATGAAGAACATCTTGGCAGAAGCTGAGATTTCAGAGGAGTTTGGTAGTGAGTTTGCTATCTATGACTTGCCTGAATTTTTGAGGTCTATTGACTTGTTTGATAGTCCAACTCTAAACTTTAATGGTGGTGCCAATGTAACCATCAACGAAGAAAAGTCTAAACAGAATATTAAATATTTCTTTGCAGACAAATCAGTTATCGTATCACCTACGAAATCAATTACAATGCCTGATAACTTTGTATCGTTTACCTTTAAAAAGGAAAACTTTGCAAAACTTATGAAAGCAGCTACAACACTTAATTTAATTGATGTTGCAGTTATTGGTAATGGTAGTAAGATACATATGGTTGCCACAGACAAAAAGAATAAATCATCAAATGAATATTCTATTGATGTTGGTGAAACTGATAAAACATTTAAAGCCTACTTCAAAGTAGAAAACTTTAAAATGATTTCAGATGATTATGATGTAAGTATTTCATCACAAAAAATTAGTCATTTTGTAAATCGTAACAAAAAAGTCCAATATTGGATTGCATTAGAACCAGATAGTGAGTTTTAATGGCAAATATAAAACTAAAAAAGATAGAGTATCATAGTGTACATAGTCATTTTACCTACGAAATAGATGAAGAAGCAGCTGCTGAAACATTTGGTTCTGTAGATAGATTTAAAGAGATTATTTCACACCTTGGTCCTGATTGGGGTGGTCCTGAACCAATAGGTGAAAAACCAACTGATGAGGAAGATGATAAGTTAATGGATTTTTTAGGCGAACATGACTATGATAGAGAAGAAGATTATTTCTCTGATAGAAAAGGTGGTTATGATATCACTTATGAAATAATGAAGCCTAAAGATAATGAATAAAGTGGAGTTTATATTATGTCAGACTATTTGTGGGTCGAAAAGTATCGGCCAAAAACAATCGAAGATTGTATCCTTTCAAAGGATATAAAAGAAACTTTTAGCCAGTTTCTAAAACAAAAAGAAATACCTAATCTACTGTTATCTGGTACTGCTGGTACTGGTAAAACAACAGTAGCAAGAGCCTTGTGTGAAGAACTTGGTGCTGATTATATCATCATCAATGGTTCAGATGAAGGCCGTCAAATTGATACCTTGAGGCATAAGATTAAAAACTTTGCTTCTACTGTATCACTTACCGAAGACGCCAATCATAAAGTTGTAATTATAGACGAAGCAGATTATATGAACGCTGATAGTGTTCAACCTGCCTTGCGTAATTTTATTGAAACCTTTTATAACAATTGTCGTTTCATATTTACCTGTAATTATAAGAACAAGATTATACCTGCTCTACATAGTAGGTGTACTGTCATTGATTTTTCTATTAAGAATGGTCAAAAGGTAAAAACTGCCAAAGCTTTTATGGAAAGAATGTCTAATCTATTGACAGATGAAAACATTGAATTTGATAAAAAGGTTTTAGCAGAATTAATACAGAAATATTATCCTGATTTTCGTAGAACTATAAACGAACTTCAAAGATATTCTGTAAGAGGTAAAATTGATAGTGGAATATTGTTTAGTCTATCAGAGGCAAATACTAAAGAACTTTGTAAAACATTAAAAGATAAAAAGTTTAATGATATGAGAAAGTGGGTGGTTCAGAATATTGATAAAGAACCAGCTTCTCTTTTTAGAGGTATCTATGATAGTATGTATGAGTCACTTGATAGTAAATCAGTACCACAAGCAATTTTAATTATTGCTGGTTATCAGTACAAGGCAGCTTTCGTTGCAGACCATGAGATAAATATGGTCGCTTGTTTAACTGAAATTATGGCCAGTTGTAAATTTAAATAATGATAAGCGGGTGTAGCTCAGTAGTAGAGCAATTCGTTGCCAACGAATAGGTCGCAGGTGCGAATCCTGTCACCCGCTCCAATAAGGTTATATTATGTATGAATTAAAAGATTATCTCAATGCAATTAACTTTGAGAAAAAACCTTTGTTAGATACCGAGGACCTAACATGGGAAAAGAAATACCCTCCCTTTATAATAAACAAGTGTTTATCTATGCACTATGATACCATAGCTCAGGCTAATGAAATGAATGGTTTTCATTTCTTGGACAAGAAGCTACAGTTTCATTTCTATATAAATAGTATTAGAAAAGCAAAGCGATTTGGTGGCAAGTGGTTATCACAAGCCAAATTGAAAAATATAGAGTATGTAAAAGAGTATTATGGATATAGTAATGAGAAAGCTAAAGAGGCTCTCAGCATACTTACGGATAAACAACTTGAAGATATAAAAATAAGCCTTTCTAAAGGCGGGAGAAAACGAAAATGAGTGAAGAAATTTCATGGTCAGTTGGTGATATGCTAGAGGTTACTATCAAACAGCCAGACGACTTTTTAAAAATACGAGAGACCTTAACCAGAATTGGTGTTGCAAGTAGAAAAGATAAAATACTTTACCAATCATGTCACATTTTACACAAACAAGGCAAATACTATATTGTACACTTTAAAGAATTATTTGCTTTAGATGGTAAGAAAGCAACATTAGTAGAGAATGATATTCAAAGAAGAAATACAATTGCAGTTTTATTATCAGATTGGTCTTTAATTGAAATAGTAAACCCACAGGCTGCTGAAAACAAAGCACCTTTAAGTCAGATTAAAGTATTACCTTTCAAAGAAAAGAAAGAGTGGAATTTATCTGCCAAATATAATATTGGTAAAAAACCTGAAGAAACAAAAGCGAGTGCCGAATAATAAATGTTAGTACCACAATTTAAACAATTCTTAAACGAGGACAAAAATGAAAAGGACTTTTTAAGGTTACTGATTATTACAGATGAACCTGAAGAAGCAAAGACTTTTCATACGGCTGACCGTTTAAAGGAAGAATGTGATAAGTTAAAATATCCATACTATTTGTTTAAATTAACAGGCGGTTACACAACTTTTGAGGACGGTGTTCGTAGATTTCATAACAAAGATGATGATAAAGGTTTTGAAGTTGGTGCAATGACCGTTGCTGTTATTCGTGGTAGTATTACCAGAAAAGACAGTTGGTTAGATTTAGTGTCAATACTTGAAAGAGCTAATGCAACATTAGTAAATCCTAGAACTACAATTAATATGTGTGCTGACAAATATAGAACAGCATTAAGACTTGCAGATTATGGTTTAACACAACCAATGACCAAGTTAATCAATGACCCCGAAAATGCAAATAAAATAGTTGACGAATCAGGTATTAAGTTTCCTTTGATTATGAAAACTTTAAGAGGCAGTAAAGGTGTTGGTGTATTATTTGTTGATAGTCCAAAAGGTTTAGATTCAATTGTACAATTAATTCATAAACAAGATGAAGACGCTGACCTATTAATACAAGAATATATTAAAACAGAATATGATGTAAGGGTACATGTATTAGGTGGTAAAGTATTGGCCTCTATGGCAAGACCAGTTATCGAAGGAGATTTCAGGTCAAATGTATCACAAGGTTCAGTACCTAAAAAGATTACATTAACAGAATTGGAAATAGAAGAATGTTTAAAGGCTGCTAAGGCAGTTGGTGGATATTGGACTGCTGTTGATTTTATACCTAGTAAGAATAGAGATACTAAACCACCATATTTTCTTGAAGTAAACTCTTCGCCTGGTACAGAGGGTATTGAAGACGCTACTAAAATGAACATTGCAAAAGAAGTTATTACACATTTTGCTAATGAAGAAAACAGATATACAGTACCGACAGAATGTGGTTATAAAGAAATTTTGACTATAAAACCTTTTGGTGAATTAGTATCAAAATTTGATACAGGTAATTCAGGCATGCCGGTTATACATGCTGATAAATTTAAAATAAATGGAAATAAAATTACATGGTCTCTATTAGATAAAACTATTACAAGTGATATTGTTCGTAAAGAAGATATTAAAGTAGGTGGTTTGAGAGATTATGATGAAGACCGATATGTCGTAAAACTAGATGTAGAATTTGCCGGTGGTTTCTATAAAGATGTAGAATTTACCATTGACGATAGAGAAGATAGAACCCCTATTCTTCTTGACCGTGCATTTATGAAAAGATTAAATGTCATGGTAAACCCACAAAGAAAATATGTGATAACAACTAAATATAGTTTAGATTAGGAGATATAATGAGTGAAGTGAAGTTATTAAGATTAAGTACAGGTGAAGATATAATTGCTAAAGTAGGAGAAAACGACCAAGGTGTGAGTTTAAATAAACCATTTGTAATCATACCACAACAAAAGGGACCAGGTCAACCCATTCAATTAATGATGTCATTGTATAACGCATTTGGTAAAAGCGATACAGTTACGGTTGCTAAAGACAAAATTGTTTTTATGACAGAACCTAAAGATGATATCAAATCAAATTACGAAGCAAACACTAGTAAGATAATTACTAAACCATCAGGACTTATAACAGAAACTAAATTACCAGGTTAAATGGTAAAGGTCAATTTTGTAAGAGATAGTGGTGAAACACTATCAGTCGATATGCCTGTTGGTTATACCATCATGGAAGCAGCTAAAGAACTGGATTTACCAGAAATACCTGCTGATTGTGGTGGTTCATGTGCATGTGCGACTTGCCATATCTATGTAGATATGTTAAAATGGCCACAGTTAAAAATAGAAGAGAACTCTTTAGAACAAGAGTTGTTGGAATATGAAAAAGGTTATACAGACGAGTCAAGATTGGCATGTCAGATACAACTAAATGATGAATTAAATAATGTAACGGTGAAATTGAGAAAAGATGAACTTCTATAAAAATGTAATTGAACACAAAGGTAAACTTCTTATTCGTGGTGTCTTAAACGGCAAAGAGTATAAAGAAAAGATTGATTTCGGTCCTACTTTATATTGTCTAACACAAGAGCATTCAGTTTACAAAACACTACAAGGTCAGTTTTTAAAACCTATTGAGTTTACTAATATTAGTGCAGCTCGTAGATTTCGTAAAGAAATTGCCACACAAAATTCGCCAGTATATGGCCTAGAAAGATATCACTATCAATATATCGGTCAAGAATATCCTACCGAGATTGATTGGGATAAAGAACATATTAAAATCTTTACACTTGATATTGAAACAACTTGTGAAGGAGGTTTTCCAGATGTTGAAGACCCACAAGAACAGTTGTTATGTATCACAGTAAAGAATCAATCTAATAAACAAATCATTACATGGGGTGTTGGTAAGTTTGTAACTGACCGACCAGATGTAACTTATATCGAATGTAAAGACGAAAAACAATTGATGTTTGAGTTTATGAAATTCTGGATTAAAAATTATCCAGATGTTATCACAGGCTGGAACACCAAGTTTTTTGACTTACCATATTTGATGAATAGAATTAAACTGATTGCAGGTGATAAAGTTGCAAACAGAATGTCGCCTTGGAATATGGTCAATAGAGGTGAAGTTGTTACACATGGCAGACCACAAACTGTTTACAATCTGTATGGTATTTCTATGTTAGATTACCTTGACTTGTACAAGTGGTTTATTCCTACAAGACAAGAGAGTTATAGACTAGATTTTATTGGTGAACTAGAACTTGGTCGTGGTAAAGATGACGCAGGTTATGATACATTTAAAGATTGGTACACAAAAGACTTCCAATCATTTGTCGATTACAATATTCAAGATGTTGAAATCGTTGACGCTTTAGAAGATAAACTAGGTCTTATTGACCTGTCACTTACTGTTGCATATGATTCAAAAGTAAACTATGATGATATATTCTCACAAGTTAGAGTGTGGGATACCTTGATTGCAAATCATCTTATGCAAAAAAATATATGTGTACCACCAAGAGAAGAGAATAGTAAAGAAACAAAATATGAAGGCGCCTATGTAAAAGAACCAATCATTGGTGGCCATGACTGGATTGTTTCGTTTGATATTAACTCTCTATATCCACATATCATTATTCAATACAATATTTCGCCTGAAAAGATACTTGGTGAATCATCTCATGGTGTCAATGTTAATAAAATGATTGACATGAAAGTACCACTTAACTATCTTAAAACTGAGGGTGCATGTTTGACACCAAACGGTGCCAAGTTTAGAAATGATAGTCAAGGTTTTCTTCCTGAAATGATGGAGAAAATGTACAATGAAAGAGTTGTATTCAAACAAAGAATGTTGAAGGCGAAAGCCGAGTATCAAAAGACTAAAGACCCTAAACTTGTCAAAGAGATTGCAAGGTGCCACAATATTCAATGGTCAAAGAAGATTGCCTTGAACTCAGCTTATGGTGCAGTTGGTAATCAATACTTTAGATATTATGATGTGCGACAGGCGAGTGGTATTACCACAGCAGGTCAATTTATTATTCGTTTCATTGAGAAGAAAGTGAATGAGTATCTAAATCAAATACTACAAACAAAAGGTGAAGTAGATTATATCGTTGCCTCAGATACAGATAGTATCTATGTTAGATTTGGTAAACTTGTAGAAAAAACTTGTGAGGGTAAATCAAGAGAACAGATTATTGATTTTCTTGGTAAGGTCTGTGACAATAAGATTGAACCATATATTGAAAAGTGTTTTGAAGAGTTAGCAGATTATTCTAACGCATTTAAAAATGCCATGGTAATGAAACGAGAAGTTATCGCCAACAAAGGTATATGGGTTGCAAAGAAAAGATATATGTTGAATGTGCTTGATGACGAGGGTGTTAGACTTGCTGACCCTAAACTAAAACTTATGGGTATTGAGGCAGTTAAATCATCTACACCACAAGTTTGTCGTGGTAAGATTAAAGAAGCAATCAAAGTTATCATGGGTAAAGAAGAAAAAGATTTACATAAACTTGTTGCAGATTTTAGAAAAGAGTTTATGACTTTGCCGGCAGAATCAATTGCCTTTCCTAGAAGTTGTAACAATCTTAAAAAGTATAGAGATAGTGCAAACATCTTTATCAAAGGCACACCAATACATGTGAAAGGTGCATTGGTTTATAACTATCAAATACATAGACTTGGTTTACAAAGTAAATATCCCTTGATACAAGAAGGCGATAAGATTAAGTTTATTAAATTGAAACCTGCTAATCCATTTAAGTTTGATGTGATTAGTTATATGACAACTCTACCTGAGGAGTTTAAACTACAAGAGTATATTGACTATGATATACAATTTCAAAAGACTTTCCTTGACCCTATGCGTTTCATTCTGGATGCTGTGAATTGGAAAGATGAACCACAAGCAACATTGGAGGCATTCTTTGGATAATCCTGTTAACATAAGCGGACAATTACTAGAAGACAAAGTTGAAACTTATTGTAGAGAAAACAATATAAGTTATAAACGAGCAAAACCAGGTGCTCACGAAATAGATTTTATTATAGAAAGTAGTAGAGGTAAATTATTTGCCGATTGTACAAATCAAAATTCAGTAGGTAGTGTTGAAGAAAAACTACCACATAAATTATGGAAATATTTTAAGAAGTATCAATATAGAAATGTTTATATTATAAAAGGTGACCATAAGATTTCTAAAACTGTACTTGACCATTGTTATGAGATGGCAAGAGGTTATAATTTTCAATTATCTTTTGTAAACTTTGAACAGTTTACGAATGGATTAAACGCCAAAGAGGAGAGTTTCTTTGGCTAATTTCCCAACCAAAAAATATGGAGTAATATATGCTGACCCGCCTTGGCAATTTAAACTTAGGTCCGATAAAGGCAAGGATAAAAGTCCTGAAAGACATTATCCTGTGCTTAGCCTTACTGACATTTGTAGGTTACCTGTTGACACAATTACTGAGGACAATGCAGTCCTTTTAATGTGGGTATGTGACCCTATGTTAGACCAGGCGTTTAAAGTTATAGACGCCTGGGGTTTTAAATTTAAAACAGTCGGTTTTACATGGGCAAAAACGAATCGAAAGAAGTTAGGATTTTTTACTGGTCTAGGATATTGGACCAGAGGCAATCCTGAGATGTGTTTACTTGCAACAAAGGGTAGGCCAAAAAGAAAGGCCATGGATGTGGCACAACTAGTGGTATCACAAAGAGGTAGACATTCTGAAAAACCACTAATACATAAAGATATTGAAAGATTGGTAGACGGTCCGTATATAGAACTATTTGCTAGAAAGAAACCTTACGACAATTGGGATTATTGGGGTAACGAGGTAGAGGCTTGACATTAGCAATACTTTATAGTATAATACCTCTATTATTAATGTGTTTATTATTATGGATGTGGAATGGCGAAGACCCTAGATAGAGAACAAGCATTACATTGTGCTAGTATATTCAATGACTATTTTGGTCAGTTTGAAAGAATAGACCAATACATGCGTGACCAGAAAATGGCTCAGATTGAAAGTCTGCCTACTTCACTTCCTGGTATGGGGTTTGATAGTGATATGTTTGATGATTTTACCATATCACCACAAGACATGGACATTGAAATTGTTGAACTAGATAATCACACATGGGACAGTTGCATAAATATGATTTCTTCCCATAGTAATATGGTATCTATTCCAGGAAAGGCATTGAAACTTGCCGTCAAAGATAAGATTACTAATAAGTTTTTGGGCTTTATCCGTTTTGGTAGTCCTGTTATTAATTGTAAACCTAGGAATGACCTCTTGGGTAATGTCCCTAATCTCACTGTTTTTAACAAAACAGCCATTATGGGTTTTGTTATTGTGCCTTGTCAGCCCTTTGGTTATAATTATCTCGGTGGTAAGTTACTGGCTGGCATCTGCTGTTCACACTATGTTAGGGAAAAGTTGAATGAAAAGTATGGTATGAACCTGGTTCTATTTGAGACCACATCTTTATATGGGAAAACAAAAGGTGCCTCAATGTATGACGGCATGAAACCATTTCTAAGATACAAAGGTAATACAATGTCAGATTTTATTCCTATGATGCATGGTAAACCATACCTAGATATGGTAGAGTATGTTGAAAATATTATTGGTAAAGGTCAACTAGTAAAAGTAGATGCTTCAAGTCGTAAACTTAAAATGACCACTGGTATTATTGGTCTTGTAAAGAAAGCCCTTGATGGTGATGACTTAGAAAAGTTTAAAACCACCATTGCAAACGCAAAGAATTTGACCGAACAAAAAAGATATTACACAAGTAATTACGGTATAGAAAACTATATAGATATTATAAATGGTAAGACAGATAAGATTGTCAAAGCAGATAACTATGATAGATATACCGTACCTGGAGTTGTAGAATGGTGGAAGAAAATAGCAACCAAAAGATACAACAAACTAAAAGAAGAAAATCGTATCAGAAATGATTTAGAAATATGGACAAAAGATGCTGAGATTGACATTATCAGATAAGCTTGCCATTCACACTAAACTATGGTATATTATATGAAACTAAGGAGAAATGATGAGTGATTTTTTAAAAGATATAATCAAACAAACAGGCAATGAGTATGCCTCACTAGCAAGTGACGGCACAGGTGGTGATGTAGATAATTTCATTGACACAGGTTCATATTCATTTAATGCCTTACTATCAGGTTCAATTTATGGTGGCCTGCCAGATAGTAGAATTACGGCAATCGCCGGTGAAGCTGCGACAGGTAAAACCTTTTTCGCATTAGGTATTGTAAAGGCTTTCTTAGATAAGGATCCAGATGCTGGTGTTATCTACTTTGAAAGTGAAAGTGCAGTATCAAAATCTATGGTTGAAAGTAGAGGTATTGATAGTAAACGATTAGTTGTAATGCCTGTATCAACAGTACAAGAATTTAGAACACAATCAATCAATGTGGCAGAAAAATACCTTGCACAAGATAAGTCTGAAAGAAAACCTATCATGTTTGTCTTAGACAGTTTAGGTATGTTATCGACTACAAAAGAGGTAGAAGATACGTCTGATGGTAAAGAAACAAGAGATATGACGAGGGCGCAAGTATTGAAAGCTGCGTTTCGTGTATTGACTTTGAAACTAGGTCGAGCAGGAATACCTATGGTTGTGACCAATCACACTTATGATTCTATGGGAAGTATGTTTCCTACAAAAGAAATGGGTGGTGGTTCTGGATTAAAGTATGCAGCCTCGTCTATTATCTTTCTATCAAAGAGAAAAGAAAAGGTTGGTACTGATGTTGTCGGTAACATTGTGCATTGTAAGAATCACAAGTCAAGATTGACTATAGAGAATAAAATGGTTGATGTCAAGTTATCTTATGAAACTGGACTTGACAAGTATTATGGTTTGTTAGAACTTGCAATCAAGTATGGTATCTTCAAA
>ENA-OWPI01003447-OWPI01003447.1-marine-metagenome-genome-assembly--contig:-NODE-3447-length-13509-cov-2.499181_pt1 | contig 13509 bp, 12 predicted proteins | sample MGYA00238138_ERZ651775 | MGnify/ENA primary metagenome ERZ651775 (study PRJEB26906, sample SAMN06265043) | marine metagenome | isolation source: Helgoland LTER site | place: Germany:Helgoland, sampling...
CCTCCGACGGAAAGACACCCGGGGGAAGCACACGCACCGCGTGCGCGCCCGATCGCCGGCACACGCGCACGCCGTCCTTCCACCGGCACGCCCCCACGTCCAGCTTCTGTACACAGTCGAAGTACCCGGACCCGCCGCCGGTGAAACCGAGGGTGTACACGAACCGAGGCTTGCGATTTCGAGCTCCGGGCGCGACGACGGGGAACTCCATCGGCAGCTGACCGTCGTCCACGTCGCCCTTCCCGCCCCACGCGGCGTCCGTCTGTGGAACCAGCGCGTCGCTGGACAGCAACTTACCCGTCGCCACGTCCACGACGTAATCGCAGAGCGTGTTGTACCCCTTCGGGTCCCACACCGAGTCGTACATGTTCCCGAAATTCTTCTCCAAAGCGCGTCTGTCGCCGTTGAGCCGGTTGACCAGCACGTGCAGCAGCTCACGCGTCTCGCCCTCCGACTCATCGCCCCCGCTCGGTTTGAACCCGTTATCGTCCGGGCATTCCGCGTCGCCAAAGCCGGTGTATCCGCAGAATTCAAACGGATCGTCAAACTCATCCCCGACTTCATCCGCCGCTCTCGCCGGCGCCGGCACCGCCGCGGTTTCCTCGTAAGCGCCCGCGAAGTGGTACGTGGACATCGAGGGTATCGTTCCCTGGAACACAACATCCATGGACTTCTTCTCGATGATCACCATGTACGCGCCGAGGTCGTCGCGCCAGTCGAAGGAGTGCCCGAATGACTCGGACCCGGCGAGAGCTCCGCCCATCCGATCCAGCCGTAACTGTAAACAAAACACGACGTCAGTCTCTAATTGCCCATACGAGAATTAAAATAAACTCACCTTCCACGGCGGGACGATGAACGCGAGGTATTTGTCGCTCATCGCGCAGTCGTGGATGAGTGTAAACTCGGGGGTATCCAGGGGTAAGCTGATCACCTTCTCCACCGTGCCGTTCGCGGATAGCCGGGCGACCTGGAATCCGATGGCTGGGGGTTTGCACAAGCCCCAGGTGTACAGTTTGCCGTCTTTTGGATCTTTTTTGGCGTGCGCGCTGAACCCCATGGGTAGGTTAGGGCCGAACACGCACTCGCCTTTGGTATCGAGGGAGAGTGGGTCCACCTCGATGGGCGCGCCGCCCTCGCAGAGCACGAGGAGCTTCCCCGCGTGGAACATCGGTGACGTGTTCGCGGGGTTGGTCGGGAAGTTGAAGACGTTTGCGAGGGGCGATTTGGCCTGGGTCCAAGCGCCTCGCACGGCGACCCCGCCTTCCCTCCCCGCGCGTTCCTGCTTGGCGAGCCTCGCGGTGCGCACCATCTTACACGCGGCGCGTGCGGTGTTGGTCGATCCGTCGAGCTCCACGCCGAAGATCATGCCGTCGCCGTCGAACCAGTGCGCGTATCGTTGCTTGCCCACGCGGATGCGCCCGGGCCCGACGCGGTAGAAGCTGCCCTTGAGGTCCTTCGGGATGGTGCCCTCGACCTCGACGGATGCGAGCTCGTGGTCGCCGCACGGCTCGAGGCCGCCGCGCCACGGCCACGCGGCCACGGCGTCCACGACGTCCTGAGGCGGCGCGAGCGGGCCGTCGACGGGCAGCGGCACCTTCACCTTGTGCGGGCCGGTTGCGGATCTGGACTTCTCGTTTTGGCCCTGCCAAGAACGCGCGCGGACCGAGAGGCGGTGCACGCGGGAGCGCGCGCGGGGCGTGGATCCCGACGTCGACGCCGGGGATAAACATGGGATGGTCGCGACGCGGCTCATCGTGCGGTGTGTGCGCCGTGATGTGAGCGAACACGTGGGGGCGACGAACGGTTGTGGAAATAAAGTGACGCTGACGTGGCCTGTTTCCCATTTGGCAAAAAAAATCTAGCACTAAATGCGTCCATCTCCAACCTCTTAAAGCGTTCATCAAGCGCGCCTGCTCCGGTCCTTCGGCGGATCGTTCTGGACGGGCGCCGGGCTGACGTTAATCGAAATCGCGGCCTTCCTCTCCCCCTGGCACCTCGTGATCATGAACCCATCCGGGAGCTCCTTGATGACGTCGCCGGGGTACCGCACCCCGTACTTGATCTGCGCGGGCAGCTGCGAGCGCGTCAACACCACCGGAGCCGTGCCATTGAGCGGGTCCAGGTACACCACCGGATCCACCTCGATCATCTGCGCCTGGCAGCAAACGCAGAAGCCGGAGGTGAAATACTCGGCGATTCGACGCCTCAGCATCTCCTCGGCGTCATATTCCGCCGCGTACAACTCGTGCGACATATGTAGCTCCGTCCTGCACGTGGGACAGTTCGGAGTTTGATTCGTCTCAGTTCGAGTCGCCAGCCACTGTTCCAGGCATTTCCGGTGAAACACGTGCCGGCACGGGAGGCCCATCGCGTCGCCGCCCGCGGCCACCGGTTCCGTGCACACCACGCATTCGCAATCGATGCCCACGATGCCGTCGCCATACGTCTCGAACGTGACGTCGCCGCTGCCGGAGCACGCGGGGCAGACTTGGTTCATGCTGTTTTCAACCGCCCGGGGGGTCCCGCTCGGCGGACGACCCAACGCCCCGCACTTGATGACCGGAATGATTGGCGCCCCGGCCCCTTCAACTCCTTCGGTCTTCGCCAGCCACGCGTCGGCGGCCCGGATGCGCTCGATGACGTCCTGGCGTTCCTGAAGGTTTGGTATGTCATCGCGCTGGTTATTCACCACCGCCGCGACGAGCTCGCGCGCCCTGGCGGTTGTCAAGGTCACCTTGCCCCCGTCGGGCTCGTACCTGGCGTCGCTGGGGAGCAGGTTGCACATCCTCATCTTCACGGGCTCGTTCTCGCCCTCCACCTTGACCCGCACCCGCGCGTGACTTTTACCGAGCACCGCGTCCTGGCACTCCTCCCGCGACGGGTTTCCCACGACCCGCGCCATGCGACCGTTCAGGGTGCGCCCAAACTCCGACGCGAGGTTAACAATCCTGACCTTGTTGTCGTCCGCGTTGTGGCGAGCGACGAAATTCCCGAGCTGTTGCACCAGCACGTCGACACGACCTGCAAGCCGCTCGGCGTCGCTGTCCTCGTGCGCGCGCTTGGACATGGTCGCTCGTGCCCCGAACCCGGGTGTGTCCTCGGGGGCGCGCCGAGCGTCTGTGACTCCTGCGCTCCCGATTGTTGCAATTTCGCACTATCCCAAAAATGCCACGTCAGGTCCAAGAAAACGAGGAGACAGAGAGACACACACGCGTGGAACACGTTACAACGGGTTTAATCGTCTAGGTCGATGCTGCATCCCTGCCAATACCCGCATCGATCGCTCCACACCGGCGGCCAGCGCTCCAACCGCCCGTCCTTGGTCCAAGCGGCGGCGAAACCCCCGCGCACGGCGAGCGTCCCGCTCTCCTGCAATTCGCCGCCCAAGTCATCCCACCCATCCTCATCTTCATCCTCCCCGTCTTCATCTCCATCCTCGTCCCCGTCCCTTCCCGCCACCGCCGCATCCCCGTCGTCCTCGTCCTCGTTCCCGTCGTCTTCGCCCACGGTCGCGGCTGGCAGCTCGAAGAGCCTCTTGGAGTCCCACAGCAGCGTCAGGTCCGCCGCGGACGCCAGCTTGCTCTTCCCCATCGGTCCCTTCGGCCCCTTGCCGCTGACGTTCTGTAGCACGCGCCAGTACCCCGGCGTGACGCCCACATCGCCGCCCTCGGTCATCGGGCGTGTGAACTGCGGCCTGTGCGCGGCTTTGGCCACAAACTCGCCCGCGACGATGGCCACCCGGCAGTCTTTATCGGCTGCCGAGAACCGAACGCATTCCGCCATGCCTTCGTCTCGAGTCGCGACCATGACTCCGTGCGTCTTGGACTCCCTGACGGCTCGCGCGGCTTCGTTGGACGCGACGTCGTCGCGTGCGTCGTCCGAGGCGAGTACGCCGCCGCCCCTGACGAAGTTGATGACGTCGGTGCTGAGTACGGCGTCGGAGCCTTCTTTGATGGCGGGGCATTCGGTGAGGGTCACGCCGACGGCGTCGAGTATCTCTCGAGTTTCGTCGCCGACGGTTCCCTCGCGGGCGTACGCGCGGACGTGCGCCACCTCGGCGAACTCGAACGCGGCCTCGACCATTCGAAACGCCCAGACGGTCTCCAGCCCCGCGGGCGGGCGGAGGTTATCGAGGTCCCAGAAGATGGTCACCGCGTCGCACACGAACTTATTAATGTTGCCCTCGTCGTCGGCGGCGGCGGTCGGCGAGTCGTTGGGCTCGGCGGTGGACGCGGGGACGCGTGCTCGGCGCGGGATGCGGGACACGGAGTCTCTGGGGCGTAGTGCGCGCGAGGGACCCGCGCGATGGGCGCCAGAAAGGCATGCTGCGGGGATGCGTAGCGCGCTCATCATGGGTGTGGCATAAAGCGCACATCGTGACTCGGCACTTCTGTTGATGCCCTAAAAATCCGATTGCCAGAAGGAGAGGCGCGCGTCGAGGGCCTCCCCGGTGGTCTCCGTCGTTCGCGGGTCGTCATGGCCGCCAACCTCATGGGCGGGCCCAAATTCAAGATGCCGCGGGTGCCGTGTGGGGACGAGGTCGAGCGCATCGTCGAGAAGGGCAAGGCTCGCGCGAACACGGGTGCAACGGCGGGGCCGTCGTCATCGACGAGGCCCGTCCCTTCGCCCGTTCCCATCCTGGCGGTCGACGGCGTCGCCGACGGCGGCGTCTACCTCTCCAAGAGCACCGACGGCAGGGGCGGTTCGATCGAGGAGGAGGGGCTCAAGCGCGAGGCCCGGCTCAACGCGCTCAAACGGTTGGACCCGGAGGTGGCGAAGCGACTTCGAGAGATGTCCTCGAAGGTGTCCTCGTCGTCGAGCGGCGAGTCATCGGGACGCGACTCGTCATCGTCAGAGAGCGACTCCAAGGATAGGAAGCGACGGCGGAAGCGGGATCGAAAGGGGTCGAAGAAGAAGCGGAGGAAGAGGGACTCGAGCTCGAGCTCGTCGTCCTCGTCCTCGTCTTCGTCCTCGTCGTCGAGCGACGGGAAGGCGAGGGCCCGGAAGAAACTCGAGAAGCGGAGCCGCGAGGAGCTCGCGGACGAGCTTACGCGGCTGCGGAGGAAGAACGGAGAGAGGCAGCGGGAGCTGGAGCGCGGCGGTAGGTCACGTAAGTCGTCCAAGCGGTGAGCTCGGGTCGGCGGTGGTTAAGACTCTTAGGAATTTGATCTAGTTTCGATGTCGAAAGGCGGGACGCCTCTGCTATTGTGCTATACGGCGTGCATCGCGCGTCTCATGTCCACGTGTCCTTGCTCACCATCCCCGCGTCCTTCATCTTCCCGATGATGGGGCTCACGATCGTCGCGAGCATGTGCACGCCGAGCAAGGGCTGGAACAGCACCGGCCAGAGGATGAGCCAGAGGCCCAGGATCGGCTCGTCGAAGGCGAGCCCCTGCCCGTAGCTCAGCCGGATCGACACGCCCACGATGAGGTACGTCAGGATGGCGAGGATGACGAAGAAGTCGTACAAGAGGAAGGTGTCGATCGCCTCCTTCACCTTCTCCATGTTCTCCTGCGCCTCCGTCTTGGTAACCCCGGACGCCGCGATCTCCTCAGCCTCCTTCAGCAGCGGCGAGTCCTTCGCCAGGCGCTCGATGTCCTTGGCCATCTCGGCCTCGAAGTCGAACGCGGACTCGCCCACCACCGGATCGTCGTCGGGTCCGGCGGCGGCGCGCACAGCTGTGCGCGCCGCGGACGCGCGAGAGGCCAACGCGGCCCTCTCGATCGCGATCCGAGCGACGGGGGACGCGGATCCGAACCGGCCGTGACGCCTCACCGCGCGGCACCCTGTGCGCTCCGAGACCCCGACGCTCGCGGTCGGGACGCGATGGAGCACGAATGTCGACGCCATCGTCTCTTCCTCGGTTGTTTTCCCGGGAGACGCGCGCCTTGCAATGCCACGCCCGGCCTTATCCGCAGTTGTAGTTTCTCGCAGTTTTGCACTTTTGATTTACACTTTCCACTAATAAGTTAGTAGGCGCCGGCTGTCCGCGACGGCGTCTCGCGCTTCGCCCCCCACGCGCTGTCCTCCTCCTCCCCGTCCACATCCCGCCGCACCTCCCTAACGCTCAAATCCCCGCTCGGGGGCTTCTCCAACCTGGCCGCCATGGCCTCCAAACGAAGCAGCGACTCCTTCCCCCGCGCCTCCGCCTCCGTCACTATCCGGTCAGCCTCGGCCCTCGCGGCGACTAGGTCCGGGTGAAGGTACGCGCGCTCAGCCGCGGACCCGGCCGGAAACGGGGTCGAGCCGGACGCAGCCATGGACCCCGGCGGCGCCGTGGGCGGCGGGGCTAACGTGTGCCGCGTGGCAGCCACGGGCGTCCCGGCTGGCGTGTTCACCGCCGAAAAGTTTGGCTGAGGATAAGCGCTGGGCCCCAACGCGCTCGGGCCCAACAGCGGCGTCGGGTTGTAATTTGGCCTCGCGAACCGCAGGTGGGAGAGCATGGCCTGGTCGCGCGTCTCTCGAAGGACGCCGATGGTGGAGTTGGCGAGCTCGAGCTGCCTGCGGAGGTGGTCCAACTCGACCGACTCCGCGGTGGGACTCGGGCGCGAGTTTTCCTTGTTGGAATGAACCGGCGCGAAGGGCGCCGACTCGTGCGGCTGCGGCTGCGGCTGCGGCGCGGGCTCCATCGCGGGCGTCTCATGGTGCGAAGGCGCGGGTGCCGCCGGTGGGGACCGAGGTCCGGCCTGCGTCTTGATCGCCTTGAGCTCCTGTCGCATCGCCGCCATCTGCGACGCCATCTCTCGAATGGCGTCAGCCTTCGCCGAACCGACGACGCCGCCGGCTGAGACCACCTCGTCGAGCGCGTCGTCGTCCCCGTCCATCGCTGCAGCCTCCACCGACCCCCGCGCGGTACCCGCGACCATGTTCGCGGTGAATCTCACGCGCTCCGCCGCGGCGAGGTCCCGGCGGAGCCGCCGCGAAGCCTCCTCCATTCGCTTCGCCTCCGCGGGCGCCTTGGAAAACGTCTCGGACTCGCCGAGCCGAGCCTTCGCGTCCGACAGCGCATCCGTCAAACCCATCACCTTCTCGTGCAGCTCGAGCTGCTTCGACGCGTGCTGCTCCTTCGCTGCCGCCGCCTCCTGCCTGACCGCCGCGAGCTCGTCCTCCAGCGACGCCTTGGTCTCCTCCCACTCTTTGAAGCGGGTTCGAGCGTTGACGCTGAGGTCCTCCATTTGCTTAGCTCGTTCGTCGGCGGCTTTTCTGGCATCCACCGCGTCCGCCACGAGCGCCTCCGCCGCCTTCCGTCCCGATATCTCCCGTTCGAGCGATTGCGTCAGGGGTAAGGCTGCCGCGTTGGCGGCCTCGAGCTTGTGCCTGGCGTCGTCGGCTTCGTGTTTGTGCCTCTCGGCATTTGCGGCTTGACGCTCCGCGACGAGGAGCTTGGACCGAAGCTCGATGAGTTCCCGTTCGGCGGTCCCGCTGGCGTTCCGGTACTCAGCCTCGGACGCCTTGATTCGCTCGAGGTCGCCGAGCGCCCTGTCGCGTTCCTCCACGGCGGCGTTCGCGCGTTCCTCGGCGGCGGCGGCGGCGGCCTGTAACCCCGCGAGTCGCTCCCGTTCTCGTTCGCGGGACGCATCCGTGAGCTTCAGCCGCTCTCGAAGATCCTTGCATTCCTCACCGATCTGCCCCGCGCGCTCGATCCTGTCGACGTTGGCGTCCATCTCCTGTTTGTACGCCTCGGTCTCCGCCTGCGCCGCCTCGGCCTCGGCGAGCGCGCGCGTCAGCTGCCGCCGCATCTTCTCGCAGTCCAGCTCGGCGCCTTCGCACCGTCGAGTTAAATGATGCATCTGGCTTCCCCACGCGGAGTCCCAGCTGTCCAACAGCGCCTCCGCGTAGGGTAACGCCTCGGCGACGCCCTTCAGGCCGCTCGTGGCGCCCTTCAAGCGTTGTCCCATGGCCATGTACGGCGCGTTCGGGCCGAACGACTTGCTGAGATGCGCGTGCGCGAACTTGAGGCGCTTCATGAGCGCCTGGCTCTGATTGACGAGGTGGTCGAACGCGGGGCCCTTGGACCTGTCTCTGTTGACGCGGACGTCGCGGTGCGATGGGGACGCGACGGCGGCCACCGGGACGGGGATGACCCGCCCGGGGGAGTGCGCCATCCCCGCCGGGCTTCCCGCCGGCTCGGCGAACCGGGAGCCGGTCGGGTGGGACGCGGACCGGGGCGCCGAGTACGGGGCGTCTTCGTAGAAATCGTCGGCCGCTCCGAGGGAACGCTCGAGATTGCGCTGGAGCGCTTGCCTCGTGGCGGCTCGCGCGATTCGGCCCTGCACGGAGTCACGCCCGGGGTCGCCGGGGGTGCTCACGAACGGTGGGGCGAACGCCATCGCGAGGCTCGGGGTCCGAACCCTGGGTCGCCCGGGACGCGCGACACGAAATAAAACGTTCCCCCTGGAAACGCCCGCGGTGAAAAGTTTTTTGGTTTTTTGTTGGAATTTGTCGATCTTTACAATGCAAATACGAGTACACGATCAGAACCACTTGCCGTCCCTGATCCTCTGGTCCACCTCCTCCTTGAGCGCCGGGTCCTTCTCGAAAACCTCGTCCATGGTGACGGTGGAGAGCTTCGACTTGTCATCCGCGAGGCTCGCGAGCTCGGCGTCAATCTCGGCTTCTCGCGCCTTCGCGGCGGCGGCGAGCTTTTCCGACTCCGCGATGAGCGTCTTGAACACCGCGGCGGTCTCCGCCACCTCGTTGCCGTCGTACTCGGGGTACTTGACGGAGGCGAGGCCCTTCCTCCACTCCTCGATGACCTCGGGCATGCCGGAGCGCTTCTTGAGGTTCTCCCAGTCGATGGGCGCCATGGGCTGTTTTTTCAATGGATTTGGCGTGAGTTTTAGTCAGCTGACCGTGTGGCGGGGATATTTTGTGGATGGGGGCCCGCGGGGTGGCGGGGCGCGGGTTCAACTCGGGGGAGGCGCGCGCTGATCTCCCGTCGCGGAGTGCGACGCGCGCCTCCATCCCGCTAAACGCGTCTGTTCGAAGGGTGCGATGACGGTATCTACGATGAAGGCGTCACTCACCTTGGCGTCGCGGCCAACCTCGTCGCGGACCTCATTCATGGACTTTTGCAGGTGGGCGATGTTCCGCAGGCCGTCCTCGGAGGCGATGGAGGCCTTGACCTTGGCCCAGGCGGCGGAGGTATCGTCCGCGGAGACGGCGCTGTCGGCCATCGCGCGAACGGAGACCGACTGGTACACCGGGGCGCGCGCCTGCGGAGCGATCGGGACGTGAAGGTTGGGTGGGAGCGTCAGATGACTGCGTTCGCATACGCGGGAGATTTTCCAAAACAAACCCCAGCCCGGGGAAGGCGCGCGGGTCCGGGCGGGCGCGGGGTTCCAGTCGTGGGCGCGTACCTGGCGCGCGACCCGAGAGACGACGTGGCGAAGCATGACGGAGTGTTCGATCACTCGCGTCGCGTTTGCGTGTGACCGTAGGGCGGTCGATTGCGAACCCTAAGAGACACAGATTATTTCCCGAGCCCGGATCAGCTCGAGCGCTGCTCGCTCGGATTCCCCTCGGAGCGAGCCCAAGAGTCGACTCGGGCGTCAGTGGGCACCGCGGCCGAGATGGCGCTGCCGCCCCGGACGCGCGCGCGTCCCAACGGCCAGCCGGACCCCGCATCAACGATCGAACGTAAGCCCCCGCGGAACGTCAAGTTCGCGTGCACCATGGAGAAGAGCGCCCCGCACAGGGTGCTCGCCGCGCGCGGATGGCGCGAAGTCGACGACGACTCGTGGGACTGGGACGTGATGTGGGCGGACACCGGCTGGGTTCACGACAACGTGACGTACAACGTCACCACCCAGCCGCAGAGGCTCCGCGAGAACCAGCGCGTGAACCACTTCCCGAACCACGTCGAGCTCACCCGCAAGGATCTGCTCGCCAAGAACGTCAAGCGGGCCAAGCGGCAGGCGGAGAAGGACGGCGCCGATCCCGCCGAGTTTGACTTCATCCCCAAAACGTACGTCCTCCCCGGAGAGGGACAGATGTTACTGCGGGAAGTCAGAGAGAAAGGCGGGACGTGGATCATGAAACCCATCGGCCGCGCGCAAGGCACGGGGATCTTCCTGGTCAACAAGGTGAAACAGATCGAGGACTGGCTCAAGCGCCGCGGCACCGAAGCAGCCGAGAACAAACTCTCAGACGATTACGTGTGCCAACGCTACGTCGACGACCCGTACTTGGTGGACGATCGCAAGTTCGACATGCGAATATACGTGCTCGTGCTGAGCTACCAGCCCCTTAAGGTGTACCTCTACCGCGAAGGGTTCGCGCGGTTCACCAACACACCGTACAGCACCGCGAAGAGCGACTTGAAGAACCCTTACGTCCACCTGACCAACCACGCGATTCAAAAAAGAGACGTCGACTACGACCCGAGCGTGGACGACCTCAAGATGCCCATACAGGACCTGTACACGCACATGCTATCGACGCACGGTCAGGATGCCGCCGATCGGTGCTTCGCGGGTATGCACGGCGTCATCATAAACGCGCTGAGGAGCGTGAGTCAGGTGATGATCAACGACAAACACTGCTACGAACTCTACGGGTACGACATCATGATCGACGCGGAGTTACGACCTTGGCTCATCGAGGTCAACGCGTCCCCGTCCATGAGCAGCGACTCGCAGAGCGACGCGGACCTCAAGGCTGCGTTGCTGGACGACACGTTCACGTGCCTGGACGCGGAGGAGGTGTTCGAGGGACGGACGCCGCCGCGGGTCGGAGGGTTCGATCTCGTCTGCGAAGACGGGAAGTTGACGAGAACGGCGGAGTGGGGCGGGTTGCCCACGCTGCTGGGCGCGGATAACAGCGACAGGCTGGAAGCGCTGGAGCGGTTACGGCGGTGGTGTAAGAAGGGGAAGGCGGGGGAGGAGCGCGCGAAGGCGAGGAGCGCGGCGCTCGTGGCGGCGACGGGGATGCCCCCGATTGTTCACTGGTGATTCAAATGCGTCTCGGTTGACAAAAACAAAAGTCTAGCAGTAATAAGAGTCTTGAAGTGAGCTCTTTTTGTGATCCGACACGTTTCCGTGTCATCGCACATCGACAAAGGGAAGCAAACGCCTGATGTTGTTCTGCAACCTGCACGTTACTCGACATGAACGCAAATGGAATGGTTCAACACGGTGCAAAGACCGTGTTGTGCGTTGATGAGTAACGTGCAGGTTGGCAAAGACCGTCCAGATCAACATCAGGCGTTTACCTTCCTCGTCATATCCGCCTCCGTCTCATTCCTCTTCCTCCTCCCCAACCTCGGCGAACCCCAGGGACACTACTCCTTGTACGAGCTGACCTCCCTGTGCAGGGTGGGGTCCTCCCTCTCGATCGGCTTGCCATTCTCGTCCAGCGGCCACGGGTTACCTTCGGGGTCCACGGGCACGTCGAGCCTGACGAGCTGCGGGCTGGACCACGGGTAACGGCGCACCATGCCCCACTCGATGGCCCTGCCGAAGTTCTTCTTGAAGTTGTCGGTGAACTTGCGGCTGAACTCTTTGTACTCGGGCGTGGTGAACGAGAGCCGCGGGTCCTCGTGCTTGCGCTGGCGCTCCAGGGCTTTGGTGTGCTGACGCATCTCCTCGAGGAGGTTGGCGACGTCACCGCTGCCGCCGCCCATGCTCGCGGCGCGCTGCTCGAAGTTCTTGAACTTCTCGGCGTCCTCCTGCGACGGATGAAGGCGAAGAGGCGCGTTTGTCATTCATCGGAAGATCCGACGCGCGAGTGTGGCGGGATATCGGGGCGGGACTACGGTGGGGTATCGGTGTCGACGGGGCGGGCTCACCTCAGCGGCTTGTGCGCCTCCCAGCCATGGCATGTTTGAACTCGGTGCGTGCGGTGCGGCGGGGCGCGCGTGCGTTGGTTGTGGGGGCGAGGCCTCCCGGCTCCGAGGAATCGCCTCGTGAAAACGCTCGTCAGCTCGGCGACCACCTCGGGCGGATCGAACCGGATTGATTTGCCGAAAATGTACCACTCTTCGAGTCAGAAATGTCACATAGTTTATGGTTAAGGTTTATAACTGTTTGCGCACTGTCTTTTGTTCAGGCGCTCGTGTCCACGGATTTGGGCGTCGTCCGAGAAGTCACATCTCGGTGCCGCCGTCTGAAGCGCGCGAGGGGTCGCGGGACGATGGGAACCCCGGTGGCGCTTCAGATATTCGTGGCTGCGGCCAAGGCTGTGGTGAGGGTGTTCATCATCGCCGCGTTGGGATGCTTTTTTGCAAATCATGAGCATGCCTCGCGGCTTCACGAGAGCGCCACGACTCATGTGTTCCGCGTTACATCGCACGACCTCTACAGGCGGGCTAAAACTGATGGACGCGCCGAATGACGTGTCGCCGCGCGGTTGTGAGTCTTCGTGATGGGAAGATGGGGTTGGGCGAAGTGGTTGGGGAAAAAACTCGTTTCTGATTGGTCGACTCGTTTTTGTTGGCGCGCAGCGTATGTTAGCGCTCTAAAACCAGGTCAACGAGTAAACGCGGCAGCAAGATTCTCCCGTTGGATCGCAGAAGAACGCGTTCAGTGGGTCGGTCGCCGTCCTACACGTCGGTCCCATCGCCGACGGGAACTGCCCGGCAAAGTTAAAGTCGTGCCTGCCGTGCCCCCACCGGTGGCTTCTTCTTCTCCAGCGCGTTGCTTCTTCAATCGAGCCTCGGCTTGCAGCCTGAGAAACTCCCGTCGAGTCTCATCGCGCTTAGCCGCTCGGCACCTCTGCGCATCATTCTCCCTCTCCCGCGCCCTCGTTTATGATGTCCACGAGTGAACTCTGCAGGCTCGCTCCAGCGATCTTTACGGCGCGTAAGGCATGGTGCTGCAACGGCATCGCCAATCGACCTGAGAACGGCGGCATCGACTACCGCTCCGGCGCCAACCACCCGAGCGTCTCCCTCCGTCTGGTCACCCCCGACGGCGAACGCCTGTGCGCGGGCGAGGACTTCAACCTGCACAGGTGGCCGCCGGTCCCTTGCGCCAAGTACTTCGACGACCGCGCGTGGACCGCGGTCGAGTCCTTCGCCACCCGGGTCGTACGCGGCGAAGTTTGCGTCTCATCGCTCGGACGCGACGATGACCTCGAACCCGCGGGCGTGTGCCCGGGCCGGGGCGTCAACCAGGACGGCACGCGCATCGAGACGCTCCCGATGTACACAAAAGGCCAGCGCAAGCGACGGACGAACCTGCGCGTGCACCTCGCGTACTACGGACCCGCGTTCGCGGGCTGGGCGTGGCTGCCCTCGGACGGCGCCACGGACGCGCTCTTTCGCGCGCCCGACGACGAGCGCGGCGGCGCGCGCGGCGACGCCTATCGCCCATGGTGTCGCACCCCGTCGGCATCTTGCTCGTCGACGTCATCTCTCGGTATCTCGGCCGGATAATAAACATCTCGGCCTCCGCGCGCTGAGCGAACCACCGAAGGGAGATATAGAGAGCAAAGCGGAGCTCTTCCTGCGCGAGGAACTGGAGCGGCAGGGCGTGGATATCGCGGATGCGATTGCTCCTGATTCT
>ENA-OWPI01003453-OWPI01003453.1-marine-metagenome-genome-assembly--contig:-NODE-3453-length-13493-cov-2.142889_pt1 | contig 13493 bp, 17 predicted proteins | sample MGYA00238138_ERZ651775 | MGnify/ENA primary metagenome ERZ651775 (study PRJEB26906, sample SAMN06265043) | marine metagenome | isolation source: Helgoland LTER site | place: Germany:Helgoland, sampling...
CGGACTGCTCTACTGCTTCGCGAAATAAGCGGTCGTAAAACGCTATAGAGAATAACGGGGAGGTGAAGAAATTCGCCTCCCCGTCTTCGATTATCCCGAAGGGATTATCTCAAAGGAATGTGCTTGCCAGCGGCGCCCCCACGCCGCCGGCAAGCGGAACCCGGTCTGGCACACACCCGAGGCCGGGTTCGGGTATCAGCTTCCCGCGCCGTAGATCAGCTTGCGGGCATGGGCCACGACGTCGGGCGAGGCGTTCTGCATGGCTTCCGCGACGACGGAGTTAATCTTTTCTCCGCTGGCGGGGATCAGACGCTATCCCTGCTTCTTGAGATCAGCGGCGAAGGCGGGATCAGCGTTCATCTTGGAGTATGCCGTACGAAGTGTTGCGACGACTTCCTTATCAACACCTGGCGGCAGCGCGAGGCCGCGGCCCAGCAATCCGAGAACCTTGATAAAGTCGACGGCCTTCTTATCCATTTCGTCGGTGACGAGGTCGGAAATCATCGGGACGGAATCCGGGAGGGCGGGGTCCTTGAACACGCCGATCTGGGCGATGGGGCCGCCGAAAGGCTTTTCTTTGGTGAACCAGTGCGGGACCTTCGAAGACCACGCAAGCCAGTTATAGGCGGACGCCTGGGCTTCTCCCTGTTCAATGGCGAGAATTGACCCGGAGGAGCCTTTGTAACCCTGTACGATCTTGATCTTGTATCCGAACAGGCCATTCAGCAGGCCGGGGATCATGTAGCCGGTGGAAGCCTTGCCGGACGTGGCAACGATCAGGCTCTTGGTTTCCAGGTCCTTGAGTTTCGTCACACCGGAATCTGTGCGGGCGACCATTACGACGTTGGTCTGGTTGCTGGATCCGAGCCAGGTAAACTCCTCTGCCTTGTAGCGCATTTTTTCCGGCCGCATGAGCTGGTTCAGCACGCTGTTGTCGAGAGGGACAATCATGTTCAGCCCGTTCTTGGGCATTACGTTATAAGTCCAGTTCATCGCCTTCGCACCGCCGGCACCCGGCATGTGCTGGAGGATCAGGTTCGGTTTTCCCGGAATGTGTTTGCCCAGGTGGTTAGTGAACGCGACACCGTATTTGTCGTATGTACCGCCGGGACCATAAGGAATGACTATCTTGATCGTCTTCCCCGTGAAGTCCATCGCTTTGGTGTTTTGTGGAGCGGTCGCGAGTCCGGCGCCAATGAGTACCGCGAGGCCGGCCACTGCGGACCGGCGTATTACAGAACTTTCCATCTCAAACCTCCTGATTACGAAAATGTCTGCATCGGAATTTGCAAAATCTGTGCCAGTTGGAGGTGGTCTGTTGATGTCGCAAATTTTGTCCCCGATTTGGGTCAATCAAAAAAACAATTTCGATCGGGCCGGGAATTCGGTTCAGGACAGCACTATTGTTCTTTAGAGGTTCCGCAGCGGTACGGGCACCGGATTGCGGTATTGCCGGTCCGGTGCAAATTTTTTAGCCGCTATGCAAAAAAAAGCGCATCTATTGTGCCGGGGTGATCCGCAGAATCTTTCCGTCTCCGGAATCCGTAATCGCATAGACCGCGCCATCGGGGCCGACGGCGACATCGCGGATGCGGTCGCCAATCTGGCGGAGCAGGCGTTCTTCGCGGACCACCCTATCGCCCTCAAGTTCTAGGCGCACCAGCGCGCCCGCGCGCAGGCCGCCGATCAGCAGGTTGCCTTTCCATGCCGGGAACAGGTTGCCGGAATAGAACGTCATCCCGCCCGGTGCGATTACAGGCGTCCATATATGTATGGGGGCGGCCATGCCGGGTTTGGTCTTCAGCCCGTCGCCGATGGTGCCGCCCGAATATTCGATTCCGTGGGTGACGACCGGCCAGCCGTGATTGACACCGGCGGCCGGAATATTGATCTCGTCGCCGCCGCGCGGGCCGTGTTCGATGGTCCAGAGCCTGCCGCTCTCCGGGTGGATGGCCGCGCCCTGAATATTGCGGTGACCGTAGGACCATATCTCCGGCAGCGCACCCGGTTTGCCGATGAACGGATTGTCCGCCGGGATGCCACCCTCCGGTGTCAGGCGGATGACCTTGCCGATATGACCGCTCAGTTTCTGGGCGTTGTGGCGTGCGCCGCGGTCGCCAGTGGTCAGGAAGACGTTTCCGTCGGGGGCAAAGACGACACGTGAGCCGAAATGGCGCCCGCCGCGCAGCTTGGGCCGCTGACTGAACAGGATTTTGACGTTTTCCAGCGCCGCGCCGTCAGAGGTCAGCCTGCCGCTTGCCATCGCAGTCGACGTGCCGCCTCGTCCGGCTTCTGAATAAGACAGAAATACCAGGCGGTTGGACGCGAAACCCGGGTGCAGGGTGACGTCCAGCAGGCCGCCCTGACCGCTATCATCGACCCTGGGTACGCCCTTTATCGGGGGCGATACTTTGCCCTCTGCGGTGATGGTCCGTAGCTGTCCCGATTTTTCCGTGACGATCATGCGACCGTCAGGCAGGAAATCGATCCCCCAGGGTTGGTCGAGTCCGGTGGCGACCGCGTTGACGGTGATGCGTCCTTTCGCGGTATCGAATGTCTGGGCGCTGACGGGCATGGCGACAACAAGGGCGAGGGCGGCAAGTAGTGGTTTGAACGTCATTCTGCGGTCTCCAATGGGGCCGAACGGGGGGTAATTCTTATCTGGGTTGTCTTTTCACGTTCGTCCAGCCCTGTCCCGTCGGTGCGGGATGAATAAACGGCTTTTAGCACTGGACGGCGGTTGGCCGATTTCTGACACTACGGCATTGAGAAAAAGGGAGAAAACCATGTCCGCAATCGTTCTTCACGTCGAACTGACACTGCACCCCGAGCATCGTGATTCCTATATTGCCCGTGCGCTGACCCATAAGGCCAACGTGACCGCGCAGGAACCGGCGTGTCAGCGGTTCGAGATTTCGGTCGAGGAAGACACCCCAAATGTTGTCCGCCTGTATGAAGTGTATGACGATGAAGCGGCTGTTCAGCATCATATGCAGACGCCCTATATGATTGCCTATCGGGAAGAAACCGCGCCGATGATTTCAGATCGCAAGATGACCCGTGCCGTCATGGCGCACGGTTGAGGTATCGGACAGAAGAATGACAAGCCGGGAAAATCGTTGTGTCATCCTGAACGCGCGCCCGGTCGGCGTGCCGGGCCCTGAATTCTTCGATGTCGTGTCGCGTCCGATCCCTGCGGTGGGCGATGGTGAGTTCCTGGTGCGGAACCTGTACCTGTCGGTCGATCCGGCCATGCGGGGCTGGGTGAATGATGCCCCGAACTATTCGTCGCCGGTGCCGGTGGGAGACGTGATGCGCGCCATCGCGGTGGGTGAGGTTATCGAATCCCGGCATCCGGATTACATGGAGGGGGACCGGGTCTGCGGCACGTTTGGCTGGCAGCACTACGCGGTCAGTGACGGCGACAACGTGATGCGCAAACTGGGCCCTGATGAAGCGCAACCGTCCCTGGCCCTTGGCGTGCTGGGGCTGAATGGCCTGACGGCCTATTTCGGCCTGGTCGATACCTGTAACCCCCAGGCGGGGGAGACCGTCGTTGTTTCGACCGCCGCCGGCGCGGTTGGTTCCTGCGTCGGCCAGATTGCCAAAATCAAAGGGTGCCGCACGGTGGGCATCGCGGGCGGGCCGGACAAGGTCGCAATGTGTCTGGACCAATTCGGATATGACGTCGCTATCGATTACCAGAATACCACCGATCTGGGCGCCGAGTTGTCAGCGGCCTGTCCGGATCGTGTGAACGTCTATTTCGACAACACATGCGGGCCGATCAGCGATGCGGTGTTCGAGCGCCTGGCACTTCATGCGCGGATTACGGTCTGCGGCACTGCCAGCCTGCAGGAGTGGGAGCCTATCCCGATGGGGCCGCGCGTCCACCGGCAATTGCTGGTCGCCCGCGCACGGATGACCGGCTTCCTGGTCCACGATTACAAGGACCGGATCGGCGAGGCGGTGACGCAGCTAACAGCCTGGATCGACAGCGGTGATCTGGTCAGCCGAGAACACGTGCTGGAGGGGATCGATCAGGCGCCGGGCGCGATTCAGATGCTCTATCGCGGCGAGAATACCGGCAAGCTGATCATCCGGCTCGACTAGGCGGCGTCAGACGCCCACGGCAAACTTCACCATGATGACGATGATCAGCACCTGGAAAATCCCTTGCGACGCCAGGGTGACAAAATACGTCCGCATGACCCGGCGGACCTTCTCGGGGTCCGGGTTTTCTTTCCGTAATTCCAGGTAGGCGCGGAGGTTCGCGGGCAGTAACAGCCCCAGCCCCTGGATGGCAAGGATGGTGGCGATAACCAGCGCGGCGATGACCCACCAGAATTCCGGATAGCCGAGATCGAGATAGCCCATACGGACGGCAAGATACCAGCCCGATGTCGGCGCCATGATGCCAAGCGTCTGCATGATGAACAGCGTCTTGGGCAGCATTTTGAGCGAATAGGCGCGGCGTGCTTCGAAGGGCAGGGAGCGCAGTACCGGCCCGACAACAAACCCGAACAGGATGTCCGCGCCGGTCAGCAGGATACCGCTGGCAACATGGACATAACGCAATGCCCAGTCATTGCCCCAGATGATGGCCGCGACCATCACGCCAAGCGCGAGAAACACCCAGAACAGGTTGCGGAAATCGAGCCCTTCCCAGACCCAGCGCGAGGTTGTCGGTGCGATTGTTGCCATCGTGTCCCCATTTTACGGTGTTTACCGTCGTTTTCGTTGGCGGAGGCTATTATCTCTGTGAATGCCTGCAAAGCCAAACGGTGACCTTTGATCAGCGAAAGGCGGGGATTAACGAAAGGCGGGGGTTAACGAAAGGCGGGGCCGTGCACCCAGGCGACCAGGGCGTAGCGGGTGCCGGAGGCGAGCGGCGCGACGCTGTGCCGGACGAAACTCGGGAACAGGATGGCGGTTCCGGGTTCCCGCGGTGCTGACCATATTTCGGCATTGTCGCCGATCTGCAACCCGCCACCGGTATAATCGCCGGTCGGGCTGAGCTGTATCGACAGAGACAACTTGCGCGTCGCGCTGTGACCGCCTGCACCGATATCGACATGGGTGTCGTAGCGCCCGGCAGCGGATGTGCCGCCTGATGACACTACGGGTGCTGTGTATTTCAGTATCTGGGCGCTTTCGCGGAATTCTTCGAGGTCGAAGTGATAGTTTTCGCGGTTAACCTCCGCGACGAGTTCTGCGAGCCGTACAAACAGCCAGCCCGTTTCCCGCGTGTCATCCATCCAGAGCGTATCGCAGATGCGCGTATCCGTCTGATTGCCGCCGGACAGGAGGCCGGCGCCGGTATCGGGCGATGCATCGAACAAGGCGATCAGGCGTGTGCATTCTTGGGGTGAAAGCGCCGCCGGGCGCAGGCAGGGGTCGGTCAGCAGAAACACGGGGTGCGGCACCCTTATATCGACTAAAACGAAGCATCGGTCCGTATCGAATAGAGAGTGACGTGCGGCGATCTTACGCCCGTCTGGCGGGGCGCGCTATGGCTATATATGGGTCGGCAGAACCGCTTTGCGGAAACGACGGTCGCGTTTCAGGTGCCATTCACGGCTCATCGCCTCGCCCCGTGTCCGGTAGCGTTCGGCATAGAGCAGCACCCAGGTTCGTCCCCGTGTCGATTTGGCCCCGGTTCCTGCGTTATGCGCGGCGAGGCGGGCGTCAAGGTCCGTGGTCCAGCCGACATAGGTACGCCAGCCGTCCGGTGTCTCGCTGCCGAGGATGTATGTGAAGTCACTCATGTTGAGGCAGTTTAGCGCACCGTGGAGCGAATCCGGTGCTGGACGCTGTGTCACAGCCGCACCCGACAAATCGACTCGCCGGTGCTGGCAAAACCGGACGTCAGGCGCTACCCATAAGCGATGGCGGGATATGAAATCTGGGCGCTTTGCGCCGTAGCCGCGGTGTTTCTGGCCGGCGGCGTCGTAAAGGGCGGGATCGGCCTCGGCTTGCCAACGGTCAGTATCGGGCTCATGGCAATCTGGATGCCGGTCACCGATGCCGCGGGTATACTTATCCTGCCGGTGATACTTACAAATATATGGCAGGCTTTCTTCGGTGCAGCCCTGAAGCTGATCCTGACGCGGTTATGGTCCCTGCTGGTGGCCCTGATGGTCGGTTCCGCTGTTGCGGCCATGTTGATTGCCTCTGCCAACCAGGCTCTGGCGGACGGGCTGCTGGGGACCATGCTTATAATTTATGCGGGTCTTGCCCTCAGCGGCGCGCAGTTCAGTGTCCCGGTCCGGATGGAGCCTGTATTGAGCCCCATCATTGGTCTGGCAACCGGATTGATCTCGGGCGCGACGGCGATATTCGTCATTCCCGCGGTGCCGTATCTGCAATCGCTGAACTTCGCATCCGGACGACCGGGGCGAGAAGACGATCCTGGCGATCCGACGCGGGCAACCGATGAGACAATGATCAAGGACGCGCTTATCCAGTCGCTCGGGATCACCGTGCTGGTGGCATCGGCGGGGCTCGCTTTCGGTCTCGGGAGCAAGGGGAACCTGCCGGTTGAGGTTGTTGTCCCCGGATTGATCGGCACGGCGACTGCCCTCATCGGCATGGTCGCCGGGCGCAAAATACGTAACCGGCTGTCGCTCGAGGTCTTTCGCCGCTGGGTGCTGTCGGCGCTGATCATTCTTGGTCTTGTGATGGTCAGCCGTGCCGCGGGATTGACCTAGCTCGCCTTGTCTTTCTTCGGAATGCCCATATAGGCCTTGTCGCCCCAGAGTTTTTCTACCTTCTGGTTCCGTCCGCAGTTCCAGCGATAGTACTTGTACCGCAGCGGTTTCTTGTTGTGATAATCCTGATGGTATTCCTCGGCCCGATAGAATTTCGCTGCCGTCTCAACCGGCGTGAAAATCTTTTGACCGAGGTCCTTCATGGCCTGCGCCTTCGAGGCTTCTGCCAGTTTCCGCTGCTCGTCGTTATGGACGAAGACGGCGGTCTCATATGGCACGCCGCGGTCGCAGAACTGGCCGCCGGAATCGACAGGATCGACCGAGTGCCAGAAAACAGTCAGGAGCTGCGCGTAAGAGATTATCTTTGGATCGTAGGTAATCTGCAGCGCTTCGCGGTGGCCGGTGTCGCCACGCGATACCTGGCGGTAAGTCGGGTTATCGGTTTTACCGCCGGTATAGCCGGATACAGTCGCCAGAACGCCCGGCACCCTGTCGAAATCAGATTCAATGCACCAGAAACACCCGCCGGCGAAGGTCGCGATCGCAGTCTCGCTCGGGGCTTTCTGGGCGATAGCACCTGATACGCCGAAGGTGAGGCCGATCGCGGCCAATGCGGTGAGGATCGATTTCTTCATGCTTCTTCTCCCGGAACTGTCTCGCTGAATATGGGGCCATCCGGCAGAAGGCATAGTAACATTGCCGTTACCAGGAACAGGTGTTCCGGATTACGCGGCAATCGCTATTCGAGCGGCATTCCCGCCATGGAGAAGGGTTCTCTTGATATCGTTGCCTCGTCGCCGAGTGCGAGATCCGATACGGGGATTTCGCCGGCGGGATCCGCGACGGCCGCAATCGGAGCCGGACTGGCAGGCGTGGCCGTCGGCGCGATGCTGTTGGAATTCGCCATGTGAAGCATGGTCGCGGCACCAAGAGCCATAATGAGCGCCGCGGCGGCCGAGCGTCGAGGCGTCATGAAAACCTTTTGCGGGGGAGGTGCCATGACATGCACGCGGCGAACCAGCGTGTCCGACGGGACCGGTGGCTGCAATGCGTCGAGCGCGGCATCGAGCTGGTCGTCGTTCATCTGGTGGTTCTGCATCGTCATGATCCTGCTCCTATCAGGTCTTCTCTGTTCGGTTCAGGGGCGGTACGCATTGATTTCCGCGCACGCGCCAGCAGCGATTCTGCCGCATGTTCACTGACGGCCAGCATTTCAGCCGCCTCCTTTACGGTATACCCCTGATAATAAACAAGGATTAAGACGACCTGCTGGCGGGCCGGGAGGGCGATCAGTGCCTTGTGAACCACACGGCGGGCATCGAGTTTCCCGTCGAGATGCGGCTGAATATCGATGATAGACGTATCTTCGATGTCTTCTAAGGGCGAATGCGGCTTGCGCGCGCGCTGGCGGTCGATCACGAGGTTGCCGGCAACGCGATACAGCCAGGTGCGGACCTTTGCGCCGTCCGGTTCCCAGGTGAGCGCCTTTTTAGCGAACCTCAGCAGGGTTTCCTGTGCGATATCCTCCGCCTCTACCCGATCGCCCAGCCGGTACCATGCAAACGATACGACAGATGCCAGTCCGCCAGTGCCGCCCAGGCGGATTGATCGCCGGACGCGGCGCGACGTACAAGTTCGTCATCCGTGATATCGCTCAGATCGTCGGCCATGTCTTATATACGCGGCCTTTCCGGATTTGGGTTAACGGTGTTTGTGGTTTCCGCGTCCGCGTCGGTTGAAATGGGGGACTTCCTCGCCCGTGACGCCGCCATCTGCATCCTTGTCGTACCGTTTGAACCAGCGTGCGGACGGGTTGGCGATTTCCTCGGCGGTCAGACTCTGGTCGCCATCTGCATCCATCAGGTCGAACAGGGTGGTTGTCTGCAGTTTCTGGAACCACCAGCCCCGGCGGCGGAATTCATCAACCGACAGCTTGCCGTCGCCGTTCAGGTCAGCGGCGGCGATCAGCCGTGCCTGTTCAGCGCGTATTTCGGCAAGGGAGATTTTGCCGTCACCATCGGTGTCGAGCAGGCTGAATGTGCGTGAGGCACCGGCGCTGTCTCCGCCTTTCATCATTTTGCCCGCGGATTGGGAATGGGCCGGGGCGCTGATCAGAAGCGCAGCCAGGCTGCCTGTCAGGGCGAGCCTCAGGATATTTCGGTTTGCCATCATAATTTCCTCTACTGGAGAAGTTTTATACCCCTTATCACGTGGTCTTTCGGAACTTCCCGTCGCGAATTTAAAAATCTATCCCTGATCGGCGGGGGCGGCGAGGCTCACGGCAGTGTCCATAACGCCCGGTGGCTTGTAATAAGCGCGGGATTCGCGTTTTCTGGATGCGTAACAACAAGGAATTTTTCGATGGCGTATGAGAGTCTTCGTCCCTGGCTGCAGGTGCTGGAACAACAGGGTATGTTCAAATGGGTCGACAAGGAGGTCGACAAGGACTGGGAGGTCGGCGCGATCATGCGCATGATCTTTCGCGCCATGGACGAGGATAATCGGTACGGCATCGGCTTTCGCAATATCAAGGGGCATGACGGTGGGCGCATCGTCGGTGGAGTGGTCGCAGCCTCGCGCAAGATGATTGCCACCGCACTGGATTGCGCGCCGACACTGGAGGCAATCCACGACCGCGTCACCAGCGGCATGAATGCGCCGATCGAACCAGTCGTGGTCGAAACCGGACCGGTGAAAGAGGTCATTATCACGGGTGATGATATCGACCTGCACAAGCTGCCGGTGCCCATCTGGACGCCGGAGAAAGACGCGGGCCCCTATCTGACGCCGCTCTGGGTGACCAAGGACCCCGATACCGGGCGCCGCAATATCGGCATCCGCCGCTGCCAGATCAAAAGCAAGAACACGACCGGCATCCTGTTCGGTGCACCCGACCGGGGCGGCGCGATCCACCATGCGAAATACAAGGCGCGCGGCGAGCATATGCCCGCGGCGATCTTTATCGGCGGCGATCCGGTGCAGTACCTGGTGGCGCCGGCGCGATACGGTGCCGATGAACTGGCTGTCGCCGGTGGTATCCGCGGCGAGGCGATCGAGATGGTCAAATGCGAGACCATCGACCTGGAAGTGCCCGCCCATGCCGAGATCGTCATCGAGGGCGAAGTGCTGATGGATTACACTGAGCCCGAAGGCCCGTTCGGCGAGTTCACCGGCTACATGGCGGGCGGCCGCGAAGGTCCGGTCTTCCGGGTGACCTGCATCACGCATCGCAAGGACCCAATCGTGATGGGGGTGATCAGCCAGTTTCCGCCGTCGGAATCATCGATGATCAAGCGGGCGCTGCTCGAAGCCGGGCTGAAGAAGCACCTGACGGAGGACCTGAACCTGCCGGGTATCCACGATGTTCATGCACTGGAGGCAGGCGGCGGCACGGCGACGCTCTGGATCAGCATGAAGAAAATGTATTCCGGCCATGTCGACCAGACCGCCTTTGGCACCATGGGCCATTTCGGCATGAGCTATTTCAAATGGATCGTCATCTGCGACGACGATATCGACATCAACGACCCGTTCATGCGGGACTGGGTGATGGCGTGGCGCGTCCGCGCCGACAAGGACATCGCCCTTCGCGCTGGTGCCGTCATCGAAGAACAATTCTACGCCGTCCGCAGTTTCTTCAAACCCGGTCGCCCGCTTGTTCAGATGAACGGCGTCCGGTTTCATCTCCTGTACGGCGCGGGCGAGAATTTCGTGCAGGTCGGCGCGGTGCATCTGCCAAAAGGGTGCGCCGTACTTGGCCTCATATTCCGGCGCGTCATCAAGCGCGATGATCTCGCCGGTTTCATGATGTTTGCGACCCATCGCGTCGGGGCTGTTGACGATTTTCTCCATCTCGTCCCGCAGCCCAAGTGCAATAAGCACCCGCGTAGAGTTTGGCGCCAGGGATATGCCGGCGCCGACCTCACCCAGCGTTGCCGCTTTCTCGAAGACCCGAACCGGCACACCGGCTTGCTGCAAAGCAAGGGTTGCGACTAACCCGCCCATCCCTGCGCCGACAATGATCGCGCCGGTTTCGTTCATCACAGATCCTCGTATGCATGGCCAAGTCGGTCAGCACTTTTGCCGCGTTCAGGCGACTCCGACCAACATCGCATAAGCGATATAGAACGTCGAGAGTGTTGCCAAGGCGAACGCGGGCACGCGCGCAAATGGGATGCCGGTGTAATACAGCAAGGCAAAGGCAATCCGCCCAATCACGAACAGCAACGCAGCGGTTTCAGCGCTACCACTTTGCAGGCCCGTTACGGCGGCGGCGGCAAGAACCGGCACGCCGTAGGCGGCCGACTCAACTTGATTTCGGTACGCCCGTTGGATTCGAAGTGCGAGGGGTGAGAGCTCGACTTGGGTGCTTCGATTGGATGAAAACCCAAAGCCGAATCCTTGCGTTGCATAGGTCATCATAATTTCAATGAACACCATGACGAGGGTGAGAAGTCCGAAAATGATGAGCGCGGTTGTGTAATCTGACCTGCTCCCCGAAAACTGGTCCAGGATGATTGAGAGAGTCCGGCTAATCTGACCTTGCAAGGAGGAAGAGATGAGCCGGAAACGCTACACACCAGAAGAGATTATCGGGAAGCTGCGTGAGGCCGAGGTTCGGCTGTCGCAGGGCGAGAAGATCGGCGTGATCTGCCGTGCGCTGGGGGTATCGGAGCAGAGCTACTATCGCTGGCGTCGTGAGTATGGCGGTTTGAAGGTCGACCAGGCGAAGCGCCTGAAGGACCTGGAGAAGGAGAATGCCCGGCTCAGGCGGGCGGTCTCGGATCTGACGCTGGACAAGTTGATCCTGAAAGAGGTTGCCGAGGGAAACTTCTAAGCCCCGCACGCCGCCGGGATGCGGTTGATCACATACAGGTGCGGCTCGACGTCTCTCAGCGTCGGGCGTGCCGGGTGATTGGCCAGCATCGTTCGACGCAACGTCTGCGTCCGATCCCGCGTGACGACGAAGCGGCCCTGACGGCTGCGATCGTTACGCTGGCATCCAAGTATGGCCGCTATGGCTATCGACGGGTCACGGCATTGCTGCGATCCCAGGGCTGGGACGTGAACGTCAAGCGTGTCTGGCGGATCTGGCGGCGTGAGGGGCTGAAGGTACCAACGAAACAGCCGAAACGCGGGCGGCTATGGCTCAACGACGGATCGTGCATCCGTCTGCGACCATGCAGGCGCAACCATGTGTGGGCCTACGACTTCGTACAGGACCGCACGCATGACGGCCGAACGATCCGCATGCTCACGGTGATCGATGAGTTTACCCGCGAGTGTCTGGCGATCGAGATCGCGCGCAGACTGCGGCATGACGATGTCCTGCATGTGCTGGCAGATCTGTTTACCCGGCATGGCCCACCGGATTACATCCGTTCCGATAATGGCAGTGAGTTCACCGCCATCGCGGTGCGGGAATGGCTGCCGCGGGTTGGCGTGAAGACATTGTTCATCGAACCAGGCAGCCCATGGGAGAACGGCTACAACGAGAGCTTCAATGGCAAGCTCAGGGACGAACTGCTCAACGGCGAGATCTTTTGCACCCTGGCAGAAGCCAGGATCCTCATTGAGCGTTGGCGCCGGCACTACAACACCGTCAGGCCGCACTCATCACTCGGCTACAGACCGCCCGCACCACTGACGATCTTGCCGCCGATGGCCAAATCGCCTTACCCTCAAACCGTCCGGGCTCTCTCATAGAAACTGGACCACTGATCAGGGGCAGGCCACACGAGGTCGACGTTGTCTTTACGCAGAGAGAGAAGCTCCCCTCTCCGCATCCCTGTCTCGACTGCAAACTCCATGACAGGCGCCAAATACTGATTTTGGCTTATCTTCGCTGCCTCGAGCAGCTTAGCGAGTTCATATTCGTCTAGCCTTCGCTCTCTAGAGGACCCTTCGACGGGCCTACGTATAGATTTACAAGGATTTTCAAAAAGCCGAATGCCCCATTCGCGCGTCGCAATCGTAATAGCGTGGGATATAAGCTGGAGCTCTTTGCGGACAGTCGCGCTTGAAACAACTTCAAGACGCTCGTCTCGAAAACGGGCCATATCAACTGACTTCAGGTTGCTCAGCGGTCGCTGGCTAACTGCGTGTCTTAGCAGAGCCCCTATCCGGTACTGCTCAGTCGTATGACTTTTCTTGGTCGGGGTTATTTCTCTGCTGTAGCGCTTAAGGATATCCCCGAGTGTTTCATTGCTTTCATTAATCTGCGGAGCAATGCGCCCGAGCTGAACAGAGCGCTCTGTCTCACGAGCCCACATGTCCGCATCGCCTTTTAGCTCAAAAGTCTTGCTGATGGCCTTGTGACCCTGACGCCTGATCTGTACGCGCCAAGCGCCATAGTGCCGATGTATAGTTGCCATTCTGTTTCTCGTTGCACCGTGTGTGCACCGAACAGACATAACACGACCTTATGAAAAGCAAAAAACGGCAGAAAAGGTGGCGCACCCGACACGATTCGAACGTGTGACCTCTGCCTTCGGAGGGCAGCGCTCTATCCAGCTGAGCTACGGGTGCGTGGGGGCGACCTTACTTGATCCGGTGGCCGTGCGCCAAGGGCTACGCGGCATTCCCAGCTAGTCCCCCGCCGCGGCCACCGCCGGTCGCAAGGCCTCATCCGCGGCGCGCCCGGCCTCGCGCAAATCGCTGCGCCAGATATACAGCACCAGGAACTGCACAGCCGCCGCGCCAAAGCTGTGCCACAGCCAGTGGGTGCCCATCGGCAGGGTGTCGACCAACGCGCGGCCGTCGATGGTGCGCAAGGAAACGGCG
>ENA-OWPI01003459-OWPI01003459.1-marine-metagenome-genome-assembly--contig:-NODE-3459-length-13478-cov-10.570853_pt1 | contig 13478 bp, 10 predicted proteins | sample MGYA00238138_ERZ651775 | MGnify/ENA primary metagenome ERZ651775 (study PRJEB26906, sample SAMN06265043) | marine metagenome | isolation source: Helgoland LTER site | place: Germany:Helgoland, sampling...
CCATGTAATACAAGCAAAGAGATTACTCAGGTCGGTTCTATTTCTGCTAATTCAGATGAGTCAGTAGGTAAAATAATCGCGGACGCAATGGATAAAGTCGGTAAAGAAGGTGTTATCACTGTTGAAGACGGATCAGGCCTTTCTAACGAATTAGATGTTGTAGAGGGTATGCAGTTTGATAGAGGTTATCTTTCTCCTTACTTTATAAACAATAACGAAAGACAAATCGCGCTTCTTGAAGACCCTTATATACTTTTGCATGATAAAAAGATATCGAATATTAAAGACTTATTACCAGTTTTAGAGCAAGTTGCTAAAGCTAGCAAACCACTTCTAATCATAGCTGAAGAGCTTGAGGGTGAAGCCCTTGCTACATTAGTGGTAAATAATATCCGTGGCACTATCAAGGCTGTAGCTGTGAAAGCACCAGGTTTTGGTGATAGAAGAAAAGCTATGCTTGAAGATATCGCAATTCTTACAGGAGGTACAGTGATCTCAGATGAGGTTGGCTTAACTCTTGAGGGTGTAAAAATTGAAGACCTTGGACAAGCAAAAAAAATTGAGGTAGGTAAAGAAGACACTATTATTATTGACGGTGCAGCATCCGCTGCGAACATCAAATCGCGAATTGATTTAATTAAAGTTCAAATGGAAGAATCTACCAGTGATTATGATAAAGAGAAGCTTCAAGAACGTGTTGCTAAACTTTCGGGTGGAGTTGCAGTTATTAAGGTGGGTGCGACGACTGAAATTGAGATGAAAGAGAAGAAAGCACGAGTTGAAGACGCCTTACACTCAACCAGAGCAGCTGTCGAAGAAGGTATTGTTGCTGGTGGTGGTGTTGCTCTTATTAGAGCAAAGGATGCTATTAGCAAAGTTAAAGGTAGCAACTCTGATCAAGAAGCTGGCATCAATATAGTTCTCAGAGCTATTGAGGATCCATTGAGACAGATTGTTTCAAACGCCGGCATAGAGGCTTCAGTTGTAGTGAATAACGTAATTTCTGGTAAAGGTAATTACGGATTTAATGCAGCAAATGAGACATATGGTGACATGGTTGAGATGGGTGTTTTAGATCCAACGAAAGTGACTAGATCTGCGCTTCAAAATGCAGCCTCCGTTGCTGGGCTCATGTTAACGACAGAATGTATGATTGCCGATTCGCCTAAAGAAGAAGCTCCTGCAGCTGGTGCCCCAGATATGGGTGGCATGGGTGGTATGGGTGGTATGGGTGGTATGGGTGGTATGGGTGGTATGATGTAATTCTAGAAATACCTTGCTTAAATAAATTAAAAGGCCTCCTAATCGAGGTCTTTTTTTTATAAAAAATACTAAAAAAACACTAACAAAAAAAAATTACTGTAGCATGTATTTTTATGAATTTAACAACAATATCTAAAGCTATTTATGCAGATTTAAATGAAAAACAAATGGAAGCTGTCATGCTTCAAAGCCAATCATCGCTTGTACTTGCCGGTGCCGGCAGTGGTAAAACAAGAGTTCTGACATCTAGAATTTCTTGGTTAATTGAAAATCAGCTAGCAAGCCCAGGAGCCATTCTCGCTGTAACATTCACTAACAAAGCAGCCAAAGAAATGCTGACTAGGATTTCGACTCAACTACCAATTAATATCAGAGGTATGTGGGTAGGTACTTTTCATGGATTGTGCAATCGTTTTTTACGAAAGCATCACGTTGATGCCAATTTACCTGAAACCTTCCAAATCCTTGATAGCGCAGATCAAAAATCAGCGATTAAAAGAGTTATGAAGACTATAGGTATCGATGAGGACTTAATTTCCTCAAAAGAGGCGATGTACTTTATTAATAACAATAAAGAGGAAGGTATTCGATCCCAACAGTTTAAAGCCTATGATGATGTATCTAAAAAACTCAATTCTATTTATGCAGCCTACGATGAGCAATGTCAGAAAGAAGGTGTCGTTGATTTTGCAGAACTTATGCTGCGTTGCCTGGAGCTATTCCAAAAAAACTCAACTATCCGTCAACACTACCAAGAAATTTTTAAGCATATCCTTGTGGATGAGTTCCAAGATACTAGTCGCTTGCAGTATCAGTGGCTAAAAATGCTCACCTCCTCTGAAAGCTTTATTTTTGCGGTGGGAGACGATGATCAATCAATTTATGGGTTTAGAGGTGCAAGACCTGGAAACATGAAAGATCTTCAGAAGGACTTTAATATCAAAAATGTAATTAAACTGGAACAAAATTATCGATCTAAAAATAATATCCTTAATGCAGCCAACGCAATTATTGAAAACAATAATGATAGGTTGGGTAAAAATTTATGGACTGCTTCCGGGGATGGGGATTTAATTAAACAATATACAGCTTTAGATGATCGTTCAGAAACAGCCTTTATCTTAGATGAAATTAAAATGCGTCATCGTGCAGGTACTGATTATAACCAGATAGCTATTCTTTATAGGAATAATGCTCAATCAAGAGTTATTGAAATGGCTATGGTCTCTAATAATATCCCTTACAGAGTTTACGGGGGGTTAAGGTTCTTTGAAAGAGCCGAAATTAAAAGTTCTCTTGCTTACCTTAGGCTTATTAATAATAAAAGGGATGATAATGCCTTTATGAGAATTGTAAATTTTCCAACTCGAGGCATCGGCGCACGAGCTATTGAACAAATGCAAGACCATGCAAAAAAGAATGAATGTTCTTTGTGGGAAGGCGCGAAAATTTTTATTTCTGAAGCTAAAAACCTAAAAGTAGCTGCATTTATACAATTAATTCAAAGTATTGAAGATCAAGTTCATGGAACAAATATTGACGAATCAATTGATATAATTAACACTCACTCTGGTCTTAAAGATCATTACCTTAAAGATAAAGATGGTAGCTCACGTGTAGAAAATCTGAATGAACTTGTTTCTGCAGCAAAATCATTTCTCAATGAAGATAGAGATAGTGTCTCCGAGGAAGAACCAAACAAAAAAAAATCGCTGGCTTTAGCTGAATTCCTTGATTTCACCTCTCTTGAAAGTGGTGAATTACAAGCTGCAGCAAGTGAAGACGCTTTACAACTTATGACCATTCATTCATCAAAAGGGCTTGAGTTTGATACAGTATTTATCACTGGTTTAGAGGATGGACTCTGCCCACATGAGAGAAGTTTGAATGAAAATAATGGATTAGAAGAAGAGCGACGATTGATGTACGTCGCCATTACTAGAGCAAAAAATAAGCTATATCTTACCTTGTCTCAATCTCGAATGACCTACGGACAACCTACCTATAATCTTCCTTCAAGATTTCTAGATGAAATACCAGAATCATTAATAAAAAAAATAAATGTGCCAATTAATAATAGTAATCCTATTGGGGCCTCATATCATAATAATTCGGCAAAATCATTTAAAAGATCGAGTAAACAAATCTCGAATAATCAATATGAGATTAAAATTGGCTCAATGGTCAACCATGATAAATTTGGTAGCGGAACGGTCATAGGCTATGAAGGAAATGAAAATGATCTTCGAATTGAAATTAAATTTCAAAATCATGGGATTAAAATGTTAGCAATGGAGTATGCAAAGCTTACCAAAGTGTAACTATTTGATTATTGATTTATATATATCTTTATAGGTTGTATATTGAAAAGAAAATAATGTTGAAATATAAGCTGCTAAGACCAACATACATAAAAATATCAGAACGTAGGACATCAGAACATTTACACTTGACCCAAGTATTGTAAACACCATAATCATTAAAAAAATTAACGAGATAAAGCCTCCTAATAAAATAAGCCAAGAAAGTGTAATAGGAATAATTGAAAGCAATACACCTGCAAAGCTTGATTTTATTGCTTTCATCAATCCAAAATTATGATATGCAATTAAGATAGGCGAAAACCAAGTTGCCATAAGAATAGGTATTGCCAAAACCATAAATTTTATAAAGATGCTAACTAGATTACTAGAAATATCTTCACTCATCTCAGCTTCACTTGCAGCAGCCAAAATAATATTTATGTCTGGACTCAAAATCAGAGAAATTAATAATGAATAAAATAAACAAATTACCCCAAGATAAATAAGAACTCTTATATTTTCTTTGTTTATCTTTAGCAAAGTCTTAAAATCCGTTTCTTTTTTATTTTGACTCAATCTATAGAAATTTATAAATATCATTGTTGAAATAGGCCAAGCTATAATCAAAAATGGACTTATAAAACTTAACCCCGGAATACTTGGAACAAGGAGATAAGCAAATATATAAACACTGCCTAAAAGTAAAGCCACCTTGAAATTTAACTTAGTTAATAATACGCTCTCGGTAACCCATCTATGAGCCTTGTTTAGTGTTTTTTTCAAATCCTATACTCCGTAACTTGCCTATCGATTAATATATTTTTAAATTGATTAGGATTCTTTACCGCAAGAATTTCAGCACTAGGATTGCTATGAATGTGTTCGAGCCTAGATATATAAAATCTTAATGCAGCCCACCTAAGTGCTACAGGCATGTAGACTCTCTCTTCTTTAGTAAGTGGTCTTTCAGTCTCATATCCCTCAATGAACTCTGTTAATTTATTTTTATCAATTGCTCCATCAGCATCAATACACCAGTCATTCAACGCAATAGCAATATCAAAAACCAGCACCTCTTCACAAGCATAATAAAAGTCAATAAAACTTGGTCTTTTTTCATTTAAAAATAAAACATTATCTCTGAATAAGTCTCCGTGGATTGTACTTTTTGGTAAATCACCAACATTATGATGGCTTAAGAAATCTATTTCTAATTCAATCATATTTTTTTCTATTGATGTTAATTTTGATTTCATTCCAGCAAACTTATCTTTTATCCATTCTAAGCCTCTGTCATTTTTTCTTTTTTCTGAAAAAGATTTTGTGATGGTATGCATTTTTGCAAGAGATTTTCCAACAGCAAAGCAGTGAATCTGATTTATTTCCTCAACTTCTGCGCCGTTAAGAAAAGAAACTAATAACGCAGGCTTGTCTTTTAGCAAGTTAATAGAATTTTTTTGGTTGTTTAAAATGGGGTTGGGGCAATCTATATTATGGCATGACAAAAATGTCATTAAATTAATAAAGAAGGGAAGCTCACCCATAGAATGATGTTCAAATACAGTTAATATATATTTATTTAAACTGGTTGTTATCAGGTAATTTGTATTTGTAACTCCAGAGGATATTCCATCAAAGCTTTGCAATGTGCCGACATCAAAATCACTTAAAAATGCTTTCAATTCCTCTTTTGTTATTGATGTATAAACAGCCATTGAGTGTTTTTTTTATTAAAATTCTTGAGTAAGCTAAAAAACTACCAACTATAAATAACCCACTGAGGGACAACTAAGGGTTTTAAATCATCTTGACGAATCCAATCGCCCCCCTCTGTCTCCCTTACAAGGTAATATGGTGGAAATCCTTCTGGAGTAACTTTAATATAGTATAAATTGCCATTAACCCTATGCTCTTCAATTCTTTTTGTCCCCTCTTTTCGAATTGTAATTTCAGGTTCATATTCGTACCCTGAATCCAATGTGTTTGGTGGAGATGGTACCTCCTCTAACACTTCAGTTTTTTCAGCGTATGCTGTGGTCGAAAATAAAATATAACCAAGCACTAATGTCAATGTTGTAAAAATTTTGTTCATAGCGTAAGTCTATCAAAATCAGGTAGCCAACAGTAGTTTTTTATCCAAAAAAAGGTTCGAATACGAAGGTATAATGAGAAAATATTTTTTAGAAAAATTAAAAATCTATGAAAACATTGCTCCTAATTGATGGGTCCTCATATTTATATCGTGCATTTCATGCTATGCCCGATTTCAGAAATAAAGAGGGATTTCCAACTGGGGTTATCTATGGGGTATTAAATATGCTTCAAAATACCCATAAAAAATATGAAAGCACTTACAGTGTTTGTGTTTTTGATGCTAAGGGAAAAACTTTCCGAAACGATATTTTTGATGACTACAAAGCCAATCGACCAAAAATGCCCGATGATTTATCGATACAGATTGAACCTCTACATAAAGCCATTAATGCAATGGGCTGGCCAATCCTTGTTAAAAAAGGAGTTGAGGCAGACGATGTTATCGGAACACTCGCTAAGAAAGCAAATGAAGAAAACATATCGGTTACTATTTCAACTGGCGATAAAGATTTAGCGCAGCTGGTCAATGAAAATACATCCCTTGTCAACACAATGACTAATGAACACTTAGATACTGATGGAGTAAAGGCTAAATTTGGGGTTTCGCCCAATCTGATTATTGATTACTTAACTATCATTGGGGACAAGGCAGATAATATTCCTGGCGTTGATAAAGTGGGTCCTAAAACAGCACTAAAATGGCTTAATGAATACAATTCGCTTGACAATATTATCAAAAATGCTGATCAAATTACTGGGGCTGTAGGTGAAAACCTAAAAAATTCCCTTAAATGGTTGCCTGTTGCAAAAGATCTTATTTCCATAAGATCTGAATTAGATATCGATGTTTCATGGGATCAATTTAAAAAAACATCGGAAGATAAGAGTGCTTTAAAGAAAATGTATCAAGAATTTAATTTTTCTAGTTGGCTTAAAAATTTAGATACTAATAAGACAAATGCACCCGTAGATGAAATAAGCCAAAATGATTACGCAGAGTTTGATGACCAAAAAAAATATACTTTAATTCAAAATTCAGCTCAATTAAAAGTATGTATTGAGGATATTAAAAAAAGAAAATTAGTTGCCATTGACACAGAAACTACATCACTTGATGTCATGAGTGCAAAACTAGTTGGAATTTCTATGAGTTTGAAAAAAGGTGAGGCTGTTTATATTCCAGTAAATCATATGGGGGTGGCTGAAGGTGAGCAGATAAATGAGAGTGAAGTCGTTCAATTACTTAAGCCCATCTTAGAAGACGATTCAATAGTTAAAATAGGTCAAAATATAAAATATGATGCGCATGTTTTTTTAAATATAGGGATAGAAATGCATGGAATCAATGAGGACACCATGCTTATGAGTTATGTAATTGATAGCAATCAAAGCCACGGAATGAACAAACTTAGTAAAAAATATTTAGGTCATGATTGTATAACTTATGAATCTTTGGTTGGTAAAGGGGTGAAGCAACTGACTTTCGACCAAATTAATATCAATGATGCACTAGATTATGCAGCTGAAGATGCCGATGTCACCTTCCAGCTTTACCATGTCCTCAAAGATCAGTTGAAAAGTGAAAAAAAATTATTAGAGATCTATCAAAAATTTGAGATTCCAAGTATGAAGGCGTTAATTGAAATTGAGAGAAATGGCGTGCTAATTGATGCCCATTTACTAGGACAACAAAGCCAAAAAATTGGAGAGAAATTAATCAAAATAGAGAGCAAAGCTTATGAACTTGCGGGTCAACCTTTTAATTTAGCTTCACCAAAACAGTTGCGTGAAATTTTATTTGAAAAATTAGAAATAAAACCATTAAAAAAAACCCCTACCGGAACACCTTCAACCTCAGAGGAAGTTCTGCAAGAGCTCGCGAAAGATTATCCATTGCCTAAAATTCTTTTAGAATATCGCACTCTCGCGAAACTCAAATCTACTTATACTGACAAACTCCCATTAATGATAAATCAATCTACCGGAAGAATTCATACGAGCTACAACCAGGCTGTTGCCGTAACTGGTAGGCTGGCAAGCTCTGATCCAAACCTACAGAATATTCCCATTAAAAGCTCTGAGGGAAGAAAGATTAGGGAGGCCTTCATTGCCAAACCAAATTTTTCAATAATATCCGCAGATTATTCTCAAATCGAATTAAGAATTTTAGCGCATCTTTCAAAAGACTTGGGTCTTATCGAGGCATTTAAAAATAATAAGGATATTCACACAATTACTGCATCAGAAATATTTAATACAAATATTGAAGAAATTACATCAGAACAAAGAAGATATGCAAAGATAATTAACTTTGGTTTAATTTATGGAATGGGAGCCTTTGGCTTGGCAAAAACTTTAGATATCACCAGAAGTGATGCTCAAAATTATATTCAAGAATACTTTAATAAATATCCAACCGTTCTTCAATATATGGAAGAATCTAAACAATTCGCACGAGAGCATGGGTATGTAGAAACTTTTTTTGGAAGACGTCTATGGCTTCCTGAAATAAACTCATCAAATGGCCTTAGAAAGGCAGGAGCAGAAAGGGCTGCCATCAATGCGCCTATGCAAGGTACAGCTGCAGATTTAATTAAGCTAGCGATGATCCAAGTACAACAGTGGATTGATGATAATAGTGACTTAAAAGGGCAAGTCATTATGCAAGTTCATGATGAACTTGTGTTTGAAGTGCCTGACAATGAAGTAGAAAAATTCACAAAAAAAATACCTCAAATTATGCAAAATGTTGCCAAACTCGACATCCCTTTAATTGTAGAAATTAATGCTGGCGAAAATTGGGAGAAAGCGCATTGATAGAGAAAATAAAATGACCAAAAGTTTGAAAAAGGAAATCCATGCATTAATTATTGGTGATGAAATTCTTTCTGGCAAAAGAAAAGATAAGCATTTAACTCATCTAATTGAAACATTAAAAAAACATAACTTTCATATATCTAGAGCAGATTATATTTCTGATGATACCGAAGAGATTAAAAAAACATTAGAGCAAAAAAAAGGAGTGATTGTTTTCTGTTTCGGTGGAATTGGTGCTACGCCTGACGACTGTACACGAAGTGCTGCTGCTCTGGCTCACAAAAAATTATTAATTCGACATCCCGAAGCAAAAGTTTTAATTGAAAAACAATTTGGTGAAGAAGCATATCCAAAGAGAATTCTTATGGCAGACTTACCAGAGGAAGCATCTCTTATTCCAAACTCAGTCAACAATATCCCTGGTTTTTTTATAAATCAACATTTCTTCATGCCTGGCTTTCCTGAAATGGCATGGCCAATGATTGACTGGGTGCTTAAGAAGCATCTCTCAAAAACAGAAAGATCAAAAAAATATGAAGATTACTCCATTTGGTTAGACAACGTAAGTGAAAGCAGTTTGATTGACCTAATGAACCTTACTCAGTCAAAACATCAAAGAATTAAAATATATAGCCTACCAAAAATGCATCCAAAAAAGATGCTTGAGCTTGGAGTCAAGGGTGAAGAAGGATACGTGAAGGATGCTTTGAACTTTATCAAAGACAATCTGGACAAAATGAAAATTTCTTGGCGAAATCTTTAGTCTTGAAAATAATATCTATGATTATTACAATGACGCATTGATATGATTATTGGTAAACATAAACTTAAAAATAATATTATTTTAGCCCCAATGGCTGGGGTGACAGATAGACCATTTCGAATGCTTTGTAAAAAATTTGGTGCAGGTATGGCAGTAAGTGAAATGGTGACATCTAACTCTCTTCTTTATGGAAGTGAAAAAACGTTAAGAAGAGCAAATCATGAAGGAGAAGTTGCGCCTATATCAGTCCAAATTGCAGGTGCAGATCCTGACATGATGGCAAAAGCAGCTCAATATAATATGAACCGAGGGGCTCAGATTATTGATATTAATATGGGATGTCCTGCAAAGAAAATTTGTAATGTAATGGCGGGATCTGCCTTACTTAAAGAAGAAAAATTAGTAAAGAAAATACTTGAGTCTGTAGTGAGTGCTGTTGATATACCTGTCACACTAAAAATTAGAACGGGGTGGGACAAAGATAATCGCAATGCTGTGACTATTGCAAAAATTGCAGAGGATGCTGGCATCCAAGCATTGACCATGCATGGAAGAACAAGAGCATGTCTTTATATGGGGGATGCTGAATACGATACCATTGCCTCAGTTAAGGATAAAATCAAAATGCCTTTAATTGCAAATGGTGACATCACCACACCTGAGAAAGCTCAATACGTTTTAAAATACACAGGGGCTGATGCTGTAATGATTGGTAGAGCTGCACAAGGAAGGCCATGGATATTTAGAGAAATTGACCATTATTTAAAAACGGGCACATATTTAACAAGACCCACAAATGACGAAATCCATGAGACTACGATAGAACATGTTAAAGATCTTTATGAATTCTATGGGGAAAATAAAGGCTTAAGAATCGCAAGGAAACATATATCATGGTACACAAAAGGATTAAAAAATTCAGCCTATTTTCGTGCAGCTATGAATAAAATTGAAGACAATAATGAGCAAATTGACTACATTCATTTATTCTTTGAAGACTTAAGTAAAAAAAATAAATATATTGCATATGAAGATCAGTCTAATGATAAAGAACTCGCTGTAAGATAATGAAAAAAAATTTACCAGATAATATTGATACACTCCTCGATCAATATTTTAATGATTTAGATGGAGATGAGCCTACTGCTATCTATGAAATGGTCATTAATACTGTAGAAAAACCCCTACTCTTGTATATCATGAATAAAACCGAAGGTAACCAGAGTAAAGCAGCGAAAATGCTAGGCCTTAATCGGAATACCCTAAGAAAAAAACTTAAACAATACAATCTAGATAATTAAATGATAAAAATTAAAAAGGCTTTAATCAGTGTCTCTGATAAATCTAATGTTTTGGAGTTAGCAAAATCTTTAAGCTCTTATGACATAGAGATTTTATCAACAGGTGGAACAGCCAAGCTTTTAAAAGAAAATAAAATTAATGTGACTGAGGTTAGTGATTACACAAAATTTCCAGAAATGCTTGATGGAAGAGTTAAAACACTTCATCCGAAAATTCATGGCGGGATTTTAGGTAGGAGAGATAATCCTGAACACAATGAGACAATGAAGAACCATGAAATAGACCCTATTGATCTAGTTGTAGTCAACCTATATCCATTTGAAGAAACTATCAGTCAAGAAGGGTGCACATTAGAGCTTGCAATAGAAAACATTGATATTGGTGGGCCTGCCATGATTCGATCTGCTGCAAAAAATTATCAGCATGTTGCTGTTTTAACAAATCCAAAAGATTATAAGTCTTTTACAGATGAGATAAATAAAAATCAAGGCTCAATCAGCTTGGATTTAAGTTTTTCATTAGCAAAAAAGGCTTTTGAAAAAACATCGGCTTATGACTCAGCAATCAATAATTATTTATCATCCGATAGCCAAAATCAGTTTCCTGATCAATTAACAAAAACAATTAGTAAGGTGATGGATTTACGTTATGGGGAAAATCCTCATCAAGGAGCTGCCTTTTACAAAGACTCAAGTGAAGATGTTGGATCTCTATCTAGCTTTGATCAAATTCAAGGTAAAGAATTATCATTTAATAATCTTAATGACTCAGACACTGCTTGGGAATGTGTCAAAAAGTTCTCTCAACCAACTTGTGTGATAGTTAAACACGCTAATCCTTGTGGCGTTGCCTCAACAGGCAGCCTAAAGGAATCCTATGAGGCCGCATTTAAAACTGATCCTACCTCAGCGTTTGGAGGAATCATTGCATTTAATAAAAGTTTAGATCAAGAAACTGCATCTTTAATAATCAATCAATTTGCTGAAGTAATCATAGCTGCAGATTTTACAGAAGGCGCATTAAAAATTTTTAGAAATAAACCCAATGTTAGATTACTGAAAATTAAAATTGAAAATAACAATACAGAATTTGATTTTAAGAAAATAGGAGGTGGGTGGTTAATTCAAACACCAGATATTCATACTCTTGATATTAATGATTGTAACGTCGTCACTGATCTTAAGCCTACAGATGAGCAACTTGATGACATGAAATTTGCATGGGTCGTCTCTCAATATGTAAAGTCAAATGCCATTGTTTTTTGTAAAAATAAACAAACATTAGGAATCGGAGCTGGGCAAATGAGTCGAGTGGATAGTACGAAAATTGCTTCACTTAAAGCTGACAATGCGAATATAGATCTAGCGCAATCCGTTGTTGCCTCAGATGCTTTTTTTCCTTTTAGAGATGGTATTGATGTAATTGCAAGTCATGGCGCTAAATGCATCATTCAACCTGGAGGAAGTATCAAAGATGAAGAGGTAATTGATGCAGCCAATGAACATGGCATTGTCATGTTATTCACAAACATTCGACACTTTAAACACTAAATAATGAAGGTACTTATTATAGGTGGTGGAGGCAGAGAACATGCTCTAGCTTGGAAGATATCTCAGAGCCCATTAGTGAAAAAAATATATGTAGCTCCAGGTAACGGTGGAACTGAACTTGATAGTAATATAGAAAATATTAATATTTCAGAAATCCAAGACCTTATTGATTTCGCAACTAAGCAAAAAATTGACTTAACTGTGGTGGGCCCAGAAGCACCACTAGCAATTGGCATCGTCGATGACTTTAAGAAAAATAATTTAGCTATATTTGGTCCGACAAAAGCTGCAGCGCAACTTGAAAGTTCTAAGGAATTTTCCAAAAGTTTTATGGCGCGTCATAAGATACCAACAGCAAAATTTTCTACTTTTGAAGATACCATCTCTGCACATGAATACATAAAAAATAATCCAGCCCCCATCGTAATTAAAGCAGATGGACTTGCATCGGGAAAGGGTGTGGTTGTTGCAATGACCGATGAAGAAGCACATGAAGCTGTAGATTTAATGCTAAGTGAAAAAATATATGGGAGTGCTGGAACAAAAATTATCATTGAAGAGTTTATAGCAGGAGAAGAAGCCAGTTTTATCGTAATCTGCGATGGTTCAACCATATTACCTCTTGATTCAAGTCAAGATCATAAACGCTTACTAGATAATGATGCCGGTCCCAATACAGGTGGAATGGGCGCATACTCACCAGCTCCGATAGTAACAGATGAGGTAAATAAAAAAATAATGGATCAAGTTATCATTCCCACCATTGAAGGTATGAAAAAAGAGGGAATAGAATTTTCAGGATTTTTGTATGCAGGAATAATTGTTGATCCTAATAAAAATATCAAGACACTTGAATTTAATTGTCGTATGGGTGACCCTGAAACTCAACCTCTCTTATTCAGAATGCAAGGTGACTTATTTACAGTATTGTTTAAAGCTGCAAAGCAAGAATTAGAAGGGGTTGAAATTAATTGGGATAAAGAGCATGCAATTACAATCGTGATGGCTTCAAAAGACTATCCTATAAAACCAATTCTCGGTGATGAAATCAATTTGCCAGACATTCAAGATGATAGCACCTTCATATTTCATGCTGGTACCAATATAGAAAATAGTAAAATCATGACATCTGGTGGACGTGTTTTGGGAGTAACTGCAAAAGGAAGGACACTTGAAATTGCAAAAAATAAAGCTTATGACGTCTTGAAAAAGGTTGAATTTAATGGGGCACAATTTCGAACAGACATTGGAAAAAAAGCATTAAATTAAGGTTGTGAGAAATTTAAGGCTTAAAAGATTTATTGCTAATGGAGGAGTGGTTGCTTATCCTACGGAGTCATGTTTTGGATTGGGATGTGACCCTCGAAATTTTCGAAGCATTAAAAA
>ENA-OWPI01003464-OWPI01003464.1-marine-metagenome-genome-assembly--contig:-NODE-3464-length-13472-cov-2.998507_pt1 | contig 13472 bp, 9 predicted proteins | sample MGYA00238138_ERZ651775 | MGnify/ENA primary metagenome ERZ651775 (study PRJEB26906, sample SAMN06265043) | marine metagenome | isolation source: Helgoland LTER site | place: Germany:Helgoland, sampling...
ATGTCGGACAGTTTAGTTATAATACCAACATTTAACGAAAAAGAGAACATCGAAAAGATGATTCACAAAGTATTTTCGTTGCCGAAAAAATTCCATTTATTAATCATTGATGACGGCTCGCCAGATGGAACGGGTGAAATCATAAAAAGCTTACAATCGAACTATACTAATACATTGTTCTTAATTGAACGAAATGGTAAATTAGGTTTAGGCACTGCATATATTAAAGGGTTTAAATGGGCTCTAGAAAAAAAATACGACTTCAACCCCACAACTCTCGGGGACATAACCGAATCCCTCACCTTCACCTGTCCTCTGTGCAACCGCACTTTCCACACCCACTCTTCCTGCACCCAGCACGTTCGCGGCCGTTCACACGGGAACTTCTGCTCCTTCGACCCGAAGGACATCCTCCCGAAGTGCCTGAGCGGACACAAAATGCTCCCGGTCGACGAGGATAGCGGCTACTGCGACATCAAGGGCCGCCGGTCGAAGGTCGAGGACTTTCACTCCATCATTCACAGCCCGCCGTTTTCGTTTTACGGGGTTTTCGACGGGCATAATGGGAACTTATGCAGCAAGTATTCAGCGAGCAAACTGCACCGGGCGCTGCAGAAGCATCTATCTCCCCCGGGAGAATTGTGGAAGGGGGACGACGAGGACATCGTCAGGAAAATCAAAGCTGGTTTCTTGGAGGTGAGCGTCTCGTCGCGTCGCGTCGCGTCGCGTCGCGTCGCGTCGCGTCGTCACAATAAATACCTTATACAAAAAACTAACACTCCTCTCAATCACACCCTTCCACGACGTCTCGCCCGCCCTTAGCACGACTTAAAATTCCTCTCCCGCCACGGTCAATCGGACTCCTCCGGCTCCACGGCGACAATGGCCGTTAAGGTCGATATTTCCCCCGTTGAAAAACTCGTGATTGTCGGTGCTATTGGGGACTCAACGGCCGTTTTATTCGAGGTAGACGGAAACGGAACCTTGAAGGGGTTTGACGTCATCACGGAGTTGCATGTCGGAGATAACGAGGAGGAGGCTGAGAGGATCCGGAGTCTCGGGGGCGAGATACGGTCCCGCGATGGAGGAGGTATTGGGCGCGTCAATGGTCAGCTTGCCGTGACGCGTAGCTTTGGAGATAAGGATCTCAAAGCCCTCATCACGGCCGAACCTGATGTAGTTGTTTTGCGCAGAGATGGTAATGAGGAGGTGAAGGGGGGGGCGGGACAGGAGTACATTATCGTGGCTAGTGATGGTTTGTGGGATGTGATGGATGCCCGCGATGCAGTGGAGATGGCGGTTGAGACAATGGGGGAGGGGAAGGAGGACCTTCAAAACGCGGCGGAGAGGCTCACGTTGGAAGCCTTCGTGCGCGGCACGACTGATAACGTCGGGGTTTTGATTTTGAGGATATAAATAAAGATGAAAGAGAAAATACAGAGAAAGCAGATTTACGAGTACAACACGTAGGAAAGGAGGAATTCTCCTTTTGGACTGTCATTCTAAACTGTATGGCCAGTATTTCTTCTTATCACAAACGTTTTTATACCAGTACTGGTAAATACTACTAAGCACCTTCTTATCTCTCGTAATCTTCCTTCCTTCCTCTCCCTCCACCCTCTTCCTTATCCTAACCCCCCCCCCTTCCCCAACCTCCAACTTCCCAATCAACAGCCCGATCCCATCCTCGGTCGTATTCGCAACTTGCCCGGCCAGCTCGACCCAACCGCTTGCAATTATGTCATTTTCGTAGATCCTAACGCTCTTAGGGCCCTTCCAACCTCCTGTCCATAACAGCCTTACGTCAAGGACGCCGATGCGAAATTTGACACTAACGAGACAGTGTCGCCCGGAGATATAGTAATTACTTTTGAATATCGTCGGCGTCCCCCTGATCAACCTGAGTCCGAGCGGGGCCTGTTCCTTATCTTCCACTTTATCTTTCCTTTCCCCTTTCCCGTCGCGGACGAACACGAGGTTCTTCAAAAACCTCTTCACGACCCGCAGCTCCATCCGGAACCCCTCTTCCTCGGACCAGGATACTTTGTAACCGGACTCCTTGAGGTCGTCGAAGCTGAACCACCCGACCGCTTTTCTCAATTGGCTCTTTATGCTAACAGCCTGCACAGCAACCCTTATTCCTCTGCGGATTGGCTTGGAGTCGACGTGGTGGGGGACGAGGCCACTAGTTCGTATCTTAGCTCGAACCTTTCCGCCCTTCCCGTGTCCGATGCACCCATCAACTCTCACAATGACATTCCTCCCATCTACGACCCCGTCCCCTTCGAAAAGTTCCGTCCTCCCCCCCCTCTCCGCCACGTCCCCAACTCCCACTAGGTCGACTATTCCCGCCTGCCCCCCCCTCCCGCCCCTCCACCTCTCCACCCACATCCCCTCTACGAAGCCCCTCAAATCGGCGAGCTTCTTCACCTGACCCACACCTTCCCTACCCCCACCGTACCCCATCTCTCCCCACCTTCCCCACGTGCAGGTCCACTCTCCTCCTTTCCCCCCATTTTTATTCCTCTTCCCGGCCTGAAACAACCTCACCGTAAAACCTGGCAAGTCATAACCTCTCCCGGGGTTCCCCGTTATCACATAGTGAAAATACTCCGTCCCCAAACACCTCCTTTCCGTCTCTACCACCTTAGCCCTGGGGGTTTCTGTTCCGTCCCTATACAGCCTTGCCTCAATGACCCTTCTGGCCCCCTTGATACCCTCTCGGATATCCCGACCGACGATTTTCGCGAGACACGCACGACGGGACATCACGGAGGTTACAGCACAGGGGAGGATTCTACCCACGAAGCGGTTGGCGTGGACTGACGTACGCTCATCCCTGGACATGAAATACAGGAATCGATGATCCGATCGTGCGGAAGCGGAAGCGGAGAAGAAAGTGGATTCGTAGGACTGTACTTCATCTCGGGGTCTGAGAATGAGCTTGGCGTTTGTCGACGTGGTGTCGTTTTTATTTTCGTTTTCCTTCACGTTTTCCGGATCGCTAACTCCGACGGAGAGGAGGACGAGGGGCGTGCTGTCGCCTGTGATGCCGGAGGGATAGGTTGTTATCACCGTCGCGGGGTACCATTTCGAGGAGGAGGAGTCGGAGGAGGCGGAGGAGTCGGAGGAGTCGGTGTAGAAATACTTATCCCCAACCTCAGGAACGTGGACGTTTACTTCCGGGAAATTACACTCAGTGCTTTCCCTCACCTCCTCTACCCCCTTTTCCTCCCTAATCCACTTCTCAAAAACCTCCAACCTCACCCCCCCCCTCCCCAACTCTCCGATGGGGAACTTCTCCTCCTCCTTGACCCCCTCCCCCTCCATCCTGACGTCGTTCCTAACGTCCCCCTCTACGTCATTTTCGGACCACATGATCCTGACCTTCCCCGACGCGAGGCCGTTCACCATGCTTCGGCAGAGCTTGAGACCGGCTCGGGACCAATGGGACATGTGGGAGGGGGAGTGGAAGATGATCTCTCTTATGTATGACTTTCTTTCGGAGGGTTTCATTAGTTTGACGTGTTCCTTCTCCTCGTCTGTCAGGACGCCTTGTACAATTCGATCATCTTTTTGTACAGATCCCAAAAAGAAACTAACAACATCCGCCTCATTGACCCTTCCCGCCACAATCTCCCTCACCCCCCCCTTCTCCCTCCTCATCCCCTTCGCCCTCCCCGCCAGCACCACCCCCCTAATCACCACGCAACCCGGCACGTACCCCTTCGCGGGCTTGTACAGGAGGGTCAGAAGAACGTACTGTCCAGATATGCACATACCTGCCTTCAGGATTGGGTAGGAGGCGAATTTGTTCGCGGAGGGGGGGACACAAAGCGTGGAGGGCGTGGAGGGGGGACGGTGCAACGTGCTTAGGTTCGTGCGTTCGTTGCGTTGTTCGAACGTCGACGAATCGGGGACCGAGCCCTCGGGGACCTCACCATTTACCAACCAACCCTTCTCATACTCCCTTTTGACCCTCGTCAAATCGATCTTCCCCCCCTTCGGCCTGGTGTATTCTTCGATCCAAGGCTGCCACCTCTTCCGATCCTCGTGCCTCCTTTTCTCCCACTCCCTGTCGCTCTTAATCGATAAGTGCGGCACGGGTAGCCGCCAACGATTCTCTCTCACCCACTTGTCGTCCTTACCTTTATTCCTCCTCCTCCTCTCCTCCACCATCTCCCCCAACTCCCCCCTGATTTTCCCCCTCAAAAACTCCACCTTCTCAATTTTCCCGTACAAATCCTCCATCTCCCCCACCGTTTGTTTAACCACCCCGTTCAATAGCACCAACATCCCCTCCAGCCTCCCCTCCGTACCCCTGGCGATATCCCTTCCGTTCCCGACGAAAGCGAGTCTGTCCAGGCGAAGGATCTCGTTGACCTCAAGTCGACGACGGAAGTCGGAGGACGTCCTCCAGGCCCGGGAGAATTCAGGCGACGGGGTGTGGCCGTGGACCCACGGTAGCTCCTCGAGACTCATGGTCATGGTCGATGACGAACCTGGCGACTCCCCCGAACCCCCCACCGAACCCCCCCCCCCGCAAGCGAGCATATCCATCGCCTTCCTTACCCTTCTGCACCACCACAGTCTCAATCTGACCCTTGGTATCGTCTCTGCTTGAAGGGTTGCGAGGGTACGGAGGGAGGCCAGCTTTGACATCAAGGAGGAGAGGGTGGAGCTGTGGGATTGGAGGGTGTGGAGGGCTACGTCCTCCTGGACGACCAAGGGGGGAGGATCGGAGGATGAGGTTGACGAGTGCGAGTGCGGGTTCTTCTCCTTTCCATTTTCCTTTTCCTTTTCCTTTTTTTCCTCTTGATTCTTCCTCTCCTTCTCCGTCCTTCTCCACTCCTCTCTCGCTCTCTCGCTCTCCCCCTCCCCCCTCGCCCTCCCCTCCCAGACCCTCACCTCCCCCTCCCCATCATCCTCCCCCCCGAACCCCCACACCCCCTCCTCCTGCAGCACCACCCTCTCTGCCCTCAATATTCTCAACCCGACTAACGACCTGGCGTTCGACAACGTCGACCCAGCGTAGCTCGCGACAGGTGGGAGGGATAGACCGTGGGGATTATTACTCCCACCCTCCTCCCCAGACCCGGCAATGCTCTTCGACACGGTGAAAGGTTCCGGACTTTGGAGCGTCTTTGCCGCGGACTTTAAAGCGAGGTCGGCGAGCCGCTGAGGTGTTATTTCCGTAGAGAGAGATGTCAGGGCGGCGGATTGAGCGAGGGAGGGCACGGGCACACGACTGGTCAAAGAGGGTGATGTTGGGGAGGGGGACGACGTCGTTTGCGACGATGGAGGAGTTGATGGTGGTTCTTCCCCCTTCGATGGTTCTTCCCCGCCGACGGAATCTTCGCCCTTTGACAGTATCTTCCTCGCGATTTCCATATACTCCTCGTCGTCCGCTTCCCCCTCTCCATTCTCTTCCCCTTTCCCTTTCCCTCCCCCCCCCTCTCTGCCATTCATCTTAATCGACCTCCAGTCCACGCCCTCGAACCCGGTCTCCTCAGGGCTCTTGTACTCCGCCTCGCCCTTCGGCAGAATGCTTGGGAGGCCCTCCCACGCACGGATCGACTCCAGCCTCGAATCGAGGCCGTTCAACAGCAAGAACGGGTTCCGGATCAGCCTTATCCCCAAATACCTCCTCAGGAGCACAAACTTATCCAGGAAATCCAAGTCCCCACTGAGCCTGGCGAGGTAGTTCTTCCCGTTGACCTTGAACGGCTTGAACTTCGTCCGGTGGCTCCTGCGCCAATTCACTACCCCTTCCACAAACTCTAGAGTGGCGGAGCGGATTAGGGTCAGGAGGTCCCCAACGTCAGAGAGGAGGATGGTCACCTCTGAGGTGAGATCCAGGACGTTCTCACTCGTGGACATGAGCAGCGCGTGGTTCCGCTTTATGTGCGTTATTCGAAGAAGATCGGAGATGTAGTTGTTCCGGGTTATCACGCATTGGGAGAGCTGGATTTCAAGCGGTGTCGCCGTCTTCATGTCTAAATCAATGTTGGTGACGACCTTCTCTTGGTCCAGTGACAGATCGAAATCGGGCACCTCCTGATCCACCCTATTCACCTCGCTGGCATTCTCCCTAACAACATCGGCATACTCCAACCTCTCCCCGAACCCCCCCCTCCTCCACGTTGGCTTAAGGTGCTCTGTGGCATAGAACTTCAGGGGCTTGGGGGGGGACTGTGGGACGGAGGGATACGCGTTGAATAGGGGGCTGGTATGGAGAGCCGGGTTGATCTTTCGGGTTATGTGTTGTTGGGTTAGGTTGGGAGCGGGTGCGGGCGCGCGGTTGTGGGTTGAGGAAGGCATCAAGGTTTCCTTCTGAGGAGACAACAGACGAAGAAGAGAGAGTTGCAAAATGGGTTGTTTGGGTTCTATCTGGGAAAAATAATTGCCATCCCCGGGTTTAATATGTGAATACAGCGACGCGACGCTTTTATCCCTTTAAAATTCGTTGAGGTCTTTCAAATGAAGTTAAAGAATGAATTCGAGCCCGAAAAAAGTGAAAAAGTGAGCACGTGAAACTACCCTTCCACAACTTCAACGCCAAATAAAAAACCGAAATGGAAAAACCACCAAAACCGCCTCGAAAGCGCTTAACATCTGGTGACGACGAAAACGACTCGAACATTACCCCTCAATCATCCCCCCCCGACATTGCCTTGAGCTTCTCGTCCTCGCTCCTATCCTCCCCCTCCAAGGCTGTTTCCCGTCTCGCATCGAGTATTAAGTTACTCACGACGCTTATCGCTCATACTACTGCCCGGGTAAAACTTGAGAAGACGTATGCGGCCGGACTTGGGAAGCTGGGGGAAGTGTGGGACCACGCTCGGGGGGAAGTTGTTGAGGTTGGCGTCCGGGATAAGATGATGAAGATAAAGAATGAGATCGGGTCCAACAGTGGCGACGCTGCCGAGGCGAACTGCGCGGACGAAGAGGAGGAGGAGGAGGAGGAGGAGGACACGCTGTCGTCCGCACTTAGATCGTTCACCGCTGACGTAGTGAATAAGTCAGTGCAGCATTCCACATTAGCCGAGTCGCTGATGATAGAGATTCTGCCCCCCCTGACGAATCTGTTACCTCTTTTTCAGTCCTCACGTAAGTCCCTCGCCGCCTTAATTACTACAACAACAGCAGAAATCAAGTCCAAGGTCGCGGCGTATAAAAAAAGAAGGTTGGCATGGGAGCGCAGTGAGGAGGGGGCGAGGGGGGCGGGGGAGGGTTTGAGGAGGGAGGTGGGAGAAGAGGGCGTGAAGGAGGCTGAGAAGAGGGTCGAAAAGGCGGAGAGGGAGGAGAGGGAGGGAGGGCCCGTCGGCGACAAATCGCCGATCCACTCGGGAAACTCAACGAGTAAAGATTTGGTTAGTTGGCTGCTGCCCACACCGACGGAAAAGAAGAGGTCAGTGATGCCAAAATCTGAATGTTGCAGAGTGACGGCGCTATTTCTATTTTTCATTTGACGAAGAAGTCCGGCCCTGGCGATAGTTTTCGCAAGAAATTTCACCTGAAATTCCCTTCACGTCATCATTCATGTTGCCCACCACTCACTCACTCACTCACTCACTCACTCACTCACTCACACCTCCTACTCTACTTTCCCTTGATGGATGCAGCTTGACAGTGGACGAAGTCGCCAAAACTTTACTTCTCATGCGCGGGCATAGGAACAAATGCTCCACTGCATGGGAAAATGTTGTCAGAGCTGTCCAAAAGGGCAGAGAGGCATTGTTGGCGGAGCTGAATGGCGCGCAGGGTCTGGAGGAGTTGCTGGCAGAGACAATAAAGGATATTCTTCGGAAACAATGCGTCTGTGAGAGTAGCCTTGCGGCTAACTTACAGTACGATATTCAAGCCGTTTTCAAAAGTGTAGAGGGGGTGGATGGGATCGATAACTTGGAGGGATTCCTAAGAAACATACTGGTAGATGAAAATGGCCAAGTTGATGTCATTCCAGTGTGGGGCAAGGAGATCGCAGGGCTCAAACCACCACCACCAGCGAAAGACCCCGACGACGAAGCCAGACGCGGCAACGTTGGCGAGTGCGGAATAACTGATGAGGGAGAGGACGAGGTGGAACGACTAATAAGGTCGACAGGGTTCAGCAGCTGGGAGGGCGGGGAAGTGGGATTTCTCAAGGCCGAGAATGTTGAAATGTTGTTGAGGAGAAAAAAAGAGGACGCCAGAGAAATAGAGCAGGATGGAGCGGAGGAAAAGAAAAAAGTTCTGACTTTACAAGGTTTTGGCCGCTTTTCAGACGAAGAGGAGGACGAAACATCAGAGGAGGAGGGACAAGACCAACATCAGCCATCAGCAGCACAGAAGGTTCAGCAGTGGGAAAAACTGGACGGAACTGGGAGCCCGACTGACTCAGATCAAACAACATTTATAGTAGAGAATTGCGACTGTATAGGGGAAGAGAGCTTTTGAATGTGACCAGATTGTTGATTGATTGTTGATTGATTGATTGTTGATTGTTCTTCTTCCTAATATTTGTTTTGCTTATTCTTTTTAGAAGCTCAAAGTTATTTTTGAAATGTCCGACGATCGTCACGTTTCACAATAAATCCCACTTTAGATGCTTTTCTTTGCGTTTTCATGTGCTGCATTTTTTTTTGGCATAAAGTTGTTAATATGGACTGTAGTACCCTCTGCCCCGGCCTCTGCCCCGGCCGCGGCCACGACCACGTCCCCTCCCTCTTCCACCGAATCGGCCACGGCCTCCAAATCCACGGCCTCCTCCCCGCCCTCCGTAGCCATAACTACTAGCTCCCATACCAAACTCGTTTTTCCTCTTCTGCATCACCTTCAATTCCCTACCCATGAACTCCTTACCATCAAGACGTAGAGCATTTTCAACACTATCTGCATCTACAAACTCAACGTATGCGTACCCCTTGGCATGCCCCGTGTGCTTGTCGCACACAATAGTAACGCGCTCAACAGAACCACAAGATGAGAAAAAAGTTGCGACGTCACCCCCAGTTGCCTCGTAGTCCACCTGCCCAACGTAAATTGAATTCTTGTCCTTTGCGGCGCCATCTTCGAGAGTACTCTCAGCAGGTTTTGCGGAATCCTCGTTGCCACCACCACTGTCATTATTGGTACCATCTCCAGAAGTTTCGGGATCGTCTTCGTTCAATTCTTCCAGCTCACGCTCCAGGCGTGCAATCTCCTCCTCTGTTTGTTACAGTACGAGGGCAAGGGCGAGGTAGGAAAACGACAATGTAAATTGACACATATTGCAAGGTTAATAGAGGAGTAAAAAGGCAAGAGTGGGTCGGGTCAGGGTTAGCAGGCCTGGCTTCCAGAACTTGTACACGTCAAAAAGCAGAAACAGGGCAACGACAAAGGCGGATTGTGACGAGAACATAACTAGAACACAACTTCCTGCATCCAAGTTTAGCACGCACCTGCTGTCTCCGCTCTCTCAGTCCCTTCCTCTGCCTTGTCAGCTGGTGGTGTAGTTGTGTCGCTCTTGGATTGTGGCTCGTTGTTTCCCTCTGTATCAGCCAATGATGTAGCTGTCTTGTCCTCCTGCATGGCGTCCGACATGTTATAGTAGATGCTTGCGAAGACAAAAAAATAGAGTTTATTTGATGATAAAGGGCTCCTGCTTATTCTTTGTCTCAGGGCCACGAGTCCGTGACCCTGAAAATTTTTCTGGTGAGTTAAAAATTGTTTGCTTTGTCAATCATACTCATCTGCCTCATAAGATCCTTGAATGCTTTTTGCGCGTGTTTCTTGACTCTTTCATTACCGAGGAGTGAGAAGAGTGACTGATTCCTCTTAGCCTGTTTCACATCTCCAGAAGCCCCGTGCTGCATCCAAATCTTTGTTTTAGTATTTTAACGGCCTGTTGTATGTTCAGATCGAGCACTTGCCGCTGTTGGTTGCACGATTAAGCTCTAGGTGCTAATTACTGACTTTGCTGACCCATATCCTCTCTCTTCCCCTCCGCAGGCCTATCCATTTCCCTCTTTCAACCTCAAAATGATTATCTACAAGTGCCGCATTTCTGGCGAGGAGTTCATCTCCGATGCCTACAAACTCCGCCCTGTCGTAGATCCCGATACGAAGGAGGAGGTCCCTGGGTTGATGGAGTGCGACTCTATCAAGGTTAACAAGGATTCTGGTGCTAGTGTTGATATCGGATGCGGTGGCGAGTTTGGAGGAGGTGGGGAGGATGAGGCTGTCGACGATACTGTAGAAACCGTCAACAATGTGATTGACGAGGGCATCGGTTTCGGTTACAACGAGACACCTATGGGGAAGAAGGACTTCAAGGGCTGGTTGAAGGAGTATGTGCCCGCTGTTTGGAAGTTGCTCAAGGAGGACGACAAGATTCCCAAGGAGGAGGTCAAGGCCTTCAAGCAATCCTCTAGCGACTTTTCCGTCTTCCTTTTGAAAAAATTCGATGATCTTCAGTTCTTCGTTGGACCTAGCTTCAACCCTGAGGGTGCCATGGCCATGGCCTATTACACAGGAGCGACCCCCACTTTCATCTACATCAAGGCTGGCTTGATCGAGGAGAAGTGCTAAATAGTTCTTAATTTTGAGCCTATTATCGCAACTTTCTGTGGTTTTCCACTGTAATTTGTGTTTGTTATTTTCTGGATTATTGTAATTGTAAACTCAGGGTACGTCGTTTTCACAACTTATGCTGTTTTCCATTGCAATTGTTATTGTGTAAACTCAGGGTGGGTGTGAATGCGCAGAAAGACATAACGGCAACGCGTGAGGGAGAGAGGGCGAGGCGACTAAAAAAAAATATTTCTTTCCAATAATGTGTCTCTGTCTCATTTCATTGAAAAACACAACTATATACAACGTCAACGCCCTTAAGGTGCCTCGCTGTCACACAATACTCCCGATGGATCGCAGGGGATGACCTGGTTGACCCACTTTTTGATCGAGGCAAGGTCACGCTCTTCAGACTCGTACTTGATGAGTTCCCCTTCCTTGGTGATTGCATTGATGGTAGGGAAGCTCTCTGTGTTGAAATTCTTCTGCACAAATGACCTCTCCTCATCTCCCCGCAACTTATATACCGGCATCATTCGGCCCTCGTCAGCGTCAACCGCGACCTTCTCCCACTCCTCCTCCATCTTCTGGCAAAATTGGCACCAGGGAGCGTAGACCACCATGAGAGATTGTTCACCAGCCTTGAGCACCTTGGTGGCATCAGCAGTGGACTGCAGTTCGATGACCTTGGAGTCTTGGGCGTCCCACAGGTCACGATCAAATGTCTTTTCAGCACCATCGACGTGGATTCCACATTCAGTCTTGGAACTTCCATCCTTGTTCTCCAGGCCGACAAACCTTCCCTTCCGTTCACAGGCATAGTCAAGCCAGGGGCCTTTCTCCCCAATGAACTTAAAGTCGACAAACTTGGTGCTTCCATCCTGAGGAATGGGAATAGTATCCTTCGCGTCACCAATAGAAGGGTACCCTTTGGCATGGAGAGGGTGGTGGGGGATCTTGTACTTAGCAATGTAGTCAAAGCAGTCCTCCAGAGTCCAGTAAGCAAGGGGGTTGCACTTAGCCAAGCCACCACCTATAGGAGCGTTCTCAAACTGATCAATGTCCTTGCGCTCAAAGCCTTGCCAGCGTGTGCGGCCGTTGATCATGCAAGTTGTCTCGAGCGTCTTCAGACCACGCTGGAAGGGCTCAACTTTGCATATCTTGTCATACTGGCCGATATCTTCCTTCCAGAGATCCGCCCCGTACTTCTTGTCGAAGGCACCCTTGTCGCCCACGGAGATTCCCTCAGCGCAAAAAACGTCAGCCTTGAAACCGTAGTGGCTCTCAAGCTCGCGAAGGAAGTCCATCGTCTCGGGGAAGAGGTGGAAAGTATCAACAACCATGATCTTGCACTTGCCATTCTTGAGGTAACCAGCGCGGTCCAACAGGTGGGTGATCACCACGTCACCGGCAATCATCGCATTGGGAAACACGGGCTTCTCGTAATTCTCGCAACTTACTTTCAACGCATACATTGCCTGCTCCTCCAGATGTTTTATCCGCATTTCTTTCGACGTAGAAATGTATTGCTCCTGATCAAAAGTTGTCTTTGTGGAAGCCAAGGGGAGAGCCATGGCGGCCGGCTTTGATCCATGCTTCGTCACAAACGAAGTGCTAGGAGCAACGAACGCATTCGCTGAAGCGATCAGGGTGGTCTATGTTTTGTTGTTGTTGTGTTGTTGTTGTTGTTGTTGTTGTTGTTGTTGTTGTTGTTGGTGTTGGTGTTGTGTTGTGTGAGAAGACAGGGTGACGACGAATAAATGAATAAATGAGCGAGACCGTACGTGCTCGACCAAGTCGGTCCGACTTGGACGAGAGACTCCAACACAGAACGGATCAGGCTTCAAGGTTGCCGGGGATTGTGCGCAATGCAACTAAAACATGGCAGGATATTTCGCATGGACACAGGAGAAAATCAAGTATGATGAAGATTTTACACTATAAACTACTAGGAGCAGAGAATGCACTTTCATTAACGTACCAGGCCAATTAAAACCTTCATCGGTAATATAACAAGTGCTTTTTCAGGGTCGCAAATCGTTGAATGAAAAATATGGATGAAACAACATTCAAGTTGTCATGGTGGTAGCTTTTGAAACCTAAAAGTCGCTCAACGCCCTAACAATATCTCCACTTCGCCCTTGATTAGTTTCGATTATTCGTTGGGATACTCTCTGCTGTCAAGAAAAGGAGTCTTCCCTTCATATTGCTATGAGTCTGATGGTGTTCCTCCTCCTCCTCCTTCTACGTAGTACCCCCTCCCTATGCTCCGCACCTTTTGCCCCCGAAACGTTTGCGCAGCCATTTTCTTTTACTCAGACAATGAAGAAAAGGCCCCCCCCAGGGAACAATGCTGCACAGCACACTCTTGGAACGACGCTTCTTGCGTGTTCATTCATCAATTTTACCGTAATTGCATGCGATTCCCGCTCGAGCATAAACGGCGAAATCGTTGCAAACGGGGGCGCAAGCAAAATAACCGTTTTGCCGACACGAGCTGCATGGTCCATGAAAAATAGCAGAATGAAAGAGGCAGGGCTGGGCAAAGATGTGGTCATTGCGCGATGCGGGAGCACACTGGTTACGCAATCTTTGCTCGAAAAACTCCACCGCTGGTCTTGGCACAACACGATGCAGTACAATGTTTGCTACTCTGCCAAGAATATAGGCAAGCTGCTGAGGCACCTCATCCTCTCCCTCGGTGGAAACATCCAGTCCGGGTTTATTGTCTGCGACAATTCAAACATCTTTACATTGGAGCCATCGGGCGCGATATTGCATCACACAAAGCCAAAGAGTGGTCTCGGCTATGCGTCTCTGGGCTCCGGTTCAGTTCATGCTTTGGGATACATCAGTGAGCACATTTTTATTGTCACCATCATCGGATTTAAAATTCATTCACCAGCCAAGTTCAACCCCACGACCCTTACAATTATGCT
>ENA-OWPI01003470-OWPI01003470.1-marine-metagenome-genome-assembly--contig:-NODE-3470-length-13438-cov-3.077389_pt1 | contig 13438 bp, 16 predicted proteins | sample MGYA00238138_ERZ651775 | MGnify/ENA primary metagenome ERZ651775 (study PRJEB26906, sample SAMN06265043) | marine metagenome | isolation source: Helgoland LTER site | place: Germany:Helgoland, sampling...
TAGTTTCTATTCGTTAGACCTCAAAAGCTAGCCACATTCACCACTATCAAGACATTGTTCTCGAAGGTCTTCATGGAGACTTTCTCACCCTGTATGTTGACAGCTTCAGTTTCGTAGAATGTATCCTTTCCAGTTCCCGTATCGGTTCCAAACAACATTTTGGTTCCCATATCTTGCAAACCGTGGAGGAAACTCCTACTAGGAGACTGTGACATGCTTGTCTACTTAGTCAGATATGTTTGTGAGTTTGAGGTGAGGTTCCGGTTAATTTTATCCAAGAAAGAGACGCTAACGCTAGTCTCCAACTATATGTACAATAGATTTTTTACCGGTAATTCTTGTAATCTTTATAAATAGTTGTCTCTTCTTCTCTGACTTTACTTTTTACAAGAGTAAAAGAAACACACCCTCTGCCCTAATAATCCAAAAAATTCGACCATGCAAGACCAAATGCTACCACTCTTACTTATGGTGCTCGTCTCATTCGCTGATTCACAGAGTGACGGTTGGAAGATGACAGATCGTTTCTACGGGTTCAGATATCAGATCAGTGGGAGCAAGGTGCACGAAGTTGGCTACAGAAAGTCTATTCAGGAGAAGGCTGACCTGTATAATTGTTTCGGATGGGCCCAGAATCAAGTCGACAGCCTAAATGCTTCTATCCAGAAGGTGGTTGGGGAGGTTCGGTGTAACAAGAAGTCAGGGCCGATGGTGGAGGAGTTCATAAAGAAGGAATTTCCTGCGGGTGCTGTAGTCACAGATGTGCAGACGAAGGTCTACGAGGACACGAAGATTAAGCTGCACTTCAGTCACTTTAAGATTCTAGTTGACGATAGGGAAACTTGTTTTCGAGATGAGCCTCATCAGTGTCTTGACTTTAAGTTACAGGACAAGAATGCCGTGGGTGTCTCCCCTCCCGAAAACAACAAAATAGATAAAGAAATTAACAGCAAAGACGAGTTCTAACCACAACCACTTTGCTCACACTTTATCAATTATACATTATGAAGAACAACAGTACATGTTCAGACCTATTCAGACCTGATTAGTGAAGGAAAAGTTGGGCTGGTTCATGGCTCCCCCCACACCCCCCACTTTCCCACCATCCTTTACAGCCGGCCGAGCCGGGCTGTTCTGGTTGCTACTCCTGATATCACTATCGATCCAGTTATTTCCGTCACTTATTTCGAAGATGGCAGTGACTTTGTTCTGGAAGCGTTTTTTATAGGCCATTGGTTCAATGGCACTCAACCCGTCACCCTCTACCCTTCTAAAGACAATCTTCGCGAAACGCTCTATTTTCTTTTTCATTGTCCAAGCCTGAAGCATGTCTATGACACCCATGTAGAAAAACTCAGGGCCAACAACACAGCGTGCCCTCATCATGAAGTCCTCCGCACTGTTCTCATCGTCCCCATACCCGCTGACACTTCTTCTCCTCCTCTTCCCAGCTCCCCCAACTCCGCCCCCGACGTCCTTAAAGTTGCTAAAACTAAGACTCCCGTTGCCAGCGCTCCCCACCTTGCCCCCACCCTCGTGCTCGCTGCTGCTCAAGAACCCCTCGCTGTTCCTTTCGCTTCCTACCCCACCCTCGCTTACATTGCTGCCAAAACGCCCGTCACCGCTGTAGTTCTTGTAAATACTGCCATCATTGGCATCGCTCAACCGTTTCTTTACCTTTGGCGCCAAGCTTGTCCTCCTCTTCAAATTTTTATTATTTACTGGCCACCTGTTACTTGTCTTGTGGTCCTGTATTTCGTACTCTGTCTTACAGACTCCCACAATCAAACTATAGTCCATGATACCTAAGGAGCCCAAGAGCTCGCTATCGGCAATCAGTTGCGCAATTGTCCTCTCAGCATCAGTCGGTTCCAGTCTCAATTTCTCGTTCAGATCATTGTCTTTCAAAACAACATTCGGCTGGCAGCCGCCCACACGCTGGGAGCACATGGTCTCCTCGTCCACCTGCCTGTCCTCACCATTATAAATGTAGTGCTGGTTACAATGGCGGCACCTAACTTTTTTCCCCTTGACGATGGGATCTGCGTTACGGCTCACCCAGCTTCCCTTGATATCATACTTATTGTTGATAACCCGAGTTGTATTGAAAATATTCGCCATGACAACAAAGCTGTAATCACGACCATACATTCTAATGCTGTGGCAACCGTAAAACCGCGTCAAAAAACAACCCCGATTCTTAGGATCAACAAGGTATTCCGCATAGGGGACCAGTATTCGCAACAGACAGCTCAGCTCTGTAGGAGTGGTGCTCTTTACCACATACTTGCCATCCCCGGTGAAAAACATGAATGCCCCGCTTGCCCCCTCGCTCAATTTTTCCTTGGCAGTGCTTCGGAGTGACTGAATGTAGCTGCTCGAGCTAATACCAAATGCTTCCCGGATCCTTGCAAATACATGGGGGCAAAAGTCCTTGAATTTCACCCTGCGGGTCGTCACAATGGGGCTCAAAAAAGGTTTGCTGACCTTCTTGAGCCAGCTGTTGTTGTTACTGCTGTTTATTGCGCTAAGTTTTTTTCCTCGGACTTTCTTCCCCCCACTTTCACCATCTTCCAAATCCATGTTGTCATCACTGTCAATGTGCTCTATATTACTGATATCGTCGTGGCCCATCATAACATTTGAGGTCAGATTGTGTATCGATTCATGGACCTCTTTATTTTCCATTTCGACGTCAAACTCACTCATCTCGCACCGACTGACCAGAGAGAGCATCGCCCAATTCGAAGGCAAGCTGCAAGGTGTTTTGCTAACTGCCTCGATGATTCCCTTGGTGGTGAAGTGCAATACTTCCCTTCTAAGCGATTTGTTCAACTGTGGGGAAAAGTCACCGCCCACGTAACGCTTTTTTTTGTGTTTCATCAAGTTTCGACCGGTAGGAGAAAAAAGGTGGAAAAGAAAAGAGGGCAGAGAATTAACGCTGAACCAAACAATAGCTGTCACGAATCCCTTGGCTGGGAGAAGGGACCAGAGGATAGTGGTTGATGTGTTGGGGACCAATTTTTTTCCAGGCTTTTCTTGCTTGATCACTCCAAAATAATAAAAGGAAAACATGACTGCCCAGTACAGCATGAAGATGAACAAGACTAGGCTTGTGCGCGATAGCACCTCTTTACGAGATTGATAGGTTGTTTGTAACCCCCCTGACAGCCTACACACTGCCATGCAGAAGACAATTATACTAGCGCAAAAGTAAACTGTCATCCAGCTGTACAAGAACGCGATAGCATGCTTATTTCGTTGCCAAATACCTTCATTATCATCGTATTCAGCATCATCAACCCAGCAAATGTCCGCTGTGGCAACACCCTTGGAATCTGTGATGCACAGCGCGATTGCAGTCGACGCCCCGATGCCCCAACAGGTTATGTGGTATTTGGGGTACTTGCTCTTATAAGAGGTGAAAGGATTCTGAAGAGAGAAGAAGAGGTCCAAAGCCATAATGAAGAACCAAGTTTCGGAGGACAAAATGCAAAACTGAGTCATGGCAGCCACAATTTCTAAGCAGCCATCATCAGCATTCTTGTCGCTGTAGAGATTTTCAAGGGTGCCCACATCGTCCATCTCTTCGCTTTTATGACTTGACTGGCTGCTACTTGCAACCACCGCAAGTAGCAAGTCAGCAACAGCTTTCCAAAATATGAGAGGATTCGGGTGTTGGCGCCAGTGAACCATGTACTGGTTGCTAATAATTACAGCAAGAGTGCCAAAGATGCCGAGGGTACTCCCTACGTAGGTGAAAATATCCCTTTTCATACCGTATGTATTTGGATCGCCCTCAGTACAAAAAACTAAAATGGAGGCTGTGACGAGGATTATCGGTAGGACAATGGAAACTACCTTGTACTTTACGGGGATGCTCTTCGTATCATCCAAGTTCAAGTTACTGTAGCGACTATCGGAGCTATTCACCGAAGAGGTGCGATACTTGTTATCATTTCCGTCAAATGAACCAGAGTCGGAGTGCCGGAAAGTCGATTGATGGTGTTGAATGTTTGGATTGTTGTCAGACAGTTGCTGGGGGAGTTGAGAGGTGGGGAGAGAAGGAGGCAGAGGAGGAGAGTTGGGTGAAGCAGTGCCAGCACCAGTGCGAGTTTTGTCAACACCCATCTCACTGGGGTTAAGTTTTTAAGCCCCAGTGTAGGGGATCTCAAGGGAAGAGAGTGAGAATGAATGCAGGAACTCAAATAGAAGATTAAAGAGAATCTTTTAGAGATTTTTTTGTTCCGGGGGTGTTTTTTTGGAAACACACGAATATAACCGTTAGCGAAAAAGACTGACAACCCTGGTTGTGTTAATTTTGTAGCGTGTCCGGGGTGCAAAAACCACATGCACGACAAATAAATAAAAAATCTAGGAACTTGTAATTTTTCGGAATTTGCCCATGCCCAATCCGAGCTAGATTCTTCGAGAGCTCGGGGCTGGTGCCGTTGCAAATAGCATTGCATCTTTCCTGCTTAATCCATGCGATGTTGTAAAAATTCGATTGCAAACCCAGGGCACTCAAGGCTTGCCAACCCTGTATGAGGGCACCTCTCATGCTGCGAAAACCATAATGAGACAAGAAGGTATCTTCGCTGCTTGGGGCGGTCTCTGGTTCCCTGGAATTGCGGCTAGCATGCTGCGGGAGGCTTCCTATTCCTCCTTCAGATTTGGTCTTTACACTCCTGTGAAGGTCATGTTTGGTGCTGACAAGAACCCCAACAATATGTTTTTAAAGATCGGAGCTGGAGCCACGTCGGGAGCAGTTGGCAGTGTGCTTGCGGTGCCGACGGATGTGGTGAAGATTCGTTTTCAGGGAGAGGCTGGTGCTGTCTGCCCTAGAACGGGACTATACACCACTGGATTGTTTAAGGGAGAGAAACCCACGTATAGTAGCACCATTAATGCTTTTTCAACGATGTATAGGCAACAGGGGTTAAAAGGAATGTGGGTTGGATGGCAGCCGACGATGTGCCGTGCTGCTGCTTTGGCTGGTGCGCAGCTTTCCACATACGATCAAACAAAAATTGTTGTTAAGCAAAATGGTTGGATGGAGGATGGCTTCCCCCTCCACATTGTGGCGAGCCTGTGCGCCGGTTGGACGACCTTAATGGCAACCCAGCCATTTGACACCGTGAAGAGTAAGGTCATGGCGGCGAGACCGGGAACTTACAAAAATGTAGGTGAAGTTGTTGTGACTACATTTCGAAGTGAAGGAGTGAAAGGGTTTTACAGGGGAGCGCTGGCAAGTTATTTGCGATTTGGACCCCATTTTATCATTGCCTTGCCGCTTTGGGAGTTCACCCGAAAGCATGTATTTGGACTGGGCTTTGTATAACAAAAAAATTTATAATAAGAGTAGACAGTGGTTCAACGGAGCCCAAAATCTTCATTCATTGCATTATCCCTTTAAACCAGCCTCCAGGTTTGCAAACTTTTCGCGCAACTCAGCAATCTCTTCCTTGAGTTTCACAATTTCGTTCTTGTCACGGTCACCTTCCTCCATTTGGCGAATTGGGCTGCTGTTGAGAAAGCTTGGCGATAAAAAACGGTCAAGTGGAAGGTTCAATAACACAACGTCAGAGACCCGAACAAAGCCATCTGGGATCTGATAAAAGTCATCTATCTTGTCAATGGCAACAATGGACACACTCTTCGAAAGTAAACGGAGAGAGATACTATTTTCTGTCGGTTTTGAACGTACATGTGCAGATTCAACTACCACCTTGCACATACTCGGCAAGGATGGCGTCAAAGATTGCGATGCTTGAGGTGTCTGAAAAATCGAGTTCAACATTGGAGAAGGAAATAGCATAGGTGACATCATTGGTTGAAGAAATTGTTGTTGTTGCTGCATCTGTTGATGCTGTTGGTAGGTAGGCATGAAACTGTTTTGGGGGGTTGCAGGGGCTGTACCTGGGTTTGGAATTATGCTTGGCTTCGTGGTCGGGGTTGTGGGTGGAGCTGAGATTGTGACTGGAGGAGAGGTTGTCGCTGGAGCCGGAGCCGGAGTTGGGTCTGCAGTTGGTGTTGGTGTTGGTGTTGTTGTTGGTGCCCTCGCAGGGGCGGGGTGAACCTCGTCTTCCCCTTGCTCATTGGCCACCGGCTGCCGTTGCTCATTCTCTCCTACTCCAGCGGCAGGAGGAGGATCCGGATCGGCTGCAGGTGCAGGTTCGGGGGGTTCGCGAACTGGGAGAGGGGCGTCTGTAGATATCTCAGTACGGCAAGTTGGGCAATTTTGCTGCTGCTGAAGCCACTGTCGGAGGCAGTAGAAATGAAAAATGTGTCCGCAGTTAAGCTTCTTGGCCTCACCCACAGCCATTTCATCTCTGCAAATGATGCACACGCGGTCGCAGGCAATCAGTTCTTCCTCCGTTGCATCTAGGAACCGCTCGTTCATGTTCCTCGTCAACTTGCGATAACGTGTAAATGCATCCAACTTTGCCTTAAGGTTACTGTAGGACACCCACAAATCCCGACAGACATTGAATGGCATGCCATAGTAGGTGAACACTATTGTGAAAAACACGATATAGAAAAAGAATCGGATGCATTCAACCGTAAATTCCACCCCAAAAACATAGTTCCCCTTGTTGTGCCAAACCACCTCGCCCAAACGCGCATCATATGCGTGGACTATAAACTTGCACACAGTCCCAAAGGCTCCTAACGCCCCAATGGCTGCCTCAAACCCGAACAGTATCTTTACGGACGGGCCGTGACTTCGAAGGTCGTCCAAGCAAGCACTGACTAGCAGCACGTCGACTGAAAATAGGCACAAGAGTAGTAGCATCAGCCCAGCATTTGACGACATTTGTTGGTTCTCTTCCTGTTGCCTGATAGACTGAACACGCAGCTCGCATGCCCAATGCAAAGCTTTCATGCAAATCAACGCAAGAAACATAACGCTAATTGACACGCCAATTTCCTCTCGAAACATTGTCAGCGCTAGACAGGTCTCAGTCAGTGCGTACTGGGCATTGTGGTGTTGGTTTCGGTGGTTTGGGGTGAGGAGGACGTAAGGGCAGAGAAAAGAAACGCACTCACTCATAACTTACCTTGAGATTATCACCGATCTGCCGCATTTCGTCCTCACTAAGTCCGCTCAAAAAGCAGCTGGTTACAAATTTAAAGAACATCAGAGAGGATGCTACAAGGTCCATCATTAGAAAAGAAATTCGAAAAAAAAACAAACTAATGACTATACATCCAAATGCACCCAGCACCTACATACACTTACCTATCCCAAAATTCCCCAGCAAGCATGCCGATACCTTGGACGTTGACAAAAACACAACACTGGGGTAGAACTGCTGCCCCCTCGTCTGGTAGGCGTAAAAAACTAAACTGACGGTAGAAAAAGTTGAGATAATGGCATAAGTCGAGAAGGAATGCTTCTTCGTCAAATTCGCCTGCTCATTCTCAGCCTCCCGACGACGACGAATCTCCTCTATCCTCTCAGCAAACAAGTTGTTGTTGTTGTTGTTGTTGTTGTTGTTGTTGATATCGTTGATGATGTCGTCATTGTCGTCGTTGTTGTCATCGTCATTGTCGTTGTCGTTGTCATCGTCGTTGTCGTTGTCATCGTCATTGTCGTTGTCATCGTCGTTGTCGTTGTCATCGTCGTCGTTGTTGTCATCGTCGTTGTTGTCATTGTCATCGTTTTCATTGTCGCCCTCCTTCATTTCTTTATCAAAGCGATTTTGCCACCCAGGGTCCTCATCATTATCATCATTTGAAGGCTTCGGGGACGGGGACCCGTGCTCCTCATTTTCTACAGTTTCACCAAGCCCTGCCATCCGAAACAGCTTAGGTGATATTGACTTTTGGACCGAGCAAGAGTGAGTAGAGCGGGGGGAGGAGGAAGAGTGAAACTAATGGGAGTGGACGTATTAAAAATGTTCTTATTGCGCAAATTAATACAAATGGCCCAACTTGGAGCAATTTTTTGCCGCTGTAAACTTAATTGACCGCTTCCTTCACTTCGGGTTCAGGTGTCCCCAGTCTCGAATTCACGAAAGTTCATTTGAACAATATCAGAGCCCAATCTCTTAGTTAAAGCTCCGAAAACATCATGTCTCTCAGTGAAAGCTTTTTCGGTTTCGACCCTGCCAAATTTATTGACTGCGGTGAGTTTTATCCCTCTTGAGGCTGTTCTTCGTTCAAACCTCTTCTACATTCCCCCGTTCCCTGAGTGTTTTTCTTGGCGATTTCCTGCTAACACAACACTTCTTCACTCCCAAATATCGATTCTTAACGGCATCTAATGTTTATACGTACTATTTTGATCGCTATAAATTGTACGGACGAATTCCCTGCACCACTATGACAACGACAATGTGGCAATGACCATGCAGTTTACCAGTCTGCAGACGACTACGTGGCCGACGGTCTCGATGCGCTCGAGGCTGCATACCTGAGTGAGCTGCCTGCTACAGAGAAGGCATCGTTTGAGTCTTCCAATGACAAATTCATTAATATTCTTCGGGGTACCTTTGAGAAGAACATTGATATGTTTGAGCTCTATGCAATGCGCAATGTGTTTGTGTTGAACGAGGACAGTGACCCCGCCTTGGTGACTGCTGTAAAGAAGGATATCGAGTCTAAGTTTGTGAACCAGCCGAAGGTGAGACAAATGTTGCTATAACACGTTCGGAACTTCGGCCAGAAACTCAAACTTCATCCTCACACTCCCTGCAACCCCCACCATTGCAACAATCACGACAATCGCAACACTTCTAAAAATAGGCGAACAAAAAGCAGAAACTTAACAAAAGTGGCGAATTTGCCATGAAGGACCTCACAAGCGATTGCATCCCTTCGCTCACCGATATTCAGACTATTGATGATGAGATGAAGGATCTGAGGAAAAAGCTGAGGTTGGCAAAGAGGAGAAACAGCACTCTGAAGTTCACAATGGAGCACGTCGAGAAAACACTCGGATCGGCGGAGAAGGGGGAGCAGGAAATCACTGATGCGGTCACTGGATCGGAAGACCTTTATGAGCGGGTCAGTGCTGTAGTAATGGGCAAGGAGGGGCTTGAGCAGCTCAAGAGCGAGAGCAAGAGTTTGGTCGCTGACATGGGCAAGAGCAAGATGCAGGACATCGAGAACCAAAAGCCGAAGTCACTCGAGGAGAAGTTCTCGAAAACTAAGGCAACAATTCAGGTGAGAGCGAGCGTGGCACCCTTTTGATTAGGATGGCATTCTGGACACACTTGGCATGGCACGCTGGACATTTCGTGTGACTTGATTGACAATCCGCACTGTATGGTTAATGATCCAGCTAACCTTCTCCATTTACTCGTCGATACCAATTTCCCATCATCACAGACACAGAGCGCCAGGGATATCACAAATTTGACAAGCATCTTGAAGCGATAATATGGTGGTGGTAACGACCAACGAAAAAGATGACCTTGTGACTGTGGACAGGGTTTGTTTTCTTCTGTGAGCAAAAGCTCTTGTTCTCGTGTAATATGCTATTTATGATTTAATAACAATGAAAATAACAAAAATTGACAATTTGCTGACCCCAAACTCCCCCAACCTTCCACATCTACAAATCTCCATCATCTTGACAAACCGCCCCGCTGAACACAGGCCATCAAATTACTCAAGGCAACGTCCATCTTATCTCCATCTTCTTCGTTATTGTGCAAAACCTGCAAGACAGCATTGCGCTGAACGGTGCAAATCGTTTTGCCCGCGCACAAAGCGAGACCTAAACTTGCCTGAGCACACTCGGAGTCATTTTTACATTTGTCCACCGCTTTCTGCTCTTTTTTACATTCCTTTTTGATCTTATTCATCTTGACGGCGAGATCTTGCAGCTGATTTTCAGAAAGATCCGATTTCATCGCTGACAATTCCTCTTTTGTGGCATTAGTTTCATTTTGGTCCTTGTCTTTGGCTGCGCTCTTAATAATACCCTCCCAAGTCTTCATGCTTTCCCCCTTTTGCTTCTTCAGACCCTCGGAAGGAAAAAACTCCAAAGGTTCGAATTTTGTTTTCCCTATGGCCCGTGCCAACGGCATGATCATTCCGCGACCGATCACCCCGGGCCAGAAACCGCTGACACTATCTAAGATGGCAGGGCGAACATCGACCAAAATTGAGTTAATCTTTCCTCTGTCATCCTTGTTGACCATACCACTGCCCTCAGCGTGATTCGCCTTGTCCTCGTCGACATAATAATCAATGACATAGCGCTGTGTTCTTCCTCCTTCAGTCTGAACGGTCCAATCATGGCGGTCAAATGGGAGGGGGTGCCCCAAAAAAGTAGATTTGAAATAAGCTACATGCGTAAAGAGGTGTTAGCTGACATCAGCTGGCGCGATAATTTACACCCAAACAATTTCTTACCTTTTGGGCTGATATCTGTTGGCCTTCCAATAAATTTAAGAAGCCTAGGGCTTTCAGATCTTTCTCTATCACTGCTATTGGCAAAGCAGTTCAAACTCACAACATCCTCCCACTCGAGGACCTTACTCCATGTGCTCTCATTCATATTGTTGTGAATGGCCACGACGACGTCCATTTCCTTCTCTGCGGTGCCCGCGACCTTTCCCTTTCGATTCAAACTATTCCAAAACATTTGGGGACTAGGGTATGTCCAGGTCGACGAGGTAGATGTGCCACTCTGAATCAAAGTGGATCAAAGTGAGGGAAAGTAGTTGATCAAAGTTAGCAAAGTGATCGAAATTAACTAATCAATGCCTCAAATACCGCTTACCACCATCTGCCGAATGCGCCTGAACACACAAGCACTCACCTCATTACCCTTCGGAATGCTCGACTGAACGCGTGTAGTGGAAAGCTTCATATTCTGGTTTGCATTCGGCAGTTCGTTCTCTGCCTGCCGAGTGTTCGGAAGTCCATTGATAATTGGCTGACTATAAACGTTATACTCCCCCGTCCCCTTCACGGGGCACTCAGGCTTGGTGTGTTCTGTAGAGCTCGAAGAGGATTGCTGACCAGATATTGACGGTGGGGCTGATGGCTTCACAGGACAGAGAGATCGGAGGCCAAGACCAGTAGGGTGGTTTGGAGGCTTCTTCAGTGGCGCAGTAGGTGTATTTATAGCAGCCGGGGGTGATGAAGCTTGTGAAGAAGATGATGAGCCCATATTTTCCGGAGGATTTAGCGGTGTGTGATGATGGTCCCGCAATTAAAAATTGTGGTTTGTGTGCGAGAGAGATAGCAATGCTCACGATTTAGGGGTTTTTAGAACGATTCAAAAAGGAAGTGAGACAGAAGACAGATTTTTTGTTTTTATGAAGTTCTTGGCTCACGAACGCGATCCAAACTTCAAAAAGCTCCCCTCAACGAAATTTGTTTGATAAACTTTAACTTCCCAGCAAATAAATTGCAAAAGTCTTCTTTTCACCACCCACTTTACAACGACTACCACTACTTTTTTCATTAAGTTTTTCAGTGTCACCCTTACAAGGAGGCCCTCCATCCGTTCAAAATGCCAAAGTAGTAAGCACGCTTTTCTCGGTCTGACATGATGTCAACAAATCCCTTGAAATCCGTCGCCTGTGGGCATAGTTATTTGCTGTTAGATTTCATCCGAATCTGCCCCGTCCACAAGCAGGTGGGAGTGCCTGAACTTACCGCATCAATGAAGTTGACAAATACGTTGATTTGCTTATGCAAGCTGTCTGGGTCATCATCATCATCTTCAATTTCTGCTCCCTTCTTGAGAAGTTCCTCAAAGATAGCCATATCAACGCCAAGGCTTGTCACGGCCTCTTCTAGCTGGTGATTCACTAGACTTTCAAATTCGCCATGAAGCCTTGTCCACTCCAGCTCATACTCTTCATGGGCATCCTTTCCCTTATTTAAGATAAATTTGTTCTCGTTTTCTTCCATCCACTCTTGCCACATGCTAATCTTATCTTCTGCAACGCACGCTTTGACGATCGCGCAGAGGACGTTGGCTCCATTGTGCTCAAGTTCGGCATGAACATCTCCTGCTTGGAAATCATTCACACTCATCTTTCTTGAGGTTGGCAACAATGTTTCTATTCACTACCTTCAAAAAGTCGATATTATCAGCTAAGCGGGTCTTTAAAAGGACTTTATACAGGATATAGATCAAGAAAATAGATATTGAAAACAATCCTCTTTTTTTTGGATTTTTCAATTTTCCGCACTTTTTTTAAAAGAAGGAACCTCCCCATTGATCGAAATAAAACGAGGCAGTCTTTCCCAACAACCAACATAAGACTAAGTACCCCTCCTGAACAGTGAAACTTCTCAACTCCCCCCCTACTCTTTTGCCACCACTTTGCAAACTTGAAACGTATTCGCCTTATTTACCCCCCCCCAACCCTGTTAATTCTTCCCTAGCACCACCTTTAAGCACGAAACGATGTCTACTGATGCTGAGCGCCTGATTGAATTAGAGCAGGAGCTGCTAGACGCATATGAGCAGCTTGATGAGCGTGATAGGGAGTTGGAGGACCTCCGGGAAGGGGGCCCTTCGGCGTCCTCTGGAGGCGGTCGCACTGGCGAGGATAGCGAGAAGAATGCCGAGGAAAGGGAGCGTCTCATCAGCGATCTTGAGAAATACCGCGAAGAACTAATGGAATCCAAGGATCTTATTGCTGATTTGCAGGCAAACCTATCTGAGACAAAAATTACCCAGGAAACTCTGCAAGCGGATAAAAAGGCGTTGGCAGAGCAAGTAGAAGGACAGAAAAAGATCATGAACCAGCAGAAGTCAAAGTTCGCCGCGCTGACCAAGGAAAGCGATGCAGCGAAGAAGCAGCAAAAAGATGGTTCTGGTCAGCAGTACCAGCTGGAGTTGGAGAACCAGCGATTGAGAGCTCATGTGACTGAGTTGGAGGAGAACGAGGCAGAGCTAGTCGGTAAGTGCTCTTTTGATCTCCCTTTAACTATCGAACCATCACTGACCATATCTTTTGTCCCCTTTCCCTCTTTAACCCTTTCAACTCTTTCAACCCCAACCCAACTCCAATCTCAACCACAATTTTGCAGCCGAACTGGAAATGACCAGTATGGAACGTGGCGAGCTAGAAAAATCGAACGAGGAAATGCTTGCGAAGGCCGATCTCCTGCAAACAGAATTAGACGAGAAGAGCAACCGTCTTAACCAGCTCGAAGAAGATTACGAGTCTCTCTCTCTTAAAGTTGAAGCCGAGAATGACGCCCAGCAGGAATGGGAGGAGAAAGCGTCGAAGAAGGCCGAAGCACACCGCAAAGAGCGCGCAAAGCTCTTGGACAATTTGGAGATCGAGAAAAACAAGAATCGTCAGTACGAAAGCACAATTGCCTCTCTCAAGGACACTACGCAGCAGGGAGAGATGATTAAACAAGTGGACACCCTGAAAGCAGAGATCAACAGCTACCGATCGGAGCTCGAAGCATCCCTCGTAGATAAGGAACAGCTAGAGATTGACCTTGA
>ENA-OWPI01003480-OWPI01003480.1-marine-metagenome-genome-assembly--contig:-NODE-3480-length-13406-cov-2.586766_pt1 | contig 13406 bp, 14 predicted proteins | sample MGYA00238138_ERZ651775 | MGnify/ENA primary metagenome ERZ651775 (study PRJEB26906, sample SAMN06265043) | marine metagenome | isolation source: Helgoland LTER site | place: Germany:Helgoland, sampling...
TGAAACAAAAACAAGTTTTACTAGCCTATCAACCCATCATGCATGCTCATGCGCCATATAAGGTCGCCTTTTACGAAGCCCTTGTCCGCCTCACGGATGAGACTGGCCGCATCATTCCAGCCAAAGAATTCATCCACGAAATAGAAACCACCGAGCTAGGGCGGATCATGGATTGCATTGCCCTTGAAAAAGGCTTGCGCACGCTCGCTCGACAGCCAGATCTGCGTCTTTCAATCAATATGTCAGCTCGATCAATTGGATATCCGCGCTGGATCAGAACACTCAAGCAGGGCTTGCAGCGCAATGTGACGGTCGGCGAGCGCCTGATCCTCGAAATTACCGAGAGTTCTGCGATGACGGTGCCTGAACTGGTTATCGCCTTTATGAACGAAATACAGTCTAAAGGGGTGAGCTTTGCGTTGGATGACTTCGGGGCTGGCTACACCTCATTTCGCTACCTGAGGGATTTTTACTTTGATATCCTGAAAATAGACGGTCAATTCATTCGAGGGATTGCTCAAAACCCGGACAATCAGGTCCTCACAAGTGCGCTCAAGGCCATTGCCGATCAGTTTGACATGCTTACCGTTGCCGAGTTTGTCGAAAATCGCGAAGATGCTGTCTTTTTGGCCGATCTGGGAATTGACTGTTTGCAAGGCTACTTCTTCTCCGCACCCACCATCAGCCCTGTTTGGGACCGAAACCAAAAGGATGAGCGCAGCGCCTGACCCTGCGTCGCTTGGTCTTAGCAGGGTTGTTGCCGCAATGCGGCAAATGCGGTATGCCGATCCCGACTGCTTACGCCGCAACTGTGGCTAAGTCTTTTCTGGGAAAGGAATGCTCATGACTAATGTTGTAATCGCCTCCGCTGCTCGTACGGCAGTTGGTTCGTTTGGAGGTTCGTTTGCCAATACCCCGGCTCACGACCTTGGTGCTGCTATTTTGGAAGCCGTCGTAGAGCGCGCAGGCATCGCCAAAAACGAAGTTTCTGAAACAATTCTCGGTCAGGTCCTCACGGCTGGTCAAGGCCAAAACCCTGCTCGCCAAGCGCATATCAACGCCGGTCTACCCATTGAGAGCTCAGCATGGAGCATCAATCAGGTATGCGGTTCTGGCCTTCGCGCCGTAGCTCTTGGCGCTCAGCATATTCAACTGGGTGACGCCGACATCGTCGCAGCTGGCGGCCAAGAAAATATGTCCCTTAGCCCCCACGTTGCGCATCTGCGCGATGGGATCAAAATGGGTGATATGAAGTACATCGATAGCATGATCCGCGACGGACTTTGGGATGCCTTCAACAATTACCACATGGGACAAACCGCTGAAAACGTAGCCGAAAAATGGCAGATCAGCCGTGATGAGCAAGACGCTTTCGCTGTTGCTTCACAAAACAAAGCGGAATCGGCTCAAAAAGCTGGCAAATTTGCAGATGAAATTGCCGCCTTTACAGTCAAGACACGCAAGGGCGAAACAATCGTGGACGCGGACGAATATATTCGCCACGGCGCTACGATGGAAGCGATGCAAAAGTTGCGCCCAGCCTTTGCAAAAGACGGAACAGTGACAGCGGCAAACGCCTCTGGCCTCAACGATGGTGCTGCTGCTGTGCTCCTGATGAGCGCTGACAATGCTGAAAAGCGCGGGATCGAACCGCTCGCTCGCATTGTATCATATGCGACAGCGGGCCTTGATCCGACAGTCATGGGCGTCGGGCCAATTTACGCCAGCCGCAAAGCTCTCGAAAAAGCGGGCTGGAGCGCAAGCGATCTTGATCTTGTGGAAGCAAATGAAGCCTTTGCGGCGCAGGCCTGCGCCGTCAACAAAGAGATGGGTTGGGATCCAGAGATCGTCAACGTTAACGGCGGCGCAATTGCGATTGGCCACCCGATCGGTGCCTCAGGCTGCCGCGTTCTCAATACATTGCTCTTTGAAATGCAGCGCCGCGACGCCAAGAAAGGCCTTGCAACACTTTGCATCGGGGGAGGCATGGGCGTCGCACTTTGCGTTGAGCGTCCTTAACTTACCAAAAATAATGACTTCTCGCGGGGCGTTCCAGATGGAGCGCCCCGTTTTTTTGCCCTTGCAGCATTTTGCTTGCGCAACATTATTGCCTAAACTATACGCAATTAGTAATAGGATTACCTGATTTGAGTGTGGAGAATGACATCATGACAAGAACAGCATTGGTTACCGGCGGGTCTCGTGGGATTGGGGCGGCGATTGCAAAACGGTTGAAAGACGATGGCTACAATGTTGCCGCGACTTATGCTGGCAATGATGATGCCGCCGCAGCCTTTACCGCTGAGACCGGCATCAAGACTTATAAGTGGAATGTGGCTGACTATGATGAGTCTGCTGCTGGGCTTGCGAAAGTCGAAGCCGAAGTTGGTCCGATTGATGTCGTGGTTGCAAACGCGGGCATTACCCGCGACGCGCCTTTCCACAAAATGACGCCGCAGCAATGGCACGAAGTGATCGATACAAACCTCACGGGTGTTTTCAACACGGTTCACCCGATCTGGAACGGTATGCGGGACCGAAAATTTGGTCGTGTAATCGTCATAAGTTCAATCAATGGACAAAAGGGCCAGTTCGCCCAAGTCAACTACGCAGCAACAAAAGCTGGGGACTTGGGGATTGTAAAATCACTGGCCCAAGAAGGTGCGCGCGCGGGTATCACGGCGAACGCGATCTGCCCTGGGTATATCGCCACAGAAATGGTCATGGCTGTTCCTGAAAAAGTCCGGGAGTCCATCATTGGTCAAATTCCAGCAGGCCGTCTGGGCGAGCCTGAAGAAATTGCGCGCTGCGTTGCCTTCCTCGCCTCTGATGATGCGGGCTTCATCAATGGCTCCACGATCTCGGCAAATGGTGGTCAGTTCTTCGTCTAAACGATCAAAACCAAAGACCTTGGCCGCGCTGAAAAGTGCGGCCTTTTCTTTGACCCTGCCATATAAAAAACGCGCCCCAAAAACGTGAGGCGCGTCAAAAATTGCGTTTAAAATCAGGCTGATGTCGTCTCGAAGCGAGAGATTTGCTCTTTAATTTTAAGCTTTTGCTTTTTGAGGTCTGCGATTTCGGCATCTGAGGCACTTGGCGTGCGCTGGAGAGTTTCGACACGGTCCGAGAGGGTCTGGTGTTTTCTCTTCAGTTCTTCAACATGGGAATTCAAGCTCATTGCAATCTCCTCTCAAAATGTTGCGTCTTCAGTCGAGCATATCAAACATAAGAAGTCACGCCGCAGATGCGAGAGGACGGGCAAAAAAATGCAATCATTTTTCCGGGAAGGGCAAAGAAGCAGCATCGCGCAAAACTTCGGCAATCTCGTCCGTGTAGCTTTCTGCGTCGGCTGTGTGCGCAACGCCCTTGTGCATCAAGAGCCCAGCATGCAAACGAAAGGCAGCGCGGCCAGAGTGACGGGCGCGCAGCAAGACAAGCTGTGAGGGCTGGCCCGCACGCGGCAGAATGGGCCATAGCTCGCAAGAGCCAAGGTAGTCTGGTAGCCCTGCCAGCAGCTCAGGCACACGCTCCGCACGACAAATGAGCGTCAGATAACCTTTTGGCAGAAGGCGGCGCGCAGCGGCCTCAAGCCAGAGTGGAAGCGATGCGCCGCCCAGTGCGGTTTCGCGGAGTGTGTCAGGGGCTTTGGAGCCTGTCTCACGATCAAAGTATGGAGGGTTGGTTAACACATGTTGAAAGCGCCGTTCTTTCAACGCGGCGGGCATGTCAGCAACGTCTCCTTGATGGACCGTGAAGGCGATTTCGTTCTCGGCTGCGTTCTTCTCGGCCAATGCGGCGTAAAACGGTTGGAGTTCCAAGCCGTGGAGTTCCAAGCCCTCAACCCGCCGCCCCAGACAGAGCGCAGCGGCGCCTGCTCCGCAGCCCAGATCAAGAACGCTTTCACCAGCTTTGGCGGCAATACTCGCCGCCAGCAGCACAGGATCAACCCCTGCACGGTAGCCTTGCTTTGGTTGCCAGAGCTTCAAGCGCCCGCCCAGAAAGGCATCATGCGTGAGATCAGGGGTGCTCATCGACGTCCAACCCGTTGTCCCGCAGTGTCTTTGCAGCCGCGTCATAATCTGCCGCAACGACCATAAGCCGGCGCGGGAAAATTCCTATGCCGCCTTCCAGCACGCTCATATTTACGTCCATTTCAAACACGGCTATACCCTCGCCCTGAAGCAGCGCTTGGGCAAAGGCCAGATCGGCCATATTGTTCGTGCTAAGAAGTTGTTTCATAAAGTGAATATGACCATTCGGCAGCAAATGTCGAGATGTCTGACGGGAGCGTGAAGAGCTTGAACGGATCGGCAAACAAACCGCACGAGAGACTGGCTGCACATTTGGCCACAGGCATGGAGGCGGTCAACGCCTTGATCCGCGAGCGGATGGCCTCCGAACATGCGCCCCGCATCCCTGAAGTCACACAACATTTGGTTGAGGCGGGCGGCAAGCGCCTGCGCCCGATGCTGACACTCGCCGCAGCCGAACTTTGCGGCTATGAGGGCCCCTATCATGTGCATCTCGCAGCAACTGTAGAGTTCATCCACACGGCGACTTTGCTGCACGATGATGTGGTCGACGAAAGCGAAAAGCGGCGTGGCCGCCCGACGGCTAACCTCTTGTGGGACAACAAAAGTTCTGTTCTTGTCGGCGATTATCTTTTCTCGCGTTCGTTCCAGCTTATGGTGGAAACAGGCAATTTACGGGTGCTTGATATTCTCGCCAATGCCTCAGCGACGATTGCCGAGGGCGAGGTTTTGCAGCTGACGGCAGCGCAGGATTTGGCCACAACAGAAGCGATCTATTTGCAGGTTGTGCGTGGCAAGACAGCTGCGCTTTTCTCAGCGGCCACGGAAGTGGGCGGCGTGATCGCTGGCGCGCCGGAGGCGCAAGTGAAGGCGCTGTTTGATTATGGTGATGCGCTCGGGATCGCCTTCCAAATTGTTGACGATCTACTTGATTACAAAGGATTTTCAGGCGCAACAGGCAAGAACATTGGCGACGACTTCCGCGAGCGCAAGCTGACCCTGCCTGTGATCAAGGCGGTGGCCTTGGCGGACGCCGAGGAGCGTGCTTTCTGGAGCCGCACCATTGAAAAGGGCGACCAGCGTGACGGCGACCTTGAGCATGCCATTGATTTGCTTGAAAAACATGGTGCTTTGGAAGCCGCGCGGCAGGACGCCTTGGGGTATGCTGCCAAGGGGCGCGCGGCGCTTCAGGCGATGCCAGAGCACCCGCTGCGCGAGATGCTCGAATCGCTTGCAGAGTTCGTTGTGTCACGGATCAGTTAAGGCTGCGCCCCGCTCGGTTAACGGCGTGCTGAAGCGCTGATTCTAGGGGGGTGATATGCGTGCACAACCCGTGCACAACCCGTGCACCGCGTGACTCGATAAAAGTTAACCGAAATTAAGATAACGCAGCGTGCGCTGGTGTGGACGGGCTGCGCCGATCCTCGGGTTTGGCTAAGCGGCCGCGCGCTCGGACTGAAGCGCCTTGAGTGCCTCGGCGACAATTTGAAACGAGCGGATGCGCGCGGCGTGATCGTGGATCATACCAGTGACCATGAGTTCATCGGGCTCATGGCGCGCGATGAGAGCGGCGAGCTGCGCTTTGACTGTGTCGGGCCCGCCTGTGGCCGAGCAGCCGAGCGCTTGGCGCACACCTGCAAGCACAGGCGCGGGCACTTCGGCCTCAATATCGTCAACGGGCAGCGGCAGCTTGCCGGGCCGACCCGTGCGCAGACGGGCGAAAGCGAGCATTTGGGACGTGCGCAGATATGCAGCCTCTTCGTCTGTCTTTGCGGCGCAGGCACCCGCGGCCACGACAACATAGGGCGCGGCGAGCCTGCCTGACGGGCGGAAGCTGTTGCGATAAATATAAAGCGCCTCCTCCAAGAGATCGGGCGCAAAGTGAGAGGCAAAGGCGTAGGGCAAGCCGAGCATTGCCGCGAGTTGAGCGCCGTAAAGCGAAGAGCCAAGAATCCACACGGGAACCTCTGTGCCCTCACCCGGAATGGCGCGCACGCGGGCCCCTGATGTATCGCCGAAGTAGTGGAGCAGCTCCTGAACATCGGTTGGGAAACTGTCTTCGGGTGCCATGTGACGGCGCAGGGCGCGGGCGGTTTCCATATCTGTGCCCGGAGCCCGCCCAAGGCCGAGGTCTATTCTGTTCGGGTAGAGCGTGGCCAATGTGCCAAACTGCTCGGCGACGACAAGCGGTGCGTGATTTGGCAGCATCATGCCCCCTGCCCCGATGCGCATATGTTTGGTGGCCCCCGCCACATGGCCGATGACCACAGGGGTCGCGGCGCTGGCGATACCGGGCATATTGTGATGCTCCGCCAACCAGTAGCGGTGATAGCCTGCGGCCTCGGCCGCTTGGGCAAGGCTCACTGTATTGCGCAGGGCATCCGCGGCTGTCTGACCCTCTGGGATTGGGGAAAGATCAAGGAGGGAGAAGTGTTTCATGCGCTAGGTGTAGGCTCGCGCGGGGGGCTTGCCAAGAGCTGATGCTGTGGGTTTGGCGGGACGTGCCTTAGAACGCTTCGGGGCGCGCCTCGCGGGCCATGTGGTCGAGCACGGCGTTGACGAAGCTGGCTTCTTTGCCTTCGGGGTGGAACGCGCCTGCGACGTCAACGAACTCTTTGATCACGACTTTGGGCGGCGTGTCTGTCTGGCTCATTTCGGCCCCAGCGGCGCGGAAGAGCGCGCGCAATGTCGGATCAATCCGACCCAGCGGCCATTTGGCGACAAGGGCGCGGTCTGTCATTTGGTCGATGGCGGCTTGGTAGCTGACGGCGTTTTCCATCAGCGTGGCGAAGAGTTCCATATCGCCGTCTTGCATCTCGCCCTCATCATAGGACGCGCCAAAGCGGTGCTCGGCAAATTCGGCCATCACGGCTTCGACCGTTTGATGGGAATGTTCCATCTGAAAAAGCGCCTGAACAGCATAGAGCCGTGCTGCAGATTTCATTTTGCGTTTTTGGTTGCCTGAGAGCGTCATGCGGATCGGTTGCCTTTGGTGGTTTGGGCCAGCTGATACTCTTCGGTGTCGGGTTTGAAACCTGGTGTAGCGCGCTGAGAGCCCCACTTACGGGCGAGCGCAACAAGATGCAAGGCTGCCGCAGCCGCTCCGCCACCTTTGTTCATGTCTGCCGGATTGGCGCGCTCTTCGGCTTGGGCCATGTTTTCGACCGTCAGGATGCCGTTGCCGATGAAGAGGCCTTGGAGACCGAGTAGTGTGAGGGCGCGGGAGCTGTCATTGCAGACTGTCTCGTAGTGCGTGGTGGCGCCGCGGATGACGCAGCCCAGCGCCACATAGCCATCATAATTGGACAAGCGCTCGGCTGTTGCGATGGCGGTGGGCACTTCGAGCGCACCTGGCACTTCGATGAGATCGCATGTCGCGCCTGCGGCAGCGATTTCGGCGCGTGCCCCTGCGATCATGTCATTGGTGATATCGCGGTAATAGGGCGCAACCACGATCAGGAGCTTCACGGGCGCGTCAAAGCTCGGACGCGGCAGGATATAGTGGGACTGGGAGCTTGCCATGGATCAGGCCTCCGTGATCGGGCGTGTGCCAGTGATCGAGAGACCATAGGCGTCAATGCCGACATATTTGGTTCGAGGGGAGTTTGTGAGCAGGATCATTTCGGTGATGCCGAGGCTCGCGATAATTTGGGACCCGAGACCTGTGTGCTTGATGATACGCGGGGCGTCTTCATCGGCGGCAAATGTCAGGCGCGGGTGCGGTTCGCGGAAGAGGATCACCGCGCCACGGCCTTCAGCCGCGACGATACGCATGGCTTTGTGCAGCTCATCAGAGGGCGTGGGGCCGAGGCCAAGCACATCCTCTAGCTCGTTGAGCGCATGGGTGCGCACGAGGACGGGGGCCTCGGTGGTCACATCCCCTTTGAGGAGCGCGATATGCTCTGTTCCGCTGATCTGGTCGTTGAAAACGCGCATGTCCCATGTGCCGCCAAACTCGGAGGTGACGCTTTCCTGGCGGGTCTGGGTCACGAGGTTGTCGTGGGTGTGGCGGTAAGCGATGAGATCAGAGATGGTTCCGATCTTGAGGCCATGCTCGGCGGCGAACTCGACAAGGTCGGGCAAGCGGGCCATCGTGCCATCGTCTTTCATGATCTCGCAGATCACGCCAGCGGGCTTGCAGCCTGCAAGGCGGGCGATATCAACCGCCGCCTCTGTGTGGCCTGCGCGGACGAGCACGCCGCCGTTGCGGGCGCGCAGCGGGAAGACGTGACCCGGCGTCGCGATAGCGGCGGAGGAGTTTTTCTCATCGATCGCGGTGGCGATGGTCAGGGCGCGGTCAGAGGCCGAAATCCCTGTGCTGACACCTTCGCGGGCTTCGATTGAGACGGTAAAGGCCGTCTCGTGGCGTGAAGAGTTGTTGACCGCCATCATCGGCAGGCCCAAGCGGTCGATCCGATCGGATGTCATCGGCAGACAAATCAGGCCGCGCCCGTGGGTGGCCATAAAGTTAACCGCGGCTGCGTCGGCAAATTCGGCAGCAATCACCAGATCGCCCTCGTTTTCGCGGTCTTCATGATCGACGAGAACAAACATCTCTCCCGCACGTGCGGCGGCAATGATCTCTTCAATCGGAGAAATCGCGCTTTTCAGGCTCGCTTCCAGCGGTCCGGGGGTCGTGTATGCGTTGTTCATGAGGGCCTCATTGCTTGCGCGGAAGGGCTTAGCAGGAGGGCGCGCTTTTGACCAGAGCCGGAAATAGATCTCGGGCAGGTCCTCATTTTGTTTGGCTTTATTAAGCCGTGTATTAACTCTTCGTTAATTGATGTGTTTTATCACATTATACATATTTTTTCAGGCAATGTGCGCCCCTGGCCCTTTATGCAGTCGTCTTTTTTTTCGAAGCACACGAAAACGAAAAGCTCCGACCATGACTGAATACGAACACCTATATATGCGTGCCGAGGCGTCTGATCGGCATGTTTTGAACTTCAAGGCCACGCGGCTTTGGTTTGCGGCTTTGGCGCTTGTTTTTGTCAATTATGGCCTTTTGACCAATATGTTGGGCTGGACATTTTACTGGCAGCCCGCGGGCGACAGCGCTGCAACAACGGTTGTGACGGCGCTCACAATTTCCTTAGGGGCAATCGTTTTCTTCCTCAGACAAAACAGTCTTCAAATCCAGCTCGGATATATTCTGACCTTTTTCGCACTCGGCCTTGCCATATCAACCCGCGCCTTAGAGCTGTTTCCTGACAATGCAGGCTGGGCGTTGCAAGGCAAAATGGGCTGGAATACTCTCGCTGTTATCGTACTTCTCAGCCTCTCAGGCCTCATCAGGCGGCGCTACTATAATGTTGCGGCTGTTGGCGTGCTTGTTTCTATGATCTTTATTTTCAATTCGATGATCGGACAGAGCTTTGGCCTGCGCCTCCTCGGCGGGGAGATGTCTTTTGCCACCACGGGGGCTTTGCTCTTTCTCACATTGGCCACAGCCACACTCTTTACCGGTTTTAAGCCAACACGCGTTTTCTTTCTGAATTCCGAAATTGGGCAAGCCACACGCTCAATGGCTTTGGTCAGTATCGTCGCGCCTTTGGCGTGCGGCCTGCTCTTGCACCAAGTTCTGAAGGAAACAGATCAGAAACTCCCAATTGAAGCACATCTGATTTCAATCATTATCTGGGCGGGCATTCTGAACGCCATGCGCGCAGGCAACAGGCTTGAGAAAGCCGATGCGTTGCGCCGTGCCGCAGAAGAGCGACTGGAGCGCATTGCCACCCATGATCCGCTGACAGGCTGTTTGAACCGTGCAGGGCTTGAACAAGCGCAAAAACGTACGCCCGCCGACATGGGAACGGATGAGCGCTGGGCTGTTGGTGTATTTGATCTGGACCATTTCAAACGCATCAATGACACCTATGGTCACCGTATAGGTGACCGTGTGCTGCAAGAGGTTCGCCCCGCTTTAAGCCGCGTCATGCGGCCAGACGAACGGATCACGCGTTGGGGCGGAGAGGAGTTTGTGCTGTGCTTGCGTTATAATGACCTGAAGGTTCTGGAGATGCGAGTTGAAGAGATGCGCCTTGCGCTTGCGCGTATTCCCGAGCGGTTGCAAACAGCAGGCAAGTTAGCTCCGCGCCGCGTCACGGCATCCGTTGGAGTGTGCCTCTACGAGGCGAGCCAAGGCTTTGCCGAGACACTCGCCAAAGCCGATAAGGCGCTTTTTGCTGCCAAGAACACAGGACGCGACCGTGTGGTTTTTTTCGAGGATATCGCGCGCGGGCCTGCGGCCAGTAGGCCCTGCCAACATACAATTCATCCCGCCCAAGAACCTGCGACAAGCGAAATGCAGCAGCGCGACATCTGGCTGACTGACATGAAGATTGCGTCCCACAGAGACTAGACGCCGTGGGAAGCTCTGCCTCAGAACTGCCAGAGGCTTGGCACAAACCGATAGGCCTCGCCATCACGCATCACATGGCCGACCCCCGGGAAGGGGAAGTGATAGCCCAAGAGCGCAACACGGTCGGTTGCGGCCATATCCAGAAGTGACATGCGGGTTTTGACGGTTTGTTCGCCGTCAGAATCAAATCCGTTGAACCATTGGGGCTGGGCAAAGTTTGTCCAGGCGTGGCTCATCGCGTCGCCCAGCGCGATCAGGGATTGATCGCCGCTGTCCAGACGCACAGACATATGGCCCGGCGTGTGACCCGGTGTGTTGATGAGCGTGACGCCGGAAACAACTTCGTAACCCTCACTTGCCAGCGTCCACTCGACCCCTTCTGTGGCAAAGCTGTTGACCGCGCCAGCGACGAACTGGAGCATTTCGGGGCTGACCTGATCGGCGAGGCCGTCTTGGCTCCAGTAGGCATGCTCTGCCTCGCCGATGATATATTCGGCTTCGGGGAAGAGCGGTTCATCAAAGTCGTCGCGGATGCCCCAGATGTGATCGGGGTGCGCGTGGGTGATCACGACATGGGTGATGTCACTTGGGGTGAGGCCTGCGGCTTCCAGATTGCTGACAAGGCGGCCTGTGGTTTCGAACCAGCGGTTGCCAGAGCCGACATCTACGAGGATTTTGGCCTCGGCTGTCTCGATCAGGAGGTGATTTGTATGGCTGTAGCCCTCTTCGGGCGAGAGATAATGCGCGGTGAGGAAGGCCTGCACCTCTTCGCGGGGGGCGTTGATCCCAAGGCCCGTTGTGGGCACGGAAAAGAAGCCATCGGAGAGCACGCTGAGCTGCATATCGCCCATGGAAAAGCGGAAAACGCCGCCATTGCCTGCGGCGGGTGCGCCAAGCGGCGCGGCGGACGCCTGCGCCAGCGTGGCGGGCAGCGCAAAGGCAGGCATCGCTGCGGCAATTTTGAGGATGTCACGGCGGGTTGGTTTGATCAGGCTCATGGCAGGCTCCCTTGTTTGATTTCGGGAGAGTCTAGGGCCGCGCGCGCCAAACGCAATGCTTTTCGTGAATGTGTTAGATGCTTTCGGCGAGGCGAGCGACGTAGCGCGCGAGCGTGTCGATTTCGAGGTTGATCAGGTCACCAACTTCAGCGGCGCCCCATGTGGTCGCGTCTTTGGTGTGGGGGATGAAATTGATCCCGAAGCTTGCGCCCTCGACCTCATTGACCGTGAGCGATGTGCCGTTCAAAGTGACGGAGCCTTTGGGCGCGATGAAGCGGGCGAGCTCTTTTGGGGCTTGGAGCGTGACACGGGTGCTGTCGCCCTCGTCTTTCATGGCCGTGATGCGCGCGACGCCGTCCACATGGCCAGAGACAATATGACCGCCAAGCTCGTCGCCGACTTTGAGCGCGCGCTCCAGATTGACACGACCGCCTTTGACCCATGTGCCGATGTTGGTTTTGGTCACACTTTCAGCAGAAATCTCGACATCAAACCAGCCCTCGCCCAGCGCGATGGCTGTCAGGCAGACACCGTTGCAGGCGATGGATGCGCCGATATCAACTGTTTTGGTGTCATAAGACGTGCCGATGCGCGCGCGCAGATCGCCACGCTGCTCAAGCTCAAGAATGGTGCCGATATCTGTGATGATGCCTGTGAACATGGGGCTGCCTTTCGCGCTGATGGGTTTTACTAGCGCGGGCGCAGGCGAGCTGCAAGAAAGCGCTGGCCTTTACAGGCGTATTCACCATATTTTCACCACAGTCAGCGTTTATAAAAGGGTCAAGAGTATTCCAACCAGCGCGAGACATATGGGCAAAATCACTGGCGATAACCGCGTTTTCCTGTTTTTGCAGGGGCCGCACGGGCCGTTTTTTCACCTTTTGGCGCAAGCCATTCGCCTACGGCCATACTCACAAATATTAACAAAATAGCCGTTTTCATCACGGATTTAATAATATCTAATCGAGATAAACCCGCCGCTTGCATCACGACTAACTCACTATTACTTGCCAGCATGCCAATTCCAATGAGCCCACCAATAAGGGCCGACATAGGGAAAAAAACTTCAATATCTCTTGGTACAGAATAAAGTACATAAAGTGCGGCATGAGATAAATCATAATTACCTCGTCCAACAGCACGCATTTGCTCAACAAATTTAATAATGCCACTAACACTTATAAAAACAGCTAGTGTTACAAAAGTAGTTGATGCGATAATACGCCCAATATAAGCATCTAAAATTCGCATTATGCTTGCCCTCTACTTTGGTTTTGTTTACCTTGTTTGCTGGCATCATTTCGTTTAAAGCGTGGTAATATAGCTTTGAACTTTTTACCGCTACGCCGTTCTTTCATGAGTAACAGTATCCCTAAAAACAAGGCGCTGATATGTATAGGCCAAAGCCCTATACTCACAGGTAAAGCTTGTCGTTCTATGCCTGAACGCATTGCTGTTAACAATAAAAAATAGCCTAAAAATAACATTAGTGCGGGTAGCATTTTAGCAAATTTACCTTGTCTAGGGTTTACTACGCTTAACGGCACAGCAATAAATATTAAGATAATACAGGCCAAAGGAAAGGAAATGCGCCACTGCATGGTAGCACCATATTCAGCCACTAATTCATCTTCGGTTGGAGAGAATAAGTCTTGGGTTGGTAACGCACTGAGTTTCCGATGATTTTGTTCTACTTCTTGATCTTGAATTTGAATATAATACTTATCAAAACTAAGTAATTGAAATTCACCATTGATAGCACTGCTGTGATAACGAGTGCCATCAGATAACACTAATCGTTGAGAGCCTGACTCTTCTTCAATAACTTGGCCTTGCTTGGCATAAACTAAACTAGAATTAATAACACTTTCTTCGCTACGTTTATCATCCGGTAATTGAGCAACAAAAACCTTATTAAAGCTATTGTCATCACGGTTTTTATCATGAATAAAGATGACGGCTTTTTTATTGCCTGTTTTTTGAAAGCGCCCTGCAACTAATGAACTAAGGCCT
>ENA-OWPI01003483-OWPI01003483.1-marine-metagenome-genome-assembly--contig:-NODE-3483-length-13395-cov-6.364920_pt1 | contig 13395 bp, 17 predicted proteins | sample MGYA00238138_ERZ651775 | MGnify/ENA primary metagenome ERZ651775 (study PRJEB26906, sample SAMN06265043) | marine metagenome | isolation source: Helgoland LTER site | place: Germany:Helgoland, sampling...
TCAATCACAGTTTCAGAAACAGTCTACGATAAATTCCACGATGTTTATCAAAAGAGTAAAGACGACCTTACAATGAAGGGAGTCAATAGTTTTGCAGGTTATGTTACTTACATGTTAGAGGAGATGATGCAAAAGGACAAAACATTTGCAAGATATGCTCCAAAGATAGAAAAAATTTCCATAGATGATGACAGAGTTATTCTAAAAGATAACATGAAAAATAGAATTGCAGAAGTTGCAGTTCAAAAAGGAGAATTATTTTGTCAGCTTTGTGATGAAAAAGACTGTGTCCATGTCGGATATGTATTTTCATTACCAGATGTTTACGAAGTATTAAACGCCAGAGGCATCAAAAATCCAAAATAGATAATGGAGGAGGTGGGATTCGAACCCACGAACTCCTGAAAGATAGGATCTTAAGTCCTACATCGTTGGCCAGGCTTGATTACTCCTCCAAAAGATTACAAATATCTATGAAATTTAACAGTTTAGAAAAATATTGCCCAGAATCAAGAATTATAAGGATTTTCTACAGACAGTTTTTGTGCTTCCATAGCTCAGTCTGGTAGAGCGTTACATTGGTAATGTAAAGGTCACGGGTTCAGATCCCGTTGGAAGCTTTTAATAATTTTTAATCAATAATTCAAAATGACCAGTTCGTTTAGTTGAATTGGAGTTAATTGAACGATTTGCCTTGATCTTATTGATTTTCCAAGATTTATCTGAAAACATGTCAGCAACTTCTTTTGAATTAGAATTTGATAAAAGAACATTACATCCTTTTGAGTCCAATTTTTTACAAAGTAATGCCAATCGATTCAAATCATCATATGTAAAATTCTTGTTTGTATAACTAGTAAAATTAGCAGTTTCAGTGACTGGCTGATATGGGGGATCAAAATATACTAAATCACCTTTTTTTGCATCTCGTAAAACAGCTTCAAAATCACGACATTGTATCTTGACTTTACTGGATGCCAAAATATGACTAACTGAGCGTAAATTATCTTCATTTACAATATTTGGGTTAGTATATTTTCCCAGAGGTACATTGAATTTACCTTTACTATTTACACGATACAATCCATTGAAACAGGTCCTATTCAAAAATAGTAATCTAGATGTTTTTTCAATTTCATTTTTAGGATTACTTTCTCTAATAGAATAATAATAAGACTTGGAATCTTTTTGATAATATTTTTCATGTTGTTTTAATGAAGATATTAAATCATCAACTCTATCACGAATTGTGGCATATGCTAAAACAAGATCAGAATTAAGATCTGAAATAATGCATTTTTGTTTCTTATTTTGAGTTAGCATATTGAATAACAATGCACCACCTCCAAGAAATGGTTCAAAATAGGAACCAAAAGATTCAGGTAAATTTTCATTTAATACTGAAATTAATTGACGTTTACCACCAGCCCATTTTACAAATGGTTTTGGTGTTGCGAGTATCTGATCATATTGTTGCTTCACATAATATAATCACAAAATTACATATTGTCAAAATAGACAATAAAAGATCACAAGCTGTGCAGTATTTTTTAATCAAATTTGTTTAGGGAGTCCCCTAAAAGAAAATAATAAAATGAAAAAGGTTGGGTTTTAGTCCCACTTTGACCATGCGGCCATCCATCTGTATGTCCAAGTGTTCAATTTACAACCTAGTGCTGCAAATGTACATGCCAAAACTGCACCTGCACCTGCGCCCAGTGCAACTGGACTGTTATAGAACTTACCTACTTGCGGTTCTATTGGTGTCATATATGGTGGCAATGTTGGTCTTGGATATTTGAATGCCGTTTCAAGCGGGTCTGCTACTGTTATCAGGTTTACCATGTTGAATAATGGTAAAGACATTCCTACCAGTACGCCGCCAAACAGTATCAAGGAGTGCTTGTTCTTCTTTGTTGCCCAGTAGACTAAATCCAAAAGCATTGCTGATGGTAACCAAACTGGAGTTACAATGAAGTCATATGGATATCCGAGTGCAAACCATGCACCTTTTGCTATCCATGTGTATACTGTCATAATTAGAGCGTAGTACGTTGCTGTGCCTGGAACGCCAGTAAATGTAAGATAATATGTAGCTCCTACAATAAGCATCAAAGTTTGCGATATTGAAAATACCGTATACGATGTCCAAGCCCAGTCAGTGTAGAAGATGTAGTCTCCTGCATTAATTGTTAACAGAGTTGAGTTAACTGCAACAACTACTATGAATAAGTAGTGTGTACATCGTCTTAACCAGACCATAAGAGGTTGAGGAAAAGGTCTGTATATAAAATTTTAGAGTGTGATGAAGATCGGCACATTTGAACTAAATTAAAATTAAAAAGAAGTAATTTGAGGTTATTCTATCTATTTTCCAACGAATAATGCTATCATAATTGTACCTATTGTAACAGCACCTATGACACCAGCAACGATACCGTTGCTGTTTTTGTTAGAACCTTCTTCCATTACTTTAACACAGAAGATGTAACCTATTGCCTCAATGATTGTGAGTACGATGAATGCAAAGTGACCACTTGGAGTTGGATATGCCCATGGATAATAGAAGTATCCTGCTGCAGTTCCACCAAATGTTGCTAGCCATGCTGCAATGAATGAAATAGTAATCATACCAGTCATGTTTTCAACGCGTCGTCCAATCATTCGTTCAACGTCGGCACTTGATGATCCACCAGCGCCGCCAGAACCGAATCCTTTAGGAAGAGTCATTATGCAATAAATGGGATTCAGAATCCTTTTAAATCTTTCTTAAAGTACTGATTTCATCACGATCAAGTAGACTTAGATAAATAATAAAAATAGAAAAAAGTGTGCGTTTGCACGTGTGTCTATGGAATGCTTCTACTGTACAATTTACCTTCTAAGGCCATCTTGTACATTTCTGCAACATATGGATTCTCACCAGGAGTTTCTGCACCTAGTTCTACAAGTCGAGCATATACTCTAACTACGTATGCTAGTGCACCCATGAAAGCCACTACGACTCCCATGTTAAACATCCAGTGATTTGGAACTGCAAAGATCTCCTCTACAAACCAGAAATGCCACATCTCATTGACCCCAATTGTAAACATTGTTGCAAGGTAACCAAGAATGGTCATCTTTAAACCAGTGTTCATTGAATTGTTAGGACCTCTAAGAACAGGTATTTTTCTATCATAGATTGCTGCTGCTCCCCATCCAAGTGGTAATGTGATGAAGTGGGAGTATAGCCACCAGTGTGCTGGTGTGAAAGCACTATCTCTGATAGAGGTTTGATGCAAAGAACCATCAACGAAGTTATCAACTTCGACTGATGCTGCAGTGGATCCCATAGCTATGACGATGAGCCAGATTTTCTTTAGTCTCTGGATCTCAACTTCTTTTGGAATTAATGCGGGCATCTGTGCCATGTGTATATATGGGTAAATTCGGCATATAAAGCAAGAGATTGTAAAAATAGTATTTTTAATAGTTTTCTTATAAGATTAACTCAATAAGTTGAAATTATTTTATTTAATTAATAATTAATTAGTAAGAATTATATCATTTTTTTATCAATTTCATTGATTAACATTAATGATAAACATTAAAAAAATGTCGATCCTCGTCAACAAGGTAAAACATATAACGATGAAATCTACCTCCTCATTAATAGGGATATAATATGGTCGAACAAAAGATTATCGTATTCGGACTAGCCGCAGTACTTGCACTAGGAACATTAGGATTCAACTGGGTTGAATATGTAATGCCAACTGCAGATGCACACGGTGTCCAAGCACAACTCCAAAGTCGTTTCATCAGAATAGAAGATGAAACCTTCAATAGACAATCCCTACAAACTGGCGAAACCTTGACACTTCAAGGAACATTAGTCAGTCTCGTAGAAAGAGACCTTAGAGGATGGTTATCCATTTTCTCAGAGTCAACCAACGCAGGTAACAGATGGGAAATGTTAGCAAGAGATCCACCAGGAAACGTCTTTGACATTCCAGGTAACTCAGTTATCGAATACTCATTGTCTGCAAAAGCACTTGAAGCAGGTGTATACCACGTACACACCCAACTCAATGTAGCAAAAGTTGGTCCAGGACTCGGTCCAGGTCAAACTGTTGTCGTAGAAGGTGACCCAATTATCAAACCAATTCCATATACCAACATCGCATACCAATCAATCATAATTGGTGTCGGATATGTTATTACGTTTGCAACTAGACCTTGGCAAGTTATCTAAAATAACCCACTTTTTCATTTTATAGATACTCCTTACGCTTTGCGTTAAGTCATCAAGATCCTTTTATTTACAATTAACCAACAAAAGTAATGTTAAATTTTAAAATTACAAAACTCGATATCAATCAAAGTTATTTTTTTGGAAAAGTTGAATTTCGTTCAGATGAATACAAAGTAAATATTCAAAATGAAAGAAGAGGTAAAGTTCTCAGATTACCATTTGAGATTGAATCAAAAAGTGAAAAAATCATTGTAAGAGTTTCAGGGCCTCAAGGAGATTTGTTTGTAGAAGATTATCTTCCATACAAAGGGGAATCAGAATGGTTAGAAATAGACTCAAATCAAATTGCATTTTATCTTGCAGATCATCAAGACCAATTAGATACAATTGAAATAATGTACGACTAAAAGAAAGGACTTTAAGGAATCCAAGTGAAATATTGACAATGATTTGGCCAGGTACAGGAGATCCATACAAAAGAAAAAAAGCCATAAAATTTCTATTGATTAGTGCCGCCATAGGAGGTATAGCAGTATTACTTACAACTGTAGGAGTAAATCCAATGATAGCTAAGCAGGCACATAATGCATGTATAGATGAAATGGATACTGATTGGAAAATATCATTTACATTTGAAATGATTATGGATGGTCAAAAAGCTGAAGTTCAACCAAATATTGGAATTACAGAAGAATGTCAAAGAGCAATATACACACTTTCTAATGATGGTACAGTTTATGCAGAATGGACAGAAAACCCCAATTTTGAATTAGGACATTTCTTGTACATTTCCAAATTTAAAATTAGAGATATGGAAGAATCAAAAACTGAAATTTATGTAAATGATAGATTAGCAGAAAATGGTCTAAAAACACCATTACAAGACAAGTATCACTACAAGGCAGTATTCACTACAAAGAATTATGACACATCTAAAGACAAAGATTACTTGCCACCACTTCCAGAAAACTAAATTAAAACATGAAGAAATTAAGACTTAGTAAAATAACAAAATTAATTTAAAATTATTTAGAGTGAAGTATTTTAAAAATATAAAATTCGTGGGGGAATTAATTTGAAAAAATTAAAAATAATGAAAAGATGAAAGGTGGTAATTTTACCAATATTTACCGTTGTCTGGAATAAGACCGATACCTTCTCTTTCAAAGTGTCTGTCTAATTCGTCAACCCATCTCTCACGGTTGTCTTTGTAAGCCCAGCCGTGTACACGTAACCAAAATGAGATTACTCCAAGAAGGAATATTGTGAACATGATGGTTCCGAAGATGTAAATCATTACATCATAGAATAATGGATCATAGTTTGGTCCTAATTGTCCTGTTAGTGTTGACAGGATACTTAGGAAAGTACCTACGATAGGAATCATAACATTTTTGCACTATTTCTGCGATATATACATTTCTTTTATTTTCATAAAGTACGAGATCAGTATCACTAAGAGAATATAATAAAATGAAAAGATGAAAGTGAGGTTTGTTTTATCCTCTGCCCATTGCTGCGTATTTACCAGATCTTCCTTTCAAGAAGAAAGCTCCTGCAATACCACCGAATACTGCTCCTGCAATAATTGCTGCTCCAACAACACCGTCTGCACTAATGTATGGTGTTCCTGATCCAGCTGCTGGATTTGCTTCAGCAGAAGCAACTCTTCGAGTTTGAATCTCGAGTGCCTCTTCTAAAGTATATGATCCGGTTTCTCCTGCACTACCGACATTGCCCATGTACTGTGCAAATGCAACAGAACTTTGTGCAGAGAGTCCGATAGTGAAGACAGCGATTAAGGATGCTGCTAATAGTATTTTTGTATTCATACCTTTTACCTGTCGTTTTCCAGCCAGAGACTTATTTAACTTTTATTCTAAATGGTAACAATAGGAATAATTTGCGAGATCAGCAAAAGTAACGTTTAATTCTACTTTCAATTCAGCCAAAACATGGGACGAATGCACACTCACAGACATGGTAAATCACATTCAATTAGACCAGCCACATTGCGTGCACCATCATGGATAACATTAACGCCTACAGAAATTGAGGCATTAGTAGTAAAATACGCCAAAGATGGTTTAACTCCAAGTCAAATTGGAATTAAATTAAGAGATCAACACTCAATCCCATTAATCAAACCAATTACAAAAAAAAGTATTGGTCAAATTCTCGAAGAGAATGATTTGAAACCAGAAATGCCGGAAGACTTGGAAAATATTGTAAACAAAGCAGTAGGTCTACAAAAGCACCTAAAAGAAAACAAAGGAGATAACAGAAATGTTAGATCTTTAGAATTAATTGAAGCTAAAGTTCACAGATTGTCTGTATATTACAAAAGAATTGAGAGAATTCCTAAAACATGGAAGTATAAATCAGTGGTTGCTCAATTAGAGTAATGACAAAAGCGTTTGAAGAATCACTATCACTATTCAAAGATAAAATTTCAGATTGTATTAAATCTAAAAAATCAATTTCAATTACAACACATATTGATTGTGATGGATTAACTTCTGGAAGTATTATTGCTAAAGCGTTAATCAGAGAAGGTGCCAAGTATACGCTAAGAACATCAAAAGAATTTAGTAAAAATGTAATAGAATCATTCAAAACAGATTCTAGAGATTTTCACATAATAACAGATTTGGGAGGAGGTTTTGGAAAAGATCTAAATCAGACATTAGGAGATAATTGGATAATTTTAGATCATCATCAAATATCAGAAGAAGAAAAAGATAATCAAAATATCATAAATGCATGGAAATATGAAATTGATGGAGGTACAGAAATCAGTGCAGGTGGAATGGCATATTTTGCAGCAACAGCACTAAATGAAAAAAATTCAGATTTATCAGAAATAGCAATAGTTTCAGCATTAGGAGATAGACAGGATCAAGGAGATAAAAAATCATTTACAGGTAAGAATTTTGAAATTGCCAATACAGCAAAAGAATTAGGTTTGGTAGACATTGATTTGGATTTATTATTAGTTGGAAGAGAAACCAGACCTTTGGCAGAAGCCCTTGCTTTTACATCACAGCCATTTATTGAGGGATTAACATGGAATAAAGAAACGTGTTTATCAGTCCTAAATTCAGCAGGAATTCAACTTAAAGAAGAAGGTAGATGGAGAGTTCCAGCAGAACTAAATGAAGATGAAAAAAAAGCAGTCATAGAATCTATCACTAAATTCTCATCAGATAAGAATACTTCAGAAATAATGTCAGAGTTGATTGGGTATACGTACACATTTCCAAAAGAAGACAAAAGAAGTTTTCTAAGAGATGGTAGAGAATATTCAACTATGTTAAATTCATGTGGAAGAATTAATCGTTCAGGAGTTGGAATGGCAATATGTATGGGTGATAGAAATAAAATTCTAACAGAAGGTGAGAATATCTTAACAGATTATAGAAAAATGATTAAGGAATACATGAATATTTTATCAAATGAAAGATGGAGAATTTCAGAAAATGAAAATTGTGTAATGGTTAATGGTGAAGACATAGTTCCAGAAACAATGACAGGAACAATATCATCATTAATTGCAGGATCACCAAAAAATACAGGAAAAATTGTAATTTTAAGAACTAGAGGAGAAGAAAATACCATCAAATTCTCATCAAGAAAATCCTTTGGTTGTAAATCAGACATTAATCTAAGTGAATTAATGAGAAACGGTGCTGAAAAATTTGATGGTATTGGTGGAGGGCATAATGGAGCAGCAGGTGCAAAAATAACTAAAGACAAATTGGACGAATTTTTGAAATATTTAGAAGTAAATGTCGTTAACGTGTCAAGTGCAAGTAATTCTGAATAACATATCCAAAAAAAAGGCAGAAACTGTCAAAAAAGCATTGGAGCCAGATAATGTAAATTTTCCAAAAGGATTGAGTCTTTATGTTGAAAATATTGATAATAAACTAATTTTTAATTTTGAAAGTAAAGAAAACATGAAACAATTAGTAGGCACTATAGATGAAGTGTTAGAACATATCCAAGTTGCATTAAAGGTGATTGAATAATGTTAGATCCCAAATTAATCAAAGAAAAGCCAGAAATTATTAGAAATATGCTCAAATCCAGAGCAGTAGAATTTGATCTAGAGGGATTAATTGAATCAGACCAAAAAAGACGAGAATTCATAATTAAAACTGATGAGTTAAGAAAAAAGAAAAACCAAGTGGCAATAACAATATCAGAAAAAAAGAAAGCAGGTGAAGATGCATCCTCTATTTTAGCAGAAATGAAAAATATTTCAAATGAACTTACAAAACTAGAATCAGAACAAGAAGAAATTGAAAAAAAATATTTAAAATTAGCATCTACAATTCCAAATCTAGTTGATAAGTCAGTTCCATTAGGAATAGATGATAGTTCAAATAAAGAAATTAAAAAATGGGGTAATATTCCAAAATTTGATTTTAAAATAAAAGATCATATTGATATTTCTGAAGATTTGGATTTGGTAGATTTAGAAAGAGCTGCAAAAGTAGCAGGTGCAAGATTTTATTATTTGAAAAATGATTTAGTAAGATTAAATCAAGCACTAATTCATTTTGGACTAGATTTTCTTACAGAAAAAGGATATTCTCTAGTTCAACCACCATACATGATTAACCGAGAATCAATGGAAGGTGCAGTAATTGCAGAAGATTTTGAAGAGGTAATTTACAAAGTTCAAGAAGAAGATTTGTACATGATTGGCACATCTGAGCATGCAATGGCAGCAATGCATTCAAAAGAAATTATTGAAGGGGAAAAAATACCAATGAAATATGCAGGGGTTAGTCCTTGTTTTAGAAAAGAAGCAGGAGCACATGGAAGAGATCAAAAAGGAATTTTCAGAGTACATCAATTTGATAAAATTGAACAATTTATTTTTTCAAAACCAGAAGATTCTTGGAAAGAACATGAAAAAATGTTAGCCATTGCTGAAGAGTTTTACCAAAAATTAGAAATTCCATATAGAGTCATGTTATTATCAACAGGAGATATTGGAAAAATTTCTGCAAAAACATATGATATTGAAGCATGGATGGCCGGACAAAATGCATATAGAGAGATCGTATCTTGTTCAAATTGTTTAGAATATCAAGCAAGACGATTGAAAATTAGATTTAGAGATAAAACAAATGAAAATACTCAATATGTTCACACACTCAATAGTACACTAATTGCCACAACGCGAGTATTAGTAGCAATTATGGAAAATTTTCAAACAAAAGACGGTCATATTCGAATTCCACAAGTGTTACAGAGCTATATGGGAAATCAGAAAGAGATCTAGTGACATACCCTTATATTTTGGATTCAAAGGTCGTTAAGAATTGGCACGTAGAAAAGGTCGAATTAAGGACAAATGGAGAGAAAAACGTTGGATCAATGTTAATGCTCCAGATTCATTTAACAATGTCCCAATTGCATATGTACCAATCACAGATGATGAAAATGCATCAGGTAGAGTAATAGAAATCACATTATTTGATATTCTTAAAGGAGATCCTTCACAACATCAGTACAAACTTTATTTCCAAATCAATAAAGTAGATGGAGAAAATGCATCAACAATTTTCAAGAGATTTGAATATTCAAAGGAGTTTTTACGTAGTTTAGTTAGAAGAGGTTCATCTAAAATCAATTTCATAATAGATATCAAAACAAAAGACGGATATGTTTTCAGAATTAAAATAATCGCATTAACATATAGACCATTAAATACATCTAGAAAACACGCACTTAGAATTATTGCAAGAGATGTAATTAACAATACAGTTCCAGAAATGACTATTGATCAATTTGTTCAGGCTACAGTTTATAGTAAAATCAATTCAGATCTTATGGCAGCATTCAAGAGAGTAATCAAAGTTAGACATGTAGGTCTTGAAAAAGTTAAACTAATCAGAACTGCAGATAAAGAAACAAAATTGCTAGAAGCATAAGTAATTAGAATTATCTACTTACAATTATGATTGATAAATTAGAAATTACAATAGATGTAATTGTTCACGCAACTGAAGATATTTCAAAAATTTTCCAATCATTTAATGACATCCTAGAAATTGAAGAAGAAAGTTTTGCTATTACAGAAACAACTGGTTATTATGAAAATCCCATAATTATGCTAAATGCAAAACTTGTAAAAAAGCAAGCAAAATCATTTATGGAAAAATTTCTTAAATTACTTTCAAAGAATCAAATTAATCAATTAATTGAAGAAATTGAAGAAAGAATTGCAGATTCAAAATTTCATTTAAGATTAGACAAACAAGAATTGATTAAAGGAGTAGTGGTGCTAAGTGAAAAAGATACGATAAAAATTAGAATTCACACTCCAATTTACAACAAAAAAGAATCCATTAGAAAATTTTCAGAAGTATTTCAAGTGGTCAACTAGATTAAATAGGAATAGATCGATCATTCAATTTGGGAATGAGGAGATAACAGCCGCTCCAGTCTGAGCTAACGCCTTGAAGACGCCGCGACGAACCGACCCCAAATTAATCAAATATTATACAAAAAAATTTCATTTTGAGAACATGGTTTAGTATTAATACGGACAAACAAAATTAGAAACATGGCAGATTATGATGTTATAATTGCAGGAGGAGGATTAGCAGGTACAATTACAGCACAATCCATCTCACACTACTCTAATCAAAATTTAAAAATTCTTGTAGTTGACAGAAATCCAGCAACTCTACCAGGTAGAAAAGGCTTAGCAGGATGGGTATGTGGGGACGCATGTTCAAAAGAGGCAGTAGATTTCATGACGGAAAGAATCAAAATTCAATGGACTAAACCGGAAATTGAACATGATGTTAAAGGAGTGATGGCATTTTCACCAGACAGAGAAACAGCAATTCCATTTGATGGAGACGGATTTATGTTAAATCGTACAGAATTACCAAGAATTCAAAATGAAAGATGTGAAAAAATGGGGATTGAATTTGAACATGAAATTGGTTTAACTGGTTTAATTTACGATGGTCAACAAGTTGTTGGAGTTCAAGGAATAGATAACAAAACAAAACAACCTTACAAAAAAACATCAAAACTAGTTATTGACGCAACAGGTGTAACATCTGTTCTAAGAAATGGACTAAAGAACTCAACTAAAGTTGAAAAGAGAATCAACATCGAAGATTTAGAAATTACTGGAAGATACATTATGGATTTCCAACCAGGTCAAAAAGATCTTACTGAATTTGATCCTGATTATTGTATAATTCATTTAGATCAAGATATTGCACCAGGTGGATATGGATGGGTATTTCCAAAATCTGAAACCAAAGTTAACATTGGTTTAGGTGTTGAAAAAGCATTTTTAGATAAAAGAAACAAAAGATTAGGCAAAAAAGACAATGTTGAATCATTAATGAAAGAATATCTTCAAAGAAATACAGCAATTACAAATGCAAAACTTTCAGAAGATCCTACAGATACTTTAGGAAATAATCACTCTGGAATTTTCCAAGTTTCAGTAAGAAGACAAAATGAATGCATGGTTTCTGGAGGATATATGATGGTTGGAGATGCAGCTTGGATGCCAAAACCAATTGATGCAGGTGGTATTGGACCAGCATTAATTGCAGGAACAATTCTTGGGAAAAATGTAGCTGAAGCATTACAAGCAAATGATACATCTGAAGCATCATTATGGCAATACAATTTGGATTTCATCAAAGAATATGGATACAAAACTGCAGGTCTTGAACTTTTTAGAAGATTAGTTCAACAAATGAATAATGAACAAATCAGTTATGGTATGAAACACTTTTTGGGAAATATGGATGTTGAAGCAATTAGTAAAGGAGAACATCCAGACTTTTCAGGATTAGGAAAAGTTGGAATGATAATCAGAGGTGCATTAAATCAAACAGTTGCAAAGGGACTCAAGTATACCTCTACTGAAAATCAATGGTTAGTTGAACATTACAATAATTATCCAAAGGATCCATCAGGATTTGATCAATGGAACAAGGCATTACATCAAAGATTGGATGCATCGTTTACTAAAATTGCAGCGTTTGGAAAATAGATCCAACATTAAATATTGTTAGAATCAATGAAAAAAAGCCTTGGAAGAAATTCAATATTTAGATTGGAATAATTCAAATCAAATTATCAAAAAAGCGTATGAAGCAGGACTTTTTGTTCTCATTATTGGACCAAAAGGAACTGGAAAAACTTCACTAGTAAGAGATTTTGCAGAAAATAACAATATTAATTCAGAATCAATAAATTTTAGTTTAAGAACTAGAGAAAGTCATTTGATTGGAACTAAAACACTAACAGATGGAACAGTGAGTTTTGATGAGGGTTTACTGATTAAATCAATGAAAAATGGAGATTTACTTTATTTAGACGAAGTAAATGCAGCTGAAGCAGATGTTTTACTTAGATTAGATGAGGCATTAGATGATAGAAGACAAATTGTATTAAAAGAAGCAACAGGTGAAGTAGTAAAAGCAAAAGAAAATTGGTTTGTCATAGCAACAATTAATCCATTAACACATAGTGGAACAAAAGAACTTCCACCACAAATTCTAAGTAGATTTCCAGTACGAATAAGATTAGAATATCCACCAGAAGAAATTGAATTAGATATTGTAAAAAAACATGTTTCAGGAAATCATGAATCAGAAATTATACAAGCCATAAAACTAGCAAATACACTAAGACAGGCTGCAGCAGTTGAAGAATTATTTTATTCACCTAGTCTGAGAGAAACTATTGCATTTGGAAAATTATTAGATAAAGATGTGTCACCTAAAGAGGCAGCCAATATTGTTTTTGGAAATGTCTACACACAATGGGGAAATATCGAATATCAAAAAGTAAGCGACATTATTACCTCAATGTTTGGAAGTTAAATGCAATCAATTCAACTTCAAAACGATTCTTTAGTAGAAATTGCAACTTTTCTTATTAGAAGATGGTCTGAAAAAGAAAACATCACAATTGAAATTTCAAATAATATAGAAACTAAAACAAGATTAAAAGAAAAAAAAGTGATTCTAACACCTTTAGAAAAAAGAATAGGAAGTGATTTTCAAAAATATAGACAATTTAGAACATCATCATGGTATGAAGCAATGAAAATAAAATATTCTGAAAAAATACTTAGCGATGATCATGCGTTTGGTTTT